>Ga0209345_10005056_pt1 | contig 12451 bp, 23 predicted proteins | sample Cruoilmetagenom7_FD_187294 | JGI IMG/M metagenome (GOLD analysis project Ga0209345, IMG submission 187294) | Oil polluted marine microbial communities from Coal Oil Point, Santa Barbara, California, USA - Sample 7 (SPAdes) (version 2) | ecosystem: Environmental > Aquatic > Marine > Oil seeps ...
TATTCCACGAACAAAGAATGTAATGATTTTTTGGATGGGATCGGCAAGCAAAAAGCCATGGAGTACTGGGGGTTGGTGGAGCGAGATAATATATCGCCCGATGGTTGTACAGATGGTGTTCTTGACATGGGGGGAGGATTGTGATGAGCGGGTTGACGGATGAGGAGATTAAGAAAGAAATTCAGAACATTGCAAGTATATATCCAACTGCATTTAACTTGTATGACGAGCCACTTAACAGGCTTGTGCAGCGAATCCACTCCCTCCTCGCCAAAGACCGGGAGGCGCGGGAAGTATGCAAAGAACATGGTAAACCTCTATCGTTATGTAGTGTTTGTGGTCAATGGCTGATGACTGATACGAAAAAAGGCTTACAGGCCGACCTCGCGGCGCGGTTGGAGGAACGTAAAAAAGCACATGAGAATAACCTACCAGATGAATCAGACGCCGCAAATTCTTTCGTTTTGGGAATGATTGATGGTTTAGGTGAAGCGGTCTACGAGGTGAAGAAATGACCTTAACAAAAGAAGACCTCTACAAAGAGGCTATCCAGATCCAGGAACTTGCACGGAATAACCGAGGAGCCGAGATCGAGGAGCGGCTGACGGATATTCTTGCGCGGGACCGGGAGGGGCGGGATGGTGAGATCTATAAAACCAGGTGGGATTATATTAAGGCTGATCCCAGCGGTGCGCAATCTTTATTGTTGTTGCTCGAACACGGTAAAGGTTCAGGCAAAGACTTTGATACCACGGTAGATCGAATCATAGAGTCGAGGCGCCTTGCCTGCATCGACGAGGTGAAGAAATGACCGGGAAGAAACAAAGGTGCTTTAACTGCAACAATATGAGGGCGTGTAAATCGACGGGAAAGTATATTTTTGAAGGCACAAAATACGATATTTGGGTATGCCAATGGTGCCGGGCAGCAGAAACAAAGCGGAAACTAAAAGACGCGGAGGAAACCGAATGACCACCCTCAAAAAAATCATCGCCCGTTTCCTGCCGATGGTGTTCGTGCGGTACTTTGTTTGGTCAACATATGATCGGATAGTTATAGAACGCCTTTGGCCTTTGGCTGGTAGTAATGGGCCGACCTGGCTTGTGTATGTAAAAGATGGCTGTGAGGTAGACAAATCCCTCGGACGGGCCGTGCTCCGGGCGTACGAGGAATATTTGAAACATGAACAAAAAAGAGAAACTTAAAATCATCGATACTTTTCTCCGAGCACCGGGACCGCTGATTGGGGCGAGCTACAAATTAACAGCACAAGATTTATTAAACTTGATAGATATGATAATCCAAGAACTGGAACGGGAGGACAAGACGGATGGATAAATGGAGACCAATTGAGACGGCGCCCACGGACGGGAATAGCTTTCTTGCCGTTACTTCTTATGGGCTTCAATGCGTCATGAGGTTCAATGGATGTTCTAAAACTTTGGAACGGACGGTGACCTGTCGGAGGTGTGATGGGATGGGACTCGGCAATTTAGTTTTATGGCACCCGTTGCCAGAGATATCTACGGAACAACTGACTCGGGAGGAAAAGACGGATGGAATTTGAAGTGTCGCTGATAAAAGTAAGGCCAAATCAAAAAGTTGGCGTTACGAAGTGGTTATTAGAAAACGCAACCTATATAGACAATCATCATTGGATTTATGAAGGTGAAGAATTTTGTCTCGATGAAGTGGGCATAAAATACAAAGTGATTGCCCATGGAGTCGTACCGTGTCTTGGTGATAAACCGCCGGGTGAACTAATAGGTATTTGTGACGAGTGCTTTGGAGTGGATGTGCGCGATGGAAACTGAACCCAAGGAACCTTACATCTACCAGCCGTACGGAATGCAAGACCGCGAACATTGGTTATCTGATAGGGTGTTTGGTATAGGCGGATTATCAATGTTGACCACCATCAAAGGGTTGACCAGGATAGAGGCCGAGGTGTTGCTTGAGACAATAAAGAATACAACCGCCTTTAGGGAGAAACCTAATGACCAAAGAGACTAACCCCGAGCCGTTGAGGGCGTGTTACTGCGGGTCTACGGATTGGATCACAGTACACAAAACACATTACTACGTGTGTAAAAATTGCGGGTTCGGAGCCACGCTGGAACATTTACAGAACCGCCCCTTGACCATGGGCGAAATGCTGCGGGGGTTGGCGGAGAAGTATCCGGAACTTTCTCTGTCTTGGAAATGGAACGAGTGGGTTGTATCAGACGATCTTTGTTCTAAAGACATTATAGAACCCAAGGCCACCCCCGAAGCTGCCGTTAAAGCGGCGTGGGAGGAAATAGAGGCGGAAAAACAGAACAGAAGTAGGGCAGTAAAGGAGATTTTACATGGGATACATAAAAGAACAGATTGACAACGCCAAGCCGGGAAGCACCGTTTATCTGGACGGAGCCTACACAGAAAAGATCTATGTGAAGTTCAAGACGGAGGCGGATGGGTTTTCCAAGGACAAGCCGTTGACCATTGACGGGCAGGGTAGCGCGGTGATCAACGAACGGTTGGTGGTGATGGACTCACACCATATCCGGTTCAAGAACCTGAAGGTGCTGGGCGGGATTGAGATCAACGACAGTTATCCCGAAAAGGGTGTCAAGGATATCCGGTTCAACAACGTCCAGGCCCACGGCAGTTGGTCGGACCGGGTGTTCTTTATGGGGGGGCACAACATTGACGGGGTTACTTTAAGGAACAGCGAATTTCTTTATGCACCGGGCGGCACCCATGCGGTGTACTTCTCTGGTGGGCACTGGAATCCTATCCATCCACCCATTGCCAACATTAAAGTGATTGGCTGCAAAATAGGATACACACCGGGCGGTCGGCACTGTTTGCAGTTCAACGGCCGGTTTAAAGGGGTCACCGTCGAAAACAACACCTTCCTTCACGGCCAGTTGTGCGGCATATCCCTGATCGGTGTACAGAAAGCCAATGTGAGGAACAACCTGGTGTATGGGTGCAACCGGGGGTCGGGTATCGTGATCTATGACTATGCCTCTCACTGGGCACACCTGTACAACCACTTCGAGACCGAGCAGGACATTGAAAACTTCAAGGCCTGTCACCATCCCTGCCAGGATATTATGGTGGAGCAGAACACCTTTGTGGTGGGGCCGAAACAGTTCAGCGTGGATCCTTGGCACGGGGACGATCCGGTTGACGGACACGGAGCCATCCACATCAACAACGCGGTACATGAAGATTATTTCCCATATCCCACCAAGAATATCTGGATCAAGGATAACCTGCTGCACAGCACTAACCTGGAGATGATCCACATCCTGCACAAACACGAGGCGTCCGAGACCTCGGTGGCGGGTAACGTGGTGTGGTCCACCAAGCCGGGGGTTCCCTATATCAATGGGTACGGCGACCTGAAATATGCACAGGGCAACAGTTGCTACAACCCCAAGTTTGTCCAGGGTCTTCCCGAGTACGATTTTGTGGATATGGGCAAGGAGCCCCACTATGACTGGGCGACCCACAAGTCCGGGTTCAACCCGTTTTCTCACCAGGCCTGTGCTGAAGGCAAAGGGTATATCCGGCCCCAACCGGCGCCTCAGACGGGGGAACCGGAAGGGAAGAAATAATAATGACCAAAGAATTCAAATGCCCCATGTTAAAGCTGGTCAAGAAACTTCCCCGATTCCGTGTCCCTAAAGAACGGAAGGGCGAGAAGATGAAACGCATTACCCTTTCCCTTCCCCTTTCCGTTTTCAGGGCGGTGGGCGCCTACCAGCGGAGGCATCGGAAGGAGACGGGGGAGGTGCTGAGTTTTGCGGAGGTGGTGCGGCGTAAGCTGGGCGAATAGAAACTAAAACTGCAAGCCGGGGAACGGTTCTCCTCCCAATCCCCTTTGTCCCCTTCTTCCGTTCTTCGGCTTGCTTTACCCTTTACGGAGGAGGTTATGGCTATGACTGTTTCGGTTCACATTACAGGTATTGCTTACGAGGACGAAAGATGGATTCTTATGAAACGGGCTTATAAAGCTTGCAAGGCTGTTAAAGTAGATTTACCCAAAGAAATACTTGATTATTTTGATGGTCGTGATCCTGGTGACATGATGACCCCTCCTGTGGATATTTCAGAAGCGGTTTCTGAATGGGGCGAGGACGGTAAAAATGGATTTAAAGTTGATGTAGAAATGCTCCCTGAAGATTTACAGTACATTAAATTTTATGCTTCATACTAAGGGAGGTTATGTTGGGACGACCAGATTATGTACGGAACGTGAGTGAGCTGTGCGACGTGCTGTCCCAGCAGTTGGATCTTGAGGCTTTTTATTCCCAGTATGTTACCGGGTACCCTCCCCAGAACGGTAAAAAGACGGTGCTGTGCCCGTTTCACCATGACACCAGCCCCTCGCTCCAGATCAACGACAACGGGAGTTTCAAGTGTTATTCGGGGGTGTGCGGGGTGGGGGGGCGCGGTCCCTATGCTTTCCTATCAAAGATGTTCCACGGGGAACAACTGTATAATGTGCTGAGGGAGCTCCATCTTAAGCAGATCAAGAAATATAAATGGGTGCCGGAAGAAGGGTTCATGCAGAGTATGCGGGACTCGCTGCAGCGTAACGGGAAACTGATGGACGAGCTGGAGGAGAAGCGGGGGATCAGCCGCCAGGTGGTGGACACGATGGGGCTTGGGTGGAGCTCCCAGCACAACATGTTGTCCATTCCCATCTATAACCGGTTTGGGTTTCCCATTAATGTTATGTACTTGAACAGCTTACGGAAACGGGAGAAGCCGCACAGCTTCTTTCAGGAAGAGAACCAGCAACCCACTTCCAAACTGTGGCCGCCTTGTAACCTGGAGCAGGACCGCATTGTGCTGTTCGAGGGGCAGGCGGATACGCTCTGTGCGATCTCTTTGGGGATTCCGGCCATGACGATAGGTTCGTCAAGCTATGTGCTGTCAGGGCTGGATTTGACCTATCTGAAGGGTAAGGAGGTCACGCTCTGTTATGACCGGGACGATCCGGGCAAGAAGGCGGCGCGGCGGGTGGCGGACCAGTTGTTGGGGCAGCCGGACCATGGGATGGTGCGGATCCTGGGGCTGGTACACAATGACGCGGCCCATACGGATTTCACGGACTGGATCGTGAAGGAGAAACGGACGGGGGACCATTTTGCCCAGCTGGTGGCGACCACGGAGGAGGCGAAGCTGTCGGCGCGGGTGGTGCGGCAGGAACGGCTCGCGGTCCAGGTGAGGCGGGCTGAGGCGGGCGTAGAAACGGAAAAAGAGGAAAATCTTGAACCCGAAGTGGAGTTTGCGGCCATTGCGGAGGGGCGGGTGAAGCCGCGGGAGCCCTGGCGCTGCGAAGCTCAGGTTATATCGGCGACCTCCAAGATTTACGAGGTTCCCATCGAGTTCCGGCTGGATTGCACGACCCATGAGGTGGGGACCACGAGACGGAACTGCGAGAACTGCTACATGAACACCGAGGACCATTCATGTATTTATCCGCTGGATATGCATGTGGGGGAGGCGGTCCAGTTTTTCTTTCGGAACGAGGCCACCAACAAGATATGGCTCAAGGATAAGCTGGGGCTCAAGGGGAGCTGCAGGTTTCGAATGACGCGGACCAAGGGGCTGGAGGTGCGGATCTGCACACTGGCGTCTTTGGTGGACTACCGACGCCGGAAGCCGGACGAGGGCGGCGGTGGCGGCAAGAATCCTCCGACCCAGGAGGCGGTGGTGCTGGCTCGCAATCTCCGGCTCAACGTACCCTACCAAATACGCGGGTTTAAGATTGACCATCCCAAGGATTCCAGCGTATGGGCTTATGTGCATACCTTGACGCCTCTTGAGGACACCCTGGACGAGTTCGCGGTGACGAGCGAAACCCAGGCCTTGCTTCAGCCGCTCTATTTCCAAGCCACGACCACACTTTTTGACGAAATACTCAACTTCTATGACGATGTGGCGAAAAGCGTCACGTTCATCAAGGGGCGCCGATTGGAGCATATGGCGGTGGATCTGGTCTTCCATTCCCCTGTTTCCTTCCGTTTTAACCAAGAACTGGTGAGGAAGGCTCCGTTGGATGTGTTGATGCTGGGGGATACGCGGTGTGGCAAGAACGGGATTGCTGAGACGTTACAGCAGTATTATGGGGTGGGCGCCATGCTGAACGCGGAGAACGTGAGCTACATGAATCTGGTGTCGGGGATCAAGACCATGGGGAACTACCGGTTCGTGAGCTGGGGGCAATTCGTGGCCCAGCACCGGAGCACCTTGGTGGTGGACGAGCTCACGGGGCTGAGTTCCCATGACTTTGCCCAGCTATCGGGGATCCGCCACAACGGGATCGCCTCCATTAACAAATTCGGTGAAAACATGGTGGCCGACGCCATCACGGGCGTGGTGTGGTTATCCAACCCCCAAAAACGGGCCGTGAGCGAGTATGACACCGGGGTGGACGCTCTGATTGAGCTGGTGCCCAAGGAAGAGGACAGGAGCCGTTTTGACTACGTGGTGTGTGTCAAGAAGGGGGAGGTCTCCGGCGAGGAGATCAACGTGCTCCGGAAAGAGGTGTTTGCTCCCCGGTTCAGCGACCACCAGAACAACACTTTGCTTACCTGGATCAAGAGCAGGCGGGTGGACCAGATCGAGTTTACGGGCGAGTGCATGGAGTATATCGTGGGCGTGGTGGTGGACTTGAGCGAGAAGTTTCATCCTTCGGCGGGGCTGGTGCAGGTGGAGAACCTCCGGATCAAGATTGCGAAGATTGCTGCGGCGATAGCCGGGAGGATCTACAGCACGGACCCCACGGGCGAGAAGCTGGTGGTGTCCACCCGGTGCGCCAAGGCGGCTGTGAAGTTGTTGTTGGAGATATATACCAAGACCGCATTGGGTTACAACGACTACAGTAAGCGGGTGAAGCGGTTCGAGGATATTGACACGGACCATGTTATTTACTTGTTAAAGGAACTGGCCCAGGAATCGGGTACCCCTTACCGGGCGTTGTGCGGGATGCTGCTTTCCATGAGCAATCTTTCGCCCCAGGACGTTGATCTGGTCACCAATATTGGGCAACGGGGCGCGGGCGGGGCTTTCCTCAAGAACCTTTATATCGTGAACTGTTTGACTAAATCCCTTAGAGGCTACCGGATCATGCCGGGGTTCCGGGCTTTGCTTAAAACGGAAAAGGAAGAGAACGATGGAAGAAATCCGACTGAAGGATAAACAAAGGAACCATATTCAGGTGGCGTATTTTCACAAGTTATGGGTGCAATACAAAGACCTCCCCTTACACGAGAGGTTTGCCATGGCTATTGTTTATAGTTCTGACAGGGCATTCGAAAAGGCGCTCAGGGAAAGACCCTCTGAAATAACAAGGTATATCAAAAAACACTGTAAGCGAGGAAAGAAGGATGAAAGAGACAACGGACACCCAGACCCTTAACTACATCATCGCAGCCATGAATATGCACTATTATCTTACTGAAGTACGGAAGGAGAGAGAAAATAAAAAGGTACCTTATCACTACCGTCAACTGGAACCCGCCCCAGACCAAAGTGTGGCTCTGGCACCTGAAGAACGTGTACCGGGGGAATGATACCGTTTCTTTGGATGTGCGGCTCCTCGATGACACCAAACCGGTACCCTGGAGCTGGAGCGCGGGCAAGCTCAACTGTTACAATCTTTCCCTTCTTCCGTCTTTAGCTGAATATGACGGCCATGTCTACATGGACACGGATACCATCATCACAAGGGACTTCCTGCACGTTTTCGACACCATGGGCCGGGAAGGTACCGTAATGGCTGCCTCTTTCTGGATGTCTCCCGCCCATATGAACCAGAACATTAAAAAGCGTCTTAAAACCTATTTCCCGGAGTATCATCATAAATATAAACATCTTTCGAGTGGGTTTTTATGCCTCAATACGGAAGGGGGCGGTAGATGGGTCCGGGATGTTTACGATAATTGGTTTGGTTGGTACCGTAATGATCGTTTTCTTCCGGCATTCAAAGGGTTGCAGCTGGGCGATGAGATTGCGCTGTCGATGGCGATGGTGGATATGAAGATACCTGTATACGAAGTACCAAGAGAAACACACGGTAACCTTTTAAAGGGCCGTGTGTTTGGTAAAGCTGAATACAGCGACATTATTCACTATCACAACAACAGGCGGTTACGAAAGTATGACCTAGGGCGTTTTATAGATATGGTCAAATAACGTGTTCTTTTTGATGGCTTCAGAGGCGATATCGTATCGCCTTGCTGCTTTGGTCCATTCCCTTGCCAGTGCCTTGTCTTGCCAGCTTTCGGTGGCGTGTTCGGCCTTTGCCTTGGAGATAAGAGCGAGCTTATCCGCCATTTGAACCGGCCCAACCGTATCCAGAATCTTTTCCAGAATTTCCTCGACTGTAGCTTCGTGATTAGCGTCCATAACGTAAACCTTTCTTAACAGTATAACATGATTAACAGTAACACGATAAGTATAAATATGTCTTCAAGGTCGGGTTTTTCTTTACTCTCCATGGGAACTCCAAGTGTGGCTAATAAACCTCTTCTTCTGTCCATTGTTTACCATCGGTGGTAAGAACAGGATAAGGGGACCCATCCCCCTCTTTTACACGTTCAACAATTCTTTTGCCCTCTGGTGTGTTTATCTTTTTACCCTTCAGGTGACAAGTAGCACATACGGATTTTGCTTCAACCGTTAAACTACCAGTTTCATCACTAGTTTCTATAGGATTCAGGGCAACCCGTACACCTATCCCTAACACGGTTTTACATTTCCAGCATTTGGTACCGTCTATCACGATAGGATGATCACCTTGTAGAGGGCTAAATACCCCCAAATCTCTTAACGTCATAATTATATTCCTTCTATGAAAGTGTAACTCAAAACGGAAAAGGGGAAAAAGTATTATCCCTTGTCATAATACTTTTAAAGCCATGTAAGCAAATACCACCATCCATAATACAATTGGACCTATAAAGGCAATATTCCACAGAAGTTTACTTTTTTGTGTGTATTTCATCCTTCAATCCTTCCGCAAATTTAATTGCTGCCTCTTTAGATGTTTTGTATCCGACATCTACCTTGAATTTATGGCTGTAGATAACCCAAACATAGTCAAACCAGTCACCTTCTTTATAAATATAGTATCCGTTCACGATAATCCTTTTCATTGCCTCACCCTTTCGTTTAAGAGGGCCTCACCTCCCTTACTCCAAACCCTATCCTGACCACGTTGGCCTTGGGATCATACACAACTTCGTCGGGCTCCAAATTCAGATGGTGCTCAACTTCCTCGCCATCGTCCATGGAGATCTGTACCGACCTGGTAAAAACCGCCTCTCCCTCGATTACGGCGCTTCCGTATCGTTCTGCTTTCATGGCCTCTCCACATGCGGCGCCCAGTTCCTTGATAAATTCTTTAAGGTTCATTTCATTATCCCATCAATAGTATTTATTTACAAAGACATGCCTCGTATACTTTTACGGCTTCGTCTGCAAAATAGCGAGCTCGATTTGACCTGTGCAATTGCCAACATCCATTATATTGGCTCCACCGAAAACCATGCTGTTTTAACCAGGTTCTTACTTTCTCTTCAGGTTTACCGGGAAAGAAGATTTGAACCCGGTTTTTCTCAACGTTGTCTGTTATGGTGACATGCCCTATCTTTTTCTCGACTGTCTCTTCGGTGACTGCTTTCTCAAGCTGTTCGATCCGTTGTTTAATACGTCTGATGTTTGCATTGTTGTTTGACAGTGCATAGCTTGGAATACCGATACGGCCAGAGAAGTCGGGGTCAAATAGGCGAACAGCATCTTTAATGCCTCGTTCTTCCAGTTCCTTGATCTTCTCTTCCTGGGTGCCCTTCTTACGCTTCACTATCTTGTTGACGGTTTTGTATTGAGCCTGAAGTTTAACCCGCTTTTCTAACTTCTCTTTCAGTTTGTCAATCGCCTCGGGATCGTCGGAAGATATCGCATTATTATTTTCCGCCGCCCATGCTTTACCGACATAGTGTTTCGCCTTATCGTATGCTTCACACCCCTTGTCCATATGGTTGTGAGATCGTTTTAATGTGGCTCTGTGACCTGCTTCACTGTGATGACCCACAAGGATAGGCTGTCCAAAAGGGATGTGCTTTACGGCATCATGTGCGGCTTTAAACCGCCTCTCTGATTCCTTCTCGGCCTTTTCCGCCCGGTCTCGGTAACGGTCAATTCGTGCCTGTTTCTTTTGTTCGTAATCATTCATTTTTTGTCCTTTCGTTTAACAGTCAACCATTTCCCAGTAACCCACGGTTTGCCCGTTCCAATCCACTATCTTTCTTGATTCCCCAATCTGAGTAGGGATTTCCTCCCCTGGATACCTGCCAGCATAACGCTGGGCGATTTGGTCAAATATCCTACAGAGCTCATCGTCCAAATCCCCGAATGCATCGTTGTCACAATTGATTTTCAGTATTAAATCCATTGGTCCGCCCTTTCATTTAAGTGTAAGTGTTTTGCCAAATCGGAAAAGGAAGAAAAGTTATTCGGGATCCGTTTTCTCGGCTTCTTCCCGCTTGTGCTTTTCTTCACAGTTTTTGTCATGCTCTATCCGCAGGTTTTCAGGAAGTTCCTTGTACCAATTGTCCTTTTTGTAGTCGTCCCAAGCCGGTTTTGAATCTTTTTTGCCAAAATTATCCTGTGTTTTGTTGTTGTCAACAGGTCGCTGGAGTTTAGTTGACCTGCTATTGGGTGTGTTGTCAACTACCCTACCCTTGTATCGTGTATTGACATCTAGAAGTTGATACGACGGTGCATCGCCTTTCTTTTGCTTATCATCACGGTACATCTCAACCGCACGTCGATCCAACAATGGAGCTCTATGAATATCGTATTCTTCGTAGTGAACAGCAAAAACACGCTCGAGCATGAGTCGTCGAATGGTAGTCACTGTCACTTTGGCTAGCCTGGCAGCTACCGTTGAAGTCACATAGTTACATTCAACAGGTAGCAAATCTCGTTGCCGAAGCACACCCTTATCACACCATTTGCTCTCTTTCGGTTCCATCTTGTACTTCCAAACACAACCTCATGTACCTTTAAATAACACCTATTATCTCTATCGGTTGTATTAGACCACATCTCCAGTGTTTTGTCAAAAGAATATCCGGTTTTTATTAATTAAATATCACGTGTGTGCTCAAGTAGATACCACCTGTGCAACCAACTACCCCCCAACCGTGCGCCCAACCGAACTCCCGCTTACCGTTGAATAATACCCCCAAAACGCCCTTTACGCCAATTCGCCTGTATTGCTCACTTTACAACACTCAACGTAAACACCTTGAAAAACATGTTATATGCATGGGATGGGATTAATTAAACAAAAATCAACTCTCCATAACTATAATGTGTGCCAATCTTGCACATTAATCCATAATCACTGTCTATTTCAATATTTATATGTATAGTAATAGTAGTAGTAGTAGAATTGTATGGAGCAAAAGAGTAGTTAGAGAGAGAGAGAGAGAATGTGAGTTTAAACGTTAATAGTTTTGCTAGAGCCTTTTTTGGGAAATGACGTTTGTATTATCAGACGTAAGAGTTTGTTGATATGTCGTGATGGTGTTGGGCATAGTGTTTGCTTGGGTGAGTTCGAGGGGGGGGGCGGTCGTCTTTTTTGTGGGTGGCTTGTATGGATGTTACTTGAAACCTGTCTAAAATTTTCTATAATTTTGGTATGCTTGTGAGCGAGAGATACAGCTGGTGTTTTTGTCATGTTCCTAAGACGGGGGGTTCGAGCGTGGTGGAATGGGCCGCGCGGGGGGGTATGTTGAGCGGGTTGGTGCGTCAGGGTAGGCAGGGGGCGAAAAGGGGATTAGAGGGCAAGGGGTGGCAGCGGGAATGGCAATGGGGCAGGAGCCGTATACACATGAAGATTCGGACTTCGGTGACGGCGCGGTTTCCTCCGGACGAATGGTATTATTTTACGATAGTGAGGAACCCCTGGGACCGGGCTATCAGTGTGTGGAGCGCGACGGGGTTCAGGCGCAAACATCCGATGAGCGAAAAGATGGGGTTGGAAAGGTTCTTGATGGCGCTGAAGGCGGGGAAGCGGCGCCCTTTGCATGTGTTGCCGCAAACGACCTGGGTTCGTGATTTCATGCATGTTATCCGGTTCGAGAATCTGGAGCAAGGTATTCGTGATCTCTCTTCAAAATTCTCTATTCCTTTCCGTTTTTTCCCACACCGACTGAACCGCAAAGACCCCAAGCACTACAGCGAGTATTACACCAGCGCCACGCGCGAATTGGTGTCGGAGATTTATGCTTCGGACATTGAGAAATGGGGGTATTGTTTTGAACAAAGATGATGTGGTGGTGGCGGGCCATTATCCGCTCAAGCTTCTGTGGTCTTTGTTGCGGAAGGGCGCGGACCGGTTCGTGCCGGAGCATGTGTCGCTCAATCCGACGAAAGA
>Ga0209345_10005057_pt1 | contig 12450 bp, 13 predicted proteins | sample Cruoilmetagenom7_FD_187294 | JGI IMG/M metagenome (GOLD analysis project Ga0209345, IMG submission 187294) | Oil polluted marine microbial communities from Coal Oil Point, Santa Barbara, California, USA - Sample 7 (SPAdes) (version 2) | ecosystem: Environmental > Aquatic > Marine > Oil seeps ...
CAGTCCGTCTTTTCTCGTAATTCCTTCCGCAATCAGGAATTCGCCCGCCGCGATGAAATCGTCAAACACGTTCTGCTTGTTGGCGCGCCGTCCGGCATCATGCCATTCCTTGCCATATTCGCCCCCGCCCCGCAGATTCGCGAGCGCAAATGCGCCGCCGGCCTCAAGCCAGGCCATGCGAACTGACGAGTAGATCGGCGTCAGCGCAATATCGAAGCCGCCATAGCCGTAAAGCAATGTTGGAACAGCCTTGTTGGCCTTGGCAATGTCCTGCCGCCGGACAATGAACATCGGCACGCGCGTGCCGTCTTTCGACGTGTAAAAGCGCTGATCGATATCGAAATCGTGCGGATCGAATTGCAGCTTCGGCTCGGCGAAAGGTACTGTCTCACCGGTCGCAAGGTTCATGCGAAAGATCGCAGTCGGGCGGTTAAAACTGGTGAAGCTGTAGAACGTTTCCGGATCGCCTGGCCTGCCTCTAAAGCCGGACGCTGTACCAATACCGTTGAGCGATAGTTGACGGATCGATTTGCCATCCAGATCGTAAACCAGCGCCTGCGTCGAAGCATCATGCAGGAACGACGCGACAAGCTGCCGCCCGATTATCCGCGCCTCCTTGAGGATGTCACGCCCTTGGGAAATAATCTCGCGCCACTCTGGCGTTTCATCGCCAAGATTGATTGCAACGAGCCGGTAGCGCGGTGCCTCGGCATTGGTAACGAACCACAGTGATGTGCCCATCCCATCGACCAGGCTCCAGTCATGCTCGAACCCGGTGATCAGCGGCCCGGCCAGCCAGCCATCAAGCGTGAGGCGCGACAAATCGATGACATGGACTTCATAGCGCGCATCGGTGCCAATTGAGCTGGTGATGATCGCGTGGCGGCCATCGGTCGTCACTTCGGCAACGTGATTGCGTTCGCGATGATCAGGCGTCGCGAAAACCAGTTCGTCCTGTGACTGATCGGTACCAAGACGGTGGAAGTAGATCGACTGGTTGAAATTCAGGCTCTGGAATTTCTCACCCTCTTCCGGTTCGGGAAAGCGCGAATACAAAAAGCCGTCATCGCCAACCCACGCGAGGCTTGTGAATTTCGCCCAGCGCACCTCGTCGGACAGTTTCTCGCCCGTCCGGGCATCAAGCACGCGCAGGATGCGCCAGTCACTGCCGCCGTCCTGCACACTGTAGAGCAGGAACTTGCCCATTTGCGATGGCTTCCAGGAATCAAGCGCAGTCGCACCGTCCTGTGCCCACGAATTGGGATCGATCAGCAGCTTGGGCTTACCATTCAGCCCCTTGCGCATGAACAGCTGGTTCTGGTTCTGCAGGCCTGAATTGCGCTCATAGAAATAGCGTCCACCGGCTTTCACCGGCAAGCCGAAACGCTCGTTGTTGAAGAGTTGGCGGATCCTGCTTTCGAACCAGTCACGCGCAGGCAAATTGTCAAGATAGGTGCGGGAAACATCGTTCTGCCGGTCCACCCACTCAGCCACTTCAGGCGTTTCGCGAACATCGGCTTCAAGCCAACGATAGGGATCAGCAATCGCCTCGCCGAATTGTGTTTCGACAAGAGCATCGCGGCGAGTTTCTGGATAAGTGATAGTTGGCATTGTCCCTGCAGACAGGGGCAGGCAAAGGAAAAGTGCAGCCGATGCCAACACCGCGCGAACGACACGCATCATCCCTTGCTCTCCCGGAAATACACAAACGGCCGCAAACTTATCATTCGCGGCCGATCGTGCAATTGTTTCACAGGTTGGAAATTACGCCTCGGCGTATTCCTCTTCCTCAGCCTTCACTGGGCCAGAATTCAGGCCTTTGGCATCAGTATCGCGATCGACCAGTTCGATGATCGCAATCGGCGCGCTGTCAGAAGCGCGAATGCCGGCCTTGATGATGCGGGTGTAACCGCCGTTACGATCTGCGTAGCGTTCACCCAGCACATCGAACAGCTTCGCCAATTGGGCATCGTCCTGCAGACGGGCATTGGCAAGCCGGCGATTGGAAAGGCCGCCACGCTTGGCCAGCGTGATCAGCTTTTCGATATAAGGACGCAGTTCCTTGGCCTTGGGCACAGTGGTCTGGATCTGTTCGTGCTTGATCAGCGCGGCAGACATGTTGCGAAACAGGGCCGCGCGGTGGCCGCTCTTGCGGGAAAGCTTGCGCTGTGAAATTCCGTGACGCATTTATTTTACTCCGTTCGATAGGGGGCCGTATCAGGTACCCCGTAGCAGGCGGCAATCCGTGGCGCCGCCATCCCACATCACCCAAGCAATTCCTGCTCAAGCTTCTTGGCCATTTCCTCGATGTTCTCAGGCGGCCAGCCAGGGATATCCATGCCAAGGCGAAGGCCCATGGATGACAGGACTTCCTTGATTTCGTTGAGCGACTTGCGGCCGAAGTTCGGCGTGCGCAGCATCTCGGCTTCGGTCTTCTGGACCAGATCACCGATATAGATGATGTTGTCGTTCTTGAGGCAGTTGGCTGAACGGACCGAAAGCTCCAGCTCGTCGACCTTCTTGAGCAGGTAGCGATTGAGCTGGTTGGTATCGCCTTCTTCCTGTGCAGGTGCGGCCACGCCGATCATCTGCGGTGCACCGACAGGCGCAATGTCTTCGAAGTGGACGAACAACGCCAGCTGGTCCTGCAGGATGCGCGCGCCATAGGCTACGGCGTCTTCAGGTGAGACAGTGCCGTCAGTCTCAATCGTGAGGCTCAGCTTGTCGAAGTCAAGCTCCTGGCCGATACGTGCATTATCAACCTTGTAGGATACCTGGCGGACCGGCGAATAAAGCGAATCGACCGGGATCAGGCCGATCGGGGCGTCAACCGGCCGGTTCTGGACAGCGGGCGCATAACCCTTCCCGGTATCGACCGTCAGCTCCATGTTGAGCGTCGCGCCTTCGTCGAGATGGCAGATGACGAGATTCTTGTTCGTCACTTCGATATCGCCCGAAACAGCGATATCACCAGCCTTCACCTCGGCCGGACCGGTTGCGGAAAGCTGGAGGCGTTTAGGTCCCTCGCCCTGCATCTTGAGCGCGATCTGCTTGACGTTAAGCACGATGTCAGTGACATCTTCGCGCACACCCGCAAGACTGGAGAATTCATGCAGCACATTCTCGATCTTGATCGAGGTGATTGCCGCACCCTGAAGCGAGGACAGCAGAACCCGCCGAAGCGCATTGCCAAGCGTCAGGCCGAAACCGCGCTCAAGGGGTTCAGCAACGAATGTAGCGCGGGTCTTTGAATCGGCACCAGGCTTCACTTCGAGGCTGTTGGGCTTCTTCAGTTCCTGCCAGTTCTTGATATTGACAGTCATGGACTTCCCCTAGGATTATTATGTGCGGTGACGGCCGCGGAGCCCTGAGCGGGCCGCGGCCGATCCGAAATCAGGTGGCAAAAAGTGCCACCTGCAAATACTCGATCAGACGCGACGACGCTTGGACGGTCGTACGCCGTTGTGCGGTATCGGCGTGACGTCACGGATCGAGGTAATGGTGAAGCCAACCGCCTGAAGCGCCCGAAGCGCGCTTTCGCGGCCAGAGCCTGGGCCTTTCACTTCGACTTCTAGAGTGCGCACACCGTGTTCAGCAGCCTTCTTGCCCGCGTCATCAGCTGCGACCTGCGCGGCATAAGGCGTCGATTTGCGACTGCCTTTGAAGCCCATCGTGCCGGCCGAAGACCAGCTGATTGCATTGCCCTGGGCGTCGGTGATGGTGACCATCGTGTTGTTGAAGCTGGCATTTACGTGAGCAATGCCGCTTGAGATGTTCTTGCGCTCCCGCTTTTTGATGCGTTGGGGTTCGCGTGCCATGGTTTGATATCCTGTCGAGTATCGGAAACGAAAACGATCGAAGTGTTCGGCGCGTGCCGGTTACTTCTTCTTACCGGCGATCGGCTTTGCCTTGCCTTTGCGAGTGCGGGCATTGGTGTGCGTGCGCTGTCCGCGGACCGGAAGGCCCCGGCGGTGGCGCAGGCCGCGATAGCAAGCAAGATCAAGCAGACGCTTGATATTCATCGCCGTCTCGCGGCGAAGATCGCCTTCGACCATGTGTTCGGCGTCGATCGTTTCACGAATCTGCAGGACTTCGGCATCCGAAAGGTCCTGAACCCGACGGCTGTGATCGATTCCCAGCTTGTCGGCGATCTCGACGGCTTTTGTCCGCCCGATCCCGTGAATATAAGTCAGCGCGATGATTACGCGCTTGTTAGTTGGGATATTTACCCCAGCAATACGAGCCACTTAATTCTCCTGCTCCACGGGGAACGGCGACAATTCTGCCTGTCTCACCGCGGCCCCCATCTCAACGCGTCCACCCTCGATGACAGAAAACAGCGCCGAAATGGCAAAAGCCCGGATAACGAACGCATTCTTGCATCCGCCTGCCAGACCAACCCGTTTTCATTCGAGTGAAGGGCGCGCTTAAGCCGATTCGCAGGGCGAGTCAACGCCGCGAACCAAAAAAGCCATCATCCTCAACGAACTGCATCGTTGTGGATCATTTTGCCTGAAAGAACATTACCCGATGACAGCCTGACAGTCAAAATACCAAGTTGAGAGGCGTTCAGCGACCTTCGAACATCGGCGGTTTTCTACCCTTCTCAGGTTCGATGCCTTCATCGTCTACGCCTATATCGGATTCGGAACCGTCAAGCCTGCCAAGGTCAAGCCCTGGTTTCTCACTTGAGGGTTCTTCGATGGCATCGGACGCGGGATCGGCCAGGCCGGCTTCCATCTCTCGCTCAAAATCACTTTTCGTTCTGTCACGGGATACCGGGCCGTCGGAAGGCGCATCCCTATTGCCCCGGCCAAGCACGTTGCCAAGTCGGAGAATCTGCTCAGCCAGCATCAGATCGACTGTGGTGGCGAGCGCCTGTGGCTCCTTGCGCAAGTACCCACCCACAACATATTCCATCATGACCTGTGTTCCACTGCCGGTCGGCTTGAAGAACACGGTAAGCACGCCATTAACCGCGCTCGACTGCAACGGACCCAGCCCTCCTGAGAGGCGCATCGCACGCGGCTGTTCGACATAGAGGACCCGCATGTGCTCAACGCTGCCACGCGGCGCGGCATTGGGCGAAACCTCGCTGGGCAGAACTTCGCAAAAACACCCACCCGCGCGCGGGTCGAGCGAAAAATTGGCCGGATCGCGCGAAAAGCTGTGTGACTTGCTCCACCACTTAGCAGGCGAAACGAACATGTCCCACGCCTCTTGCGGCGAAACCGGGACCTCAATCGCATGGCGCAGCACAAATCCGTTTTGTGATGCTTCATGGACTTTGGCTACCGCAGGAGCAGAGATGATCATTGCCAGCAACGCCAGGGCAACTCTGATCATCAGGCCATCTCCTTCATGTCAGCAAGGCCGGTCCAGACCCGGCCGGTTAGTCAACCGACTACGATACTTTCGATCGCGGCGCTGACATCGTCCATGTCAGCCATGCCGTCTACCTTCCGGACAATCCCGCGCTCGTCATAAATCGGCAGGATCGGCGCAGTCTTGGCGCGATATTCTTCAAGCCGGGTGCGCACGGTTTCGGCATTGTCGTCCTTGCGGCGCTTGAATTCCTCACCGCCGCACTTGTCGCACTTGCCGGGCTGGAGGGGCTGTTCGAACCTGTCGTGATAGCCCTTGCCACATGTCGCACAGCTGAAACGACCGGTGATCCGCTCAACCAGCGCGTCTTCATCGACATCGATTTCGATTACATAATCAAGATCCCGGCCACGTTGCTTGAGGATCGCATCAAGCGTTTCGGCTTGCGAAGCTGTGCGCGGGTAGCCGTCGAATATCGCGCCGGCATCGGAACCCATGCTGTCCAGCTCCTCGCCGATCAGCGCAGAGACAATCTCATCAGAGACCAGTTCGCCGCGCTCCATCACTGCCTTGGCCATGATGCCGACTGGCGTGCCAGATTTGACCGCTGCGCGCAGCATGTCGCCAGTCGAAAGCTGGCGCATGCCATGGCGTTCGACCAGCCGCTGGGCCTGAGTGCCTTTGCCCGCGCCCGGCGGCCCCAACAAGATAATGTTCACGTGGATCCCCCAACCAACGCCGTGCGCATCAGCGCACCCGGCCCTTCAGTTTCGCCTTCTTGATCAGGTCGCCATACTGGTGCGCCAGCAAGTGCGACTGGATCTGGGTAATGGTATCAACTGTAACGTTGACGACAATGAGCAGGCTGGTGCCGCCCAGAAAAAACAGCGGCAAGCCGGTCTGCGCGATAAAGTACTCCGGCAGAACGCACACGGCAGTCAGGTAAATTGCGCCGATCACCGTGATCCGGGTCAGTACAAAATCAAGATAGGTCGCAGTGTTCTTGCCCGGACGGATACCGGGGATAAAACCGCCGTTCTTCTTCAGGTTGTCGGCGGTGTCTTCGGGATTGAACACAACGGCGGTGTAGAAGAAGCAAAAGAAGATAATCCCGGAAGCGTACAACAGCATGTAAAGTGGCGCGCCGTGCTGCAGGTACTGATTCAGCGAAACCACGAAGCCGCCCATCGTGCTGTCAGTCGATAACGAGTTGCCCGCGAACTGGGTGATCGTCAGCGGCAACATCAACAGCGCACTGGCGAAAATCGGCGGGATCACACCGGCGGTATTGATCTTGAGCGGCAAGTGGCTGGAATCAGCCTGCATCATGCCGCGCTGGCTGGCGCGCTTGGGATACTGGATCAGCAATCGTCGCTGCGCGCGTTCCATGAAGCAGATAAACAGCACCAGCACGATAATCAGCGCGACAAGGCCGACAACAACGAACGGGCTGACCGCGCCAGTGCGGCCGCCTTCGAACATGTTGGCTACGAACGTCGGCATCTGGGCGACGATTCCGGCCATGATGATCAGCGATACGCCGTTGCCGATGCCGCGCGCCGTGATCTGTTCGCCCAGCCACAGCAGGAACATTGTGCCGCCAACCAGACTGATAACCGCGCCGACGCGGAACATGATGCCGGGATCGACCACAGCCTGCAGCCCGCTTTGCGCACCATAGGCTTCAAGCCCGGAGGCCACGAACCAGCCCTGGATCGCGCACAGGAACACCGTGCCATAGCGGGTATACTGGTTGAGCTTCTTGCGCCCCGCCTCGCCTTCTTTCTTCAGCGCCATCAGCGAAGGATGGAGCGACGAGGCAAGCTGCACGACGATGGACGATGTAATGTACGGCATCACGCCCAGCGCGATCAGGCTCATCCGCTCAAGGCTGCCGCCCGAAAACGTGTTGAACAGGTCAAGAATGCCGCCGCGCGTCTGATCGTAGAGCGATTCCAGAATCAGCGGGTTGACGCCGGGCAGCGGCACAAAGCTCAGGAACCGGAACACGACCAGCGCACCGATCGTGAACCAGATGCGCTTCTTCAGTTCAGTCGCCTTGGAAAAATTTGCAAAGCTGAGCGAACTGGCGAAATTATCGGCGTTTGAAGCCATGGGATCAGATGGACCTTACTCGGTGCGGGTTCGGCTAGCCCATATAGGGACTGATTGCGATTGTCGAACCCCTGCCACGATGAGAAGTCGCAGCTCCCGCCCGCCGCCGGTTATACAGAGGCATTGGCGGGAGCAACGGATTACTCTGCGTCGCCCTTTTCAGCCTTTTTGGCTTTGTCAGCCTTCGCGGGCTTTTCGGCCTTGGCGGCCTTGGCCGCTTTCTTCTTGGGCTCGGCTTCAGGCTTTTTCGGCGCGATCACTTCGATAGATCCGCCAGCTTTTTCCACAGCAGCCTGCGCGCCTTTCGACACACCGGCAACCTTGAAGCTGGCCTTGGCCTTGATCTCGCCTTTGCCAAGGAGGCGCACGCCATCCTTGCCGCCGCGCGCCAGGCCAGCAGCCTTCAGCGCGTCATGGTCAATCAGCTTCTTGCCGTCGAGCTTACCTTCGTCGATTGCCTTCTGGACCATGCCCAGGTTGACCTCGGCGTGGTCTTTCTTGAACTTGGCGTTGGTGAAGCCGCGCTTCGGGATGCGCATGTGAAGCGGCATCTGGCCGCCTTCAAAGCCCTTGATGGCGACGCCCGAGCGGCTCTTCTGGCCTTTCATGCCGCGTCCGCCGGTCTTGCCCTTGCCAGAGCCTATACCGCGGCCGACACGCGTGCGCAGCTTGCGCGCACCCGGATTGTCACGAAGTTCGTTCAGTTTCATAATTGCACTCGCTTTCGCTTTTTTCGCGCTTGATGGGAAGGCGGCCACTTAAGGGATGTGGAAGCCGCTGTCACCCCCTCTTTTCGGGGATATCTTGCTGGGTGTTTACACGCAGGCAAGCGCGGCGTGATACGCTGGGGCCATGTTAGGGCGAACGAGATGATTTGGCGGACAATTTCGGCATCGGCGATTACCATTTTGTCGGTGGCCGCCCTGACGGGCTGTGGCCAGCGCAGTGAGACATTCCGCTACCGCATGGCGGTGGAGATCGAAACGCCTCAGGGCTTGCGGACTGGATCGAGCGTGATCGAAGTGCGAGTGACGGAGACGGGAGACAATGCCCCGGTTTTCCCTGAAGCGAGCGGCGTCAGTTCGCGGGTTCGCGGCGAAGCGGTGGTGGTCGATCTGCCGAACGGGAAGGTCCTGTTCGCGCTGCTGCGCGCTCCGGGGCATGTCGGCGATGCAGCCGGACTGTCCTACGCAGCACTTGATCCGCCCCGGCCAAAGGGCAACTACGATTTCGTCCGGCAGACGCAGGCGATGCAGAAGATGGAGCGTGTCGCCGTCCTGCCGCGCACGCTGCCGCCGTTGGCGCACCTGCCTGAGCGCTCAGCCTATCCCACACTCGTCACCTTCGGCGACATCGCCGATCCCACATCGGTCGAACTGGTCGATCCCGACAATCTGGCCGCCACGTTCGGCGAGGGCACCGCGCTCCGACGCATCACCGTGCAGATCACCGACGATCCGGTGACCACCGGGATCGAGAAGCGGTTGGGGTGGTTGGATGAAGTGCGTGGTGCGTTGGTTCACATACCAGTTTCACAATATCCCGCGGCCGGAACACCGCTTCCACTTTACGCAACTCTCACAGAGCGAGATTTCAAACGAGGAGTATCCCGATGACGATTGACCACGACCTCTTCCTCGCAATCCTTTCACCAGTTTCACCTACGCCGCCCCAACAACACCAGTGAGCACACCTTGACCCACCCCTTCCTCCGCCACCCTGCCCTGCATCTTGCGTTGCTGCTGCTGGTCGCGGTCGTGCTGCGGTGGGATACGTTTGGCGATCCCAACATGCATGGCGATGAGGTGTTCTACCAAACCGTCGGGGTGGCAATGCATCAGGGGGCAGTGCCCTATTTCGATGTGTGGGACAGGAAACCGTTCGGGCTGTTTGCGCTGTCTTGGCTGATTGCGCTGTTCAGCCAAGACATGCTCGCCTTCCAGATCGCCGCGTGCCTGTTCGCGGCTGGAACTGCGTGGTGCATTGCGCGGATCGCACGGGAATTGATGTTGCCTGCCGCGTCGCCGCAAGAGCAGGAGCGCGAGAGCGGGATCGCCCGTTCGATTGGCCCCCTGCTGGCCGGAATCGTCTATCTCTTGTGGCTTTCCCCGCTTCAGGGATTTGGAGGCCAAAGCCCGGTTTTCTACAATCTTTTCATTGCCTTGAGTGCGCTTCTTGTAGTCCGGTCTTTGCCTGCCCTGCACGAAGGCCGCGTGCCGCGCGCCGTTCTTGTGGCGATGGCGATGGCCGGGATCGGCATCACCATCAAGACCAGCGCGCTGTTTGAAGCCGCGTTCCTTGGCCTGTTCGCCGCATGGGCGCTGTGGCGCTCTGGCACAGGCATGGGGCGGACGCTGAACCACGCCGCAGGCTGGGCGCTGCTTGGCGCGGCCCCTGCGCTTGCGATTGCTATCGGGTTTTTGGCGATGGGCCACTGGGCCGAATACTGGCACGCGATGTTCACATCCAACCTGTCGAAGGAAACCCACTGGCCGACATCACTGGCACGGCTGAAATTCATGGCGCTGGCGTTGTCGCCCATTGCGCTATTTTTCGCGCTCGGCCTGATGCGCCTATCAGGTGAGGCGCGCCGGTTCGTGCTTGCATGGCTTGGTGCGGCGCTGCTTGGTCTGGCCGCCGTGCCGAACTTTTACCTGCACTACGCGCTGCCGCTGCTTGTCCCGCTGTGCGTGGCGGCAAGCGGGTTTTTCAATCGCGGGATTGTCGGCACTGTCGCGGTTGGTCTGCTTGCTTTCCTGTCGCTTACCATCGCGCCGCACAAGCCTGGCCATGCAAAACAATCGGCAGCCGCGATAAACAAGCTGGAATCGCTGGTGCGCACTCATATCGGCAATGGCCCGCTGCTACTCTACGATGCGCCGCCGCAGCTATATGTGCGCACCGGGCAGCCGTTCATCACGCCGCTGGTGTTTCCCACGCACTTGTCGCACGCGTTGGAGAAAGACGTCAGCCATCTGCCCACGCTGGCCGAGACGCAGCGCGTGCTCTCGCTCAAACCCGGCGCAGTGGTGATGGCCCACCCCTTGCGCAACGCGCCTGCCAATGACGAAACGCACAAGCTGGTGCTCGCCTATGTCGGGCAACACTGCCAGCTGGCAGGTGTCATCCCTACGCCTGAACGCCAGCGCACCGACCGGATCGCAGTGTGGGGAGATTGCGGAAAATAGGCTGCGTGGCTGCCGCGGCCACGCGCCGAACCCGGACATACGCCGCACAAATACAAAAAAGCCCCGGCGCAAACCGGGGCTTTTTGCTTGCGAACGTTCGCAAATGCCGGATGGCTCAGTCGCTGACGACTTCGACCATGTGCGGCAGTTTGGCGATCACGCCGCGAACTTCGGGAGTGTCCTGAAGTTCAACGACCTTGTGCATCTTGTTGAGCCCGAGGCCGACCAGCATCTGACGCTGTTTGTCGGGGCGGCGAATCGGCGAACCGATTTGCCGCAGCTTTATGGTTTTTCCCTTGGCCATGGTGCTTACTCCGTAACCGCTTCAGCGGCGACTTGCGCTTCCGCTTCGCTTGCTCCGCCACGACCAAGAAGATCGGAAACCTTCTTGCCGCGACGCTGGGCGACCGACTTCGGCGAAGTCTGGTGCGTCAGCGCATCGAATGTGGCCCGGATCATATTGTAAGGGTTCGACGAACCGACTGACTTGGTAACAACGTCAGCCACGCCAAGGCTTTCAAACACCGCGCGCATCGGGCCACCGGCGATGATACCGGTACCGGCAGGCGCTGTCCGCACTGTGACCTTACCCGCACCGAAACGACCATTGCCGTCATGGTGCAACGTGCGGCCTTCTTTCAGCGCGACGCGGACCATCTTCTTCTTGGCCGCAGCGGTCGCTTTGGTAATCGCCTCTGGAACCTCACGCGCCTTGCCGTGGCCAAAGCCGACACGGCCCTTGCCGTCACCGACAACCACAAGCGCTGCAAAGCCAAAGCGCTTGCCGCCTTTGACCGTCTTGGAAACGCGGTTGATGTGAACCAGCTTTTCGATCAGCTCTTCACCATCGTCGTCTCCGCGACCACCACGCCGGTCGTCACGGCCACGACCGCGGCCTCGGCCACGTCCACCGCCGCCACGATCATTGCGACCACCACCACGGCCTTCACGGCCCTTTTGCGGCTGCGCCGGAGCAGCTGGTTTTTGCTCCGCTGCTGCAGCGGGAGCCGCCTCAGCAGGAGCTTCAGCCGACTTGGCCTCTTCTGCGGGCGCTTCAGCAGCAGGTGCTTCAGCTGCCGGTGCCTGCTCAGGAGCAGCTTGTGCCGGAGTCTCGGTTGCAGGCGTTTCCGCTGCTTCAGTCTCGGGCGCTTTTTTGTCGGAATCGTTCGTGTCTGGCATAATCAGAACTCCAGCCCGCCTTCGCGGGCGGCATCGGCCAGCGCTTTGACGCGGCCATGGAACAGGAAACCGCCGCGATCAAACACGACAGTGGTCACACCCGCCTTCTTGGCGGCGGCGGCAATATCCTTGCCCACCTTGGCGGCGGCATCGGCATCGGCACCCTTGCCGCCAAGCGAATTGGCGGCAGCCAGTGTCTTGCCTGCGCCATCATCAATGATCTGCGCGTAGATGTGCCTGCCAGTGCGGTGCACGGACAAGCGCGGCTTACCACCGGCACGCGATTTGAGCGCAGTACGAACTCGCCGGCTGCGGCGATCAAAAAGGCTGAGCTTTGCCATTATTTCTTCTTCCCTTCCTTGCGGAAGACATACTCGCCGCGATACTTGATGCCTTTGCCCTTATAAGGCTCAGGCTTACGCCAGCGGCGGATTTCGGCGGCGACCTGGCCGACCTTCTGCTTGTCGATACCCGAAATCTCGATCGTCGTATTGTCCGGGCACTTTATCTCGATACCCTCTGGAATCGCGTAATCGACGTCGTGGCTGAAACCGAGCTGCAGCTTGAGCATCTTGCCCTGAACCTGGGCGCGATAGCCAACACCGGTGATTTCCAGCACCTTGGTGTGGCCGTCGGCAACACC
>Ga0209345_10005058_pt1 | contig 12448 bp, 9 predicted proteins | sample Cruoilmetagenom7_FD_187294 | JGI IMG/M metagenome (GOLD analysis project Ga0209345, IMG submission 187294) | Oil polluted marine microbial communities from Coal Oil Point, Santa Barbara, California, USA - Sample 7 (SPAdes) (version 2) | ecosystem: Environmental > Aquatic > Marine > Oil seeps ...
CAATTCCATTCGTCCTCATGCTTCATTAGGGAATAAAACACCGTATGAATTCTCTGCTAATCTTGAAAGTGTCTACTTATGAGTGGTACTAAATTTGGGGGCTTGACAGTGGAAACAATGGACACAGTGGACACAATGGACAATTTTTTATCTGATTTGTGTAACCTGTGGACACAATGGACGGAAAAATACGCTGTGGACATATCCGCCGTTGAATGGGATGCAAGAGATCGGAGGTTCGAATCCTCTCGCCCCGACCAAACACAGGGATTGCAAGTTAGCAACCCCTTTTTATTTATTTGAAATTTTTAGAGTATCTGACTTCGAAACAAGAATTCTTATTGACCTTGAGTAGTTTATGTTTTCAATATGCTTCATGCAAAGAGGAATATTGGAAAATTTACACGACTAAAATATCTATGAAATCTTGTTAGAGAACAGAATCCAATGGTTTGTATAACCTGTTGTCAGACAGGAAAAAACTTAGAATTGCGATGAGCGCAAAGCAGGCGCCTAATTGACGCAGAATTCTGCCAGTCAGATGGATGGTACGTTATACCTCAGGGTGATGAAGATTCCGTAATCTGAAGCATTATTGGGTAATCCTTAATGAGTAAATCTCGGATGACAAGATTTCCATCTTCAACGCTGAACATCAATTCCTGCTCAATGCTGTTCAGCAAGTCAATACCAACCACTTTTTCAGCAGATAGACCATTGATAACAATAATTGAATTCACTCCTGGATCATCATCTACTGCAACACCGTCCGCCCATAATGCGACCAGTTTATCCTCATTTTGCTTGGAAAAATTATAGCTAACTACGTTATCAATTTCATTTCTTATTTCCAGTTGTAGATCTATGGGTGTTGCTCCAGCCATAACTGTGCTGATATTCCTGACCGTATCTGTTATATACGGAAGTTCATCCAATGCTTCAAGACCAACGCTAGTCCTTATATTCATTCCTAAGTTCAAAATTATTCCTCTAGCATGATATTTAGCAGCAGCAATTTCAGAATAAATCCAAGGCTCGCAGACAAATGGATTTATTGCAGTACGCCAAGTTAACTCATCGGCAAAGTACTCACCATTAAATCCGCTGGCATTAGCAATATCTTTAATCTCTTGAACAACAAAAGGATAATCATAATAGTCTTTTCTAAGTTCGTAATCTGGTGAAACACCATGCATTGGATGGAAAGATATTCCATCCACATAATTAACAATATCCGATAGTAGAATGTTCAGGAGAAAATCATAATCCTTAGGATCATGAAGACTTCCGATTGCTCCTACAACGATTTTTGCGCTAGGGTCTTCCTGATGTATTACCGGAATGACTCGTCTAACCAATTCAATATAATCTTCAACTTTCACGGTTTGTTGGTTACCATCTTCAAGTCTGGGTTCATTTAGTATTTCATAGTATTTAATGCGTCCTTTGAAATTTTTCACAATGAAACGGGCATATTCAAGGTATCTCTGGATTTCGCCTTCCTGCTTAAATCTTGAATAACCTGGGGTGGTAATTTGACCAGGACTTTCTGGGTCCCAGAAAACTAGACAGTATCTGACCGTAATACCTGCATCAATTAATCCATCTATGGCACTTCCATGATTTGGATCGATGATGAATTTAGAATATTCACCCGCGTTCCAATCAACTTCTCCGAAATCAAAATAATCAAAAGAAATTCTTACGTTTTTCGTCCCCAGTTGATATTTATTCTGGTTTACGAAAATTTCTGCATCTTGCTCCGAATGAATGCTGGCTTTGAGATTTCCCCCCATTTGGCCAAAACGGCTTTCTTCCAATTCCGTCGTGGGTGGAGATTGAATTTTTGATACAGGTGAATAATTTCCTTCCTGAATAGTTTTGGCTCCCTTCAATCCCGAAGTTGGGTGAGAAAAACTGCTAGTGTTCTGCCCTTCTTCAAAAGAATTTGCTAACAGATAAGGTCCTTCAAAGTTTTCTTCTATTTGTAGCTTAAAAAAACCCAATGCGTCAGCAGTGGTCAGGCCTTCAAATTTCTCACCTTCGGTGCTGTTTGAACTGAAAATTTCCACTATGCAATTGGGGCAAGTTAAACCGATTACAAATCCTTCAGCGAGATTGAATTCCATGATGATGGGAATAGTGGAAAAACTTTCCATATCAGCGGCTGTACCACAATAAGAAATACTGCCACCCGTGTTATTGAACATCGTGTTCTCTGTAATGCGATTATTTACAGCACCTTCGGATTGGAATTCAACCCCCGCGTTGCCATCAACACCATTGTATGCAATGACATTTTCCGGACCAATGATGTTGTCGCTGGCTTGCATTTCAAAAGCTATTCCGGGATAGAAATTCCCACTGTCAGTCCGTTCACTGCCATCAGTCCCGATTAAATTTCCTGTAATCGTATTTCCATTATTTCGTATTATTAATCCATTACCACAGTTCACAATCACATTCCCCTGCCCGTATTGTGCTTTGCCAGTTTCACGATCTCCCCCAATTACATTGCCATTGGCTCCGATGTTGAGCACAAATCCTGCACCGTGGAAATTTTGGATATTGATACCGCGAATGATATTATTTTCGGATTCAATATTGAATGCCACTTCCCATTCACCTACCCCCATTCCATCCAAGATAACTCCCGCATCGCTTGCATCGACCGTTATATATCCCTGATGAATTGTGGGTAATGCACTGTTTAGCATGATGATTTCAGGATTATCCGGTGGGAAGACAGCCTGGTTGAAAGTAATTATGTCACCGCTTTGGGCATCTTCTAATGCTAGTCGCAGTGTTCCGGGACCACTATCGTCTACGCTGGTAACAACAATTGTCTTTCCTTTTGGTATGGATGTCGTCGTTGGTACCGATGGTGTAACAGAGTTGATTTTCGTTGGAATATCCGTTGGAGTTGGCTTTGAAGACTGGTATAAACAACCGGAAAAAATGCTAAGTAAAATCGAGATACAAAATAATCGCTTGATTTTCATGATCCCACCCGAATACTCAACTAATATTAAATAACATTATATATGTTTTTTGATCTGTTTTTTAATGATGTTCAATGGATATCAATCATCTCAATGGCCATATCAGTTTATAACCACATGGTGTTCGGATAAAGCTGCTTTAATAAATTATTGAGTCGCCTTTCCGGTTTTCGTGTCCAATTCGTGTGCAACCCCTGTGAAAGCAATGGAAATAATGGACGCCATGGACAGTTTTTTTCCAAGTTTGTGTAACCTGTGGACACAATGGACGCTGTACTACGTTATGGACATATTCGCCGTTGAATGGGGTGCAAGAGGTCGGAGGTTCGAATCCTCTCGCCCCGACCTTATATTGAATAGTTAACTAACATCTCTTTTTTTTTATTTCAACCATCTTTCTAGTACCTGACTTCGAATCAGAAGTTTCAGGGTTCGATTCCCTTGTGTGTCACTTATATGGGGACTTATCCAGCCTAAATACAGTCATGTCTGGGTAATAAGTCATAAAAACCACGAAAAAGACCGCATATGAGGTTTGTTAGAGACCTGATTAAGTCAGGGGATTCATAAGCCCCTGGTTGTGGATTTGCCCGCGGGTACATGCAAATCCGATGAAGACCTTTTACACTCCACAGGCGCGTATCAAGCCCTCGCCATCTTTTGTATATTTTTTCATTGCAGACGGTAGTCTCCATGAAGTAGGAGATGTTTGTTGGGCGACGTGGCGATCTCCCCTACCGCTTGCAAACACTGGCTAATGTACAAAAACTTCTCTACTGTCCTCATCATTCAACACGTTTAAGGTGCTGTAAAGCTTTCTTCAATACACCTTACTGGTTATTCCTTATTCCCCCGTTATCAATCGATCGCGCAGCACTTGCGCAAACATGACGAAGCCAGCCGTGATTGCACCCGCGCCCGTCACAATGAAGATCCAGCGGAGCACACCCCCCTCACCCTTGATGCGCGCCTCATGCGGGTTTTCCTGTATGTAATAGATGGTGACGGCCTCACCGACGTCATAGGCGGGCGGGTTGGTAGAAGAAGAGGAAGTATAGGTAAAGTTTTGTCCATCCTGGGCATTGAATTCGACGACAGGCCGATAAGTACAACCGTCATCATTACAACGCTTCTCCAGATGGATGACCTGCCCTTCGACCTTCAATCCATTTTGCCTGATGCGGTTGTGCTGATAGGTGAACCCGGCGCCTACGCCGAATAAGACCAGCCCGGACAGGAGGACAAACAGCGGCGGGCCTACAAATGATTGGATCACTTTTTTTATGAATACCATGTTTTTATTATATAGGATTCTGGTGCGTTGGGGAGAGAGCCCAACACGCCCTATCGGGCTGGTATTGAACGTGCAAACAGGGCTAGGCCTGCGATGAGCGCTCCTCTTTTCCCATCTAAAGATTGCACTATCAATCTCCTGCAATCAACATCTCTTGCAGTCTGCGCGCGAACAGGTAAAAGCCCAGTATGACCACACACGTCCCTGATTACATGAGGATCCAGCGCAGCACGCCCCCTTACCCTTGATGTGCGCTGACAGGTTTCTGATCGATCTCGACGATGAGCGTGTTTGAGAAATTCTTTATAAACCACCATATCTGGATAAAATGGTATAAAACCTACGTAAAAGGCCACTTCTGGGGGAAGTGGGAGTCCTAATAAAGTCAGAGAACTATAAGCCTCTGTACCTTATTATTTCTAATACATTAATAATGTTAAGTCGCCTTTACCATTTTCGTGTGTAAATAAGGTGGAATCTATAGAAACAATGGGATAGATGGAAGTTTTTTTGGTCATTTTGTGTAATTATTGGACACTATAGACGTTGTGATACGGTATAGAAGCTTCCGCTGCTGAATGGGGTGCAAGAGGTCGGAGGTTCGTATCCTCTCGCCCTGACCATATGGAGGTTGCTACCTCCGCCACCCCTGCATATGTGGGTAATTTTTAGGAATTTCTATATTCAATATTTTCGTGTGTAATTCCTTTGAAAAATTTATTGCCTACCTTTAATTTACATCCCATTTATACCTAAATACTACCACTGAATCTGGATCAGTTTTTGGGGGTAAGGTCAATGTGTCAAAACCCCAAATTATGTACCACTCATTAGTAGACACAATTGACATGGTACTACTGTGTAGACATTTTATTTTTGCTGATGCATGTCAGTAGGTTCATTATATTTCCGAACCTGACTTCGAATCAGTTGGCTGGGCAGTCGAGTCGCCCCAAGGGCGCCTTCAGATCTTACCGTTCACAATGGATTCGTAGGTCAGTATAACCAGGTAAAGAAGGATGGTGAGCTACCTTATCCAATGGCCCCCATGTGCGTCCATCACATCCAAAGCGAGCAGCTTCCCAATCGGATAGCTGTGGGGATAGGCTGATGTTATTTTCATCAATGAATGTTCCTTCGACAATCACACCTTCAATCAAGTAGTTAACGTGAGCACCGGTTACAGAGTTGTCTTTAAACATAAAGGTTTCACCTTCCCGTATCAAAAGATATACCTGGCAAGTGTCACCAGTGCATGGGCCAATTTCATCTGGGTCCGGCTCAGATGAACAATTGGGAGTGCCATAGGTACCAGGCAGAGGGTCTGTCATACATGCGCCTCCCCACATATGCAATCCAATATTGATTCCTGCGTGTAGTCCACCGCATTTGTTGTCACCTTCATTGATAATGATATTCCCAGTAATCTGATCGCCAGATGCGTTTGCCAGACCATTTGGGTGGATTCCGATTGCCGCAAATGCGCCGTTATTTCCCTCTGTTATTTTGATAGTGTTATTGGCGATGATCGTATTGCTTCCCCCAAAGGTCACGATCCCGATATCCGAAGGATTTATGACGGTGTTGTTGGTAATTGTTACACCTCCGCCTTCTATTGTCATTCCATCTGACCATCCTCCATAGTCGCCGTCGTTATCGGTATTGGCACACCCTTTGGCATGCACATGATCTCCAACCGTGTCAATGGTCACATTATCAATAATATTGTCGGTTCCCCGCCTAACATTAAATGCAAGGCCTGAACCGCACTCTCCTTGCTGGCTAACTAAGTCATGCACCACAATTCCACTGTAACCACCGTCGAATGCTATATTCCCTGGAGAACACCATGCATCTTCAATCTGATCACATTCGGGTAGCCAGGAGCCCCAGTTGTCGCCTACTCCATTCTGAATCTGGTCCAAACCCATACAAATTCTCTCCTCCCTCCCACCATGAACATCAATAAATCCAAAATCAATATTATAGAGACCTAGAGGGGAATAGAACCGGGAACGTGCAAACAACCGCACAACGAATCCTTTCAGATCTTTAGTAGCCCGTAGCAGAGAGTGGTTCTGGGGATCAGATGAGGTGAATACAAGGTCGTGCTTTGGTGACAAGCCGGTCAGAAACAAGGTCTTGTCAATCAGATAGCCAATGTATCCGCTGATATTTATACCTGAAGTGAAGATAATCGTGTCTCCGCTTTTACTCGAGTCAAGCGCTTTTTGGATTGCTCCACTGTCTGGGAGATCGTCAAAAGGATTTGCGCCAAAATCATCTACATAGATGAATGATTTTGTATCGATCGTCTCCTCAGTTGGAGTAGTAGTTGTCGTAAGATTACTTACAGGTTTGCAGGCGGTCAGAAAAACAAAAAAAGGGATAACAATCCAACATAAAAATGTTTTCATTTCTCCTATCCTCCTTGCTGAATAAACTTAATTTATAAAATTATTATAGCATTCCATAAAGTGTGAATGAATATAAAAGATGCATGAATATTATTGTTTCTTTATTTTGAAGAAAGTATTTAAATCTATAAAATTTATAGAGTCGCCTTTCCCAGTGCAACGCTAGTAGTATTTATCGACACAATAAACACAATGGAGTGATTAGATAACTCTTAATCAGCATATTATGGATTATTCCTGCAAAATACAGGCGGGTTGAGAAATGATATAGTTACCAATAAAAATTATTAATATCATCCATGCAGAGAATCTCGTCAGGGATTTTAATGGCTTCCGGGCAGTTGATCATATTTCTTTTCAGGTAGAAAAGGGAGAAATATTCGGACTGCTGGGGCCGAATGGCGCCGGGAAAACCACAACCATTCGCATGCTGACCGGCGTGCTGGAACCCACGGAAGGTTGCGCACGTATCGGAGGGTACGACATCCACGAAAACCCAATTCAGGCCAAACAGATGATGGGAATCGTGCCAGAGATAGCATTAAGAAAAAACAAATTAATATAACTTCAGATGGTCAAACAATTATATTGACACAATAGGAAGGAAAAACCATTAGACACCAATATTGACAGAAGAAGATTTATAATAATAAGGACAATATTTTTTGTTTATAACCATATTACCCTAGCATAGCCTAGGACATTAACAACCGCAGTACTCTAGCATGTCCGGTTTAGGGCTATATAGAGCCCTTAGCTGGAACGATTAGCGCGCTTGCATGGGGTGCAAGAGGTCGGAGGTTCGAATCCTCTCGCCCCGACTACATAACCCCTTGTAGCCCAAAATTCACTATATAAGAGTACTGCGGTTCATAAAAAGGAGATTGTTATGTCAAACAAGAAGTCTCAAAAAGAAATGGCTCAGGCTGTGACAACTCAGCCAAGCAGGTTGAAGTATCCTATTGTAGGCATCCTGATGATGTTATGCATTGGCAATATATATTCTTGGTCGGTTTTTTCGAAACCTTTACAGGCGGAAGGTTGGACAGCCGCACAGACCACCCTGCCTTTTCAGCTCAGCATTGTTGTTTTTACGATTGCGATGGTATTTGCTGGACGATGGCAAGACCGATCGGGACCTAAACCAGTTGCGGTTTTTTCGGGGATTATGATGGGCGCAGGATTCATCTTAATAAGATTTTTTGGTCAAACACAAACAGGCATGCTGATTTGTTTTTCTGGCATAGCAAGCATTGGAATGGGGGCGGGTTATGTCACGCCGCTTTCCACGGCGCTGAAATGGTATCCAGACAAACGCGGACTTATCAGCGGTATCGTAGTTTTGGGAATGGGCGCCGGATCAATTTTCGGTGGTATCGGCGGACCTTTACTCATAGAAAATTTTGGAATTTGGAATACTTTTCTTATTTTTGGTATTGTATTCGGAGCAGTAATAACAGCTTGCGGTTTAGTTCTTAAAAATCCTCCGCACGGATATTCTCCCCCTGCATCTATAGACGCTTTAGAAACAAAGAAAAAAGAAACTGCCATTAAGCCTTATGACTATTCAGCAAAAGAAATGTTAGGCACAGCTTCTTTTTACCTTATTTGGTTGGTATTTTTAATTGGCACCAGCGGAGGTCTCATGGTGATATCCCAGGCTTCGCCTTTTGGACAAAATGTCATTGGCTTAAAGCCTGTTGTTGCTGGCTCGGTCATTACGGTTTTGGCTATTTTTAACGGTGTAGGCAGACCGGTATTCGGCTTATTATCCGATAAAATAGGAAGGAAAAACGCTATCTTTGTTGCATTTGCAATTCAACTCATTGCGCTTACAGCGGTTTTACCATATGCCAGTTCATATGTCATTTATGCAATCGGCGTATCCTTAATGGGTTTTTCTTTTGGCGGTTTTTTGGCAATGATGCCGTCGATTACATCTGACTATTTCGGTTTAAAAAATATCGGTTTAAATTACGCATGTGTCTATACTGGCTGGGGAGCGGCAGGTTATTTAGGTCCGCAAATAGTAAATGTTCTGGTTGGAGGAAGTCTTGCTAGAGGTGATTGGAACAACGCGTTCTATTTCGCAGCGGTTTCGTGTGTAATTGGGATGGTTTTATGGTTTTTCACCAATCCTCCTGTTAGAGAGCAAGTGCCAACATAGGTAGTCATCCCATCAATTGTTGTTGAAGAAATATCAGGTCACTTATTCAGGGAGGCGCGCCAGGAACACGAGGAGCGCAGCTATTTTTTTCTGACTTCGCAATCGTGGCGGTTTATGAATAAACAACCCGTTTGTGGAACACTACCAAATATCTACTTCGCAATTTAATTGATATAACATGCGACTAGCTCAAGAATTCAGTTTTTTGTTAGACTTGCTTGCGTTTCGTTGCATACGGTGCGGTACCCTCGCGCTAGTACTGTACGGTTTTGGATTAACATCCGGGAAGTATGGAACTGGTTTCGGAAGTTCTCAACCGTAAACGCGGAATTTCACTTCCATTAATTAAATTGAAATGCGGATTTAATGGAAATTATCATGATCTCATTAGTGAGTCGCCTTTCCCATTTTCGTGTGCAATTCGTGTGCAACAGCGGTGGACTTGGTAGTGTCAAGATCGGGACTGGAAGTTCCGTTCGCTCGAGGTATCGCCGTTCTTCGCTCTTGTTAAGAACTACGAAGGTCGGTAGCAATAGAATTGTAGGTAATCTTGCATCGCCTTTGATTTTTGGTTCTTCACTGGATATTTTGGAATTTTTCATTGTTCTTCCACTCTGCACTTTCTGGTAATTTATCCCGTTTATTTCCGCCTTTGTTTTACTGCCCGCCTCGTACATCCACCTTTCACCGCCGGCAAGCAATCCTTCCTGTCCCTTGTGGGATGGACTGTCTCCTCTGCTCTGGGTATTTCCTTTTATTTCTCACATGGAGCCTGATTAGTATATTTTTGCGGGATAAAAAAATCTCTTTTTCGATAGAAAGATGTTTATTTGCATAGCGGTGAAAACACTGGAAATTCATCATTGTCTTCATTTTTTGTGAGCTGCAGCATATTTCTTCCATCGCTGGTCATGATAAAAAGTTCAAGAGGACCGCGATTAACATTACATTCGAAAATGATCTGGGAACTATTTGGTGACCAGATTGGACTTCCACAAATATCATTGTGCAGTGTTAACATTTTCTTGTTTTCACCATCCTTATCCATGATGAAAATATCTACTTCATTAAGTACATAAGTTTCGCGTACCAATGGATATGCCGCAAAAGCGATTTTTTTGCTGTCTGGGGACCAGGCAGGATCCTGGTTGTAAAATTCATCATTTGTCAATTGACTGTTTTTTTTACTGTTGATATCCATTAGGAAAATTGCTTGTTTTTCATCCTGATTGGATAAATATGCAATCGTTGTACCATCTGGGGACCAGGCAAAAGGTGGCCGAAACCTACCTTCTGTCGTTAATTGTTTGATATTTTTTCCATCTCGATCCATAAGATAAAGCTCCAGTTCGCCACCATGCATGTTTGAAGTGAATGCGATTTGCAAACCATCCGGTGACCATGCTGGATACCAATCTGACGCAGTATTTTTCGTTACCTGTTGGACATTTGTGCCGTTTGTGTCCATGATAAAGATTTCATCATCACCATCCATATCTGAAGAAAAAACAATTCGGGTGCCATCCGGAGACCATAAGGGGTTTCTGTCATCCCCCCATGTTTGGGTTAATTGTCGTACATTGCTGCCATCCGCTTTCATGATGAATATATCGTGATTTCCATACGGATCATTTCGATCGGAAGTAAAAGCAATTTCAGAACCATCAGGAGTCCAGGCGGAAACCCAATTGGTACCTTTTTCTGAAGTCAGCTGTTCTTTATTGCTTCCGTCAATATTCATGGTGAAAATATCAAAAATCAAATTCCCGCCATGATCAGTAGTAAAGGCAACTTTACAGGTAGGCGTTGCTTCTTCTTTGATTACAGAAGTTGTTCGCGCTCCGGTTTCATCAGGCAAGCTCGTTTCCGTTTGAGAAGGTTTTTCTATAGGAGAACATGCAGAAAGCAAGATGAGTAGAAAAGCAAAAGTGAATCCAATACTCTTTTTCAATTTTTCCTCCTCACTCACAAAGCGGAGACCAAACTGGTTCATATTCTCCAAATTCTGTAAACGTCAATTGCTGACCATTGCTACCGTCCGCATCCATGATGAAAAGGTCCGAAAAATCACCACTGACATCAGATTCGTAAATAATCCGTGAACCACCAGGTGACCAGACTGGGAAAGAGCTCGAGTGTTCGGTAAAAGTTAATTGTTTTTCATTGCTGCCATCTGCGTTTATTACAAAAATATTGGTTACTCCATCACGAAAAGAATCAAAAGCAATTTTCGTTCCGTCAGATGATAATGCATGACCTCCATTATTGAAATCGTTTTGGGTCAACTGGACAATAAAGCTGCCTTCAATATCGGTGGCAAAGATAACACTTTTACCATGTGGATTTGCCATAAAAATCAATCGGGAACTGTCTGGAAACCAGACAGGGAAGAGGGACTTGGTGTCACCACCAAAAAATGTAATTCGCTTTTCGTTGCTTCCGTTTGGCTCCATAATGTAATTTTCCGTGTTTCCAGTCCGATCAGATGTAAATGCAATGAGAGCGCCGTTTGGTGACCATACCGGCCAATCGTCACGGCCGGTATGGTTGGTAAGTTGTTGAATATTATCCCCGTTCGCATCCATTACATATATCTCACTGTCACCATCAATATTTGAAGCAAAAGCAATATGCGCGCTATCCGGTGACCAGGATATGCTGTGTTCTTCATTTTCATTTTGTGTCAATTGCAGCAAATTGCTTCCATCCGGTTGTATTGTATAGATGTCACTATCCCCATCCCGATCGGAGTAGAACGCGATGCGTGAACCGTCAGGAGACCAAGTCTGTCCCCAATCATAGCCTTTTTCAGACGTTAATCGAACCACATTGCTCCCATCCGCGTTCATAACGAATAGATCCATGTCATAGTCGCCGTCTCTGCCTGAGTGAAACACGATTTGGCAGGTTTTTGGATTGGCGGTTGACTCGCCATCAAGGGAAGGTTTTACGTTTTCTTTGGATACCGCTTCCCCACTGTCTCGACAGGCACATGGAATTATAAAAAAGAAAATAATAAGTAGCGCAAAAAATGAAGAATTTTTCTTTCCCATCATTTCCTCTTCGGTCTATGGGATTAGACATTGGTGTATGAATACAATACAGTATTTTTAGGAAAATTGAAAGGTGGAAAATCGCTGTAGTATTTCAACACGCATAGACTAGTATGAAATAACCGGTATCAAGAGAATGGGGTGCAAGAGGCCGAAGGTTCGAATCCTCTCGCCCCGACCATTTTCTAAATATCTGTCTTCGAAAGACCACGCATTGGCCATAGCACCCTCACTGTCAGTTTAACAGTCAGTCACTTAAGCTCACCTTTCATTGAACCCACACTATTCGGTTTCCGCAGTAGAAACTTCTGTGCATCTTTTACCAGGTGTATTGCAAACCTCGCAACTCGATTGGACTGAATCAATTTCCTCGTTTCGCTTGAATGTATATATAATGTATTATATGGATTGAGAAAATGGAGGGTTTTTATGAAAGCCAAAAGTACCTTTACTTTATTCATTATTCTTTTCTTTATCACTTCCTGCAGCCAACCTCCTTTACCAACACCTGATAT
>Ga0209345_10005059_pt1 | contig 12445 bp, 11 predicted proteins | sample Cruoilmetagenom7_FD_187294 | JGI IMG/M metagenome (GOLD analysis project Ga0209345, IMG submission 187294) | Oil polluted marine microbial communities from Coal Oil Point, Santa Barbara, California, USA - Sample 7 (SPAdes) (version 2) | ecosystem: Environmental > Aquatic > Marine > Oil seeps ...
CAATTTTATTCCTGTCCTTTTTGTGTCAAAGTTAGACGTGCTATTAAGCGATTGTCGTTAAATATTGAGACACGTGATGCAAAGAATAATCAACAATTCAGAGAGGAATTAGTGAATGAAGGCGGGTCAACAAAAGTTCCTTGTTTAAGAATCGAAGATTCTGACGGAAAGGTAACTTGGATGTATGAATCATCTGACATTGTTGATTACCTCAATAAAAAATTTGCATAATTATTAAATCAAGAATAATTTTCAACTAATCAATAATTATTAATCTGACACTAATACATTTTTTTAATATAACCATGATGATATAATCCATCTTTATTGTAAAAACGGATTTGGGGAAATTCACTTATGTTAAATTTATTTACTGATGATAGATCAAAGCCTATAAAAATCATGCTTTTGGGAGCAGGAGAATTGGGTAAAGAAGTTACGATTGAAGCACAACGTCTAGGTTGTCATGTCGTTGCTGTTGATCGTTATGAAAATGCACCAGCTATGCACGTTGCAGACAAGTCCCATGTAATTGATATGCTTGATAAAAATCAATTAAGAAAGACTATTGAAGATGAAATGCCTGATTTAATTGTTCCTGAAATTGAAGCGATTGCTACAGATGAGCTAATTGAATTAGAATCTGAAGGATTTAACGTTATCCCTACGGCTAAAGCGACAAGATTAACGATGGATAGAGAGGGAATTAGACGTTTAGCGGCAGAAGAACTTAAAATCGTTACAAGTCCTTATAAATTTGTAGATAATTTTGAAAATTTTAAAGAAGCAGTCGTTGAAATTGGCTTTCCTTGCATAGTAAAGCCAGTCATGAGCTCATCAGGTAAAGGACAAGTCAAAATCGATAATGAAGAAGGACTGTTACCGGCTTGGAAAGTTTCACAAGAAGGTGGTAGAACCGGCGCTGGTAAGGTGATTATTGAAGGTTTTGTTAAGTTTGAATATGAAATTACGTTATTAACTGTTAGACATGTTGATGGTACTTCTTTTTGTGAGCCAATTGGACACAGGCAAGTAGATGGTGATTATCAAGAGTCATGGCAGCCACAACAAATGACAGACTTGGCCTTGGCTAAGGCCAGAGATGTTGCTACAAAAATAACAGATGAACTTGGCGGATTTGGTTTGTTTGGTGTTGAATTGTTTGTACGTGGAGATGATGTAATATTTTCTGAAGTTTCTCCTCGCCCACATGACACAGGTCTTGTTACTCTAATTTCACAAGATTTATCAGAATTTGCTTTACATGTTAGAGCAATATTGGGTTTGCCAATTCCACGAATTAATCAAATTTCACCATCAGCCTCTTATGTCATCATGGCTAAAGGCCATGGCAAAAATCCTTCTTTTTCAGGAGTACAAGGCGCACTTAGGTTGCCTAATACAGATGTTAAGTTGTTTGGTAAGCCAGAAGTGGCAGGTAAAAGAAGAGTAGGTGTTTGCTTGGCTAAAGATAGTTCGATTAATGCGGCGAGAAGAAAAGCTGAAAAAATGCAAGAAGTCATAAAGGTTGAGTTACATTAAATGACTAAAATTTTGCATCAAGCGTACGCCAGTTGCCCTAAACATTTAGAATTGTTATTAAAGGATGAGCTTATTAGCTTAGGTGCTCAAGATGTAGCAGAAAAGCTATCTGGTGTAGTTTTTTATGCGACGGCTGAAGTATTAATGCGCAGTCTTTTATGGTCAAGATTAGCTAATAGAATTCTAGTACTTGTTAATCAGATAAAGATTAAAAATTCTGATGAATTATATGATGCAATTTATTCAACCGATTGGTTAGATCAAGTTAATAGAGCACCAAATACTTTAGCTATTAATTTTAAAGGCGTAAACAAAGAGTTGCGCAATACACAATATTCTTCACAGGTGGTTAAAGATGCTATTTGTGACCGTATACGTGAAGTGACTGAAACACGCCCTGATATTGTAAAGAATAGTGCTGATTTATCTGTTAGTGTTGTACTTAAACAAGGCCAACTTTTGGTTTATCAAGATATCTCCGGAAGAAGTTTACATCTGCGTGGATACAGGCAAACATTAACTAAAGCACCTTTGAAGGAAAATCTAGCTGCTGCTGTATTAATTCGTGCCAACTGGCCTGAATTATCAAAACAAAATTATAACTTAGTTGATCCCATGTGTGGCTCGGGAACTTTTTTAACTGAAGGTTATTTAATGGCGTGTGATATTGCGCCAGGCCTAACTAACCCTCAATATTGTGTACATACTTGGAAATATTTTAATGAGGATACTTGGAATGCCCTAGTTTATGAGGCTAAGACAAGAATGATAGCTGGAACTGAGAATTTTACAGGTCAAATCATTGGTGCAGATCATCATAAAGATTCTGTAAAGATAACAGAGGAACACGCCTATCAATTGAATGCAGAAGATAAAATTCAATGTGAATATAAGACATTTGAAACCTTTTCAATCCCTGCCAAAAACAACCTTATTGTCTGTAATCCTCCTTACGGGGTTCGATTAAAGAAAAATGTTGAATCAACATGGCGTCAATTAGGCGAATGGATGGCGAGTAAAGCTTTGGAATCAAAAGCCGCCATAATGACTTATGCAAAAAACCAAGGGTTTATGTTGGGATTTAGAGCAACTAAATCATGGAAGTTAATGAATGGTGATTTGGAAATCACCTTAATTGCTTTTGATATTGGTGGAACGACTAAACTGAACTCTCCAGAAGGTCAGAAACATGCGTTACCAGAAACAGCACAAATGGTAGCCAATCGCATTAAAAAGAACCTGAATAAATTAAAGAAGTGGATTGCTAAAGAAAAAATCAATGCTTATCGAGTCTATGATGCGGATATCCCAGAATATGCTGTAGCAATTGATGTTTATAATAATCACATTAATATTCAAGAATACAAAGCACCAAACACAATTCCTGAAAAGAAAACAAAAAAACGATTGGATGATGCTGTTCTTGGCGCACAAGTGGCCTTAAATATCAAAAACGATAAGGTTCACATCAAAACAAGGCAGAAGCAGTCTAGTAATAACCAATATGAAAAGCGGATTGTTGATAGTGAAAATATCATTGTGCATGAAGAAGATAGAAAGTATATTGTTAATTTAGAAAAATATTTAGATACTGGATTATTTATCGATCACAGGTGGATAAGAAGTTATATTCAAAAGCATTCTCAAGGAAAATCTTTTCTCAATTTGTTTAGTTATACAGGCAGTGTAACAGTTGCTGCTGCATTAGGTGGAGCAAGTAAAACAGTCAGTGTTGATTCTTCAAAAACCTACTTGGCTTGGTCAAAAGATAATTACAAGCTCAACAAAATGGATATTTATAACCATAAATTAATTCGCAGTGACGTGCTTGAATATATCAGTAGTTGTAGTCACAAATTTGATTTGATTTTTATTGATCCGCCGACATATTCAAATTCACATTCTCGTGACACAGATTGGGATGTGCAAAGAGACCATAAGCAATTATTGTTAGCTTGTAAAAGATTGTTAAACCAAAGTGGTGAAATCATATTTTCCAATAATTACCGTAAGTTCGAATTAGATGAAGATTTATCCAGTTATTTTGATGTAACTGATTTAACCCATAAAAGCATTTCACCAGATTTTCAAAAAAGTAAGATTAAAAGAGTCTGCTATAAGTTAAACCTGTAATGAGTGAACCTTTAAAAACATACGAAGATCTTAAGCAAGAATGCGCGCCTATTACTTACAAAGAAATTGAACAATTCTTTGCAAGAGGTATGTTGATTCTTGTTGCTGATGAGTTAGATATTATTGATGTTGCACTGGTTGTACAGTCGGATAATACACAGCAACTAAATGATTGGATATCTCAAGAACAAGTCATCCGTGTGCATGATGATCATGCGATAAAATGGAGTAAGCAAGAAACTGTTTTAATGGCAGTTACTGCTGTGCCATGGTTGTTGGTGCAAGAGATTGATTTAAGCTAATATACTCTATAAAAATTTTGCACTCACTAACAATATTTTTAAATCTATTGTTAGTGAGTGCAATAATTCTTTGATTCCTTACAACTTACAAATTATTTCAATAGTATTTACTATTTGGATTGATTGTTTTTAATGTTTCTAATACTTTTGATGCTTCATCAAGCTGTGCTGTTTCTTCGTAGATTTTATACAATGCAAGGTTCCATTTTTCTTGATGAGTTTCTGATAGAGCAATGGCTTGTTTTAATAGGTCAATAGCTTTATTGTGATTTCCCAAATGATAATACGCATCTGCTTCAATAACTAAAGTTTTGTCCTGGATCGTATCAGTTGAATTGTAATAGTTTTGTAATGCATTAATGCCTTTTTGATATTCTCCATATTCAATAAAAATAGACGCTTTTTTAAGCATTAAAGCAAAGTGGTCTTTGTTTGGCAATATATTAGTATCTATGGCTTCCTGAAAATGATTGGTAGCATTAATATGGTTACCTTCAGCTGAGTCTAAATGGCCGATAAATTTATGAAGAGTGGCTTTTTCGTAAGGATTCAGTCTTTTATTGCTTAATTTTTCCAATCCTTTTCTCGCTTCAGCATATTTTTCATCAGTAATCATATTTTGAAATTTGAAAAATTTCTTATACACATTTTCAGTCATTGCAATATTTTTCCCCTTTATTAACTCATGTTCTCGCTCAAGATTGTCAGTTTTGATGGTGCCTGCAAATACTAGGCTGAATTGTACAAAAAAAGTAAGTGTTATTAATGTTTTTATTTTGTTCATATTCTTTTGCTCGTGTTTATTATTAGTACAAATTGTGACAAGCCAAATGTATTGAAAGTTCATAAATAAAATTAATTTTTACTATTATGACTTGTTCAATCAACGAGCAAACATGAGTTTGTTCAATTCATATTTAATTTATAGGGCTATTCAGCTGTATTAAAGATCTTACTATTTATCAACTGTGATGATTTCCCCCATTTTTATGTCGGTTTTAACTTCTTCATACTCATATTTAAATTTTAATACTTGTTTAGATAAGTTGTTTTGAGTAATTGATTGTCCAGTATCACCGAAGTAAATTCTTACATTTGATGTTGACCTGTCAATTCCGCCAAGGTGAGAACCTGTCAGCTTAATACTTTTTTCCCACTTTTCTCTTCTTTCTAGTGCTGCAATATCAGAATAATCTTCTTCTAATGATTGAAAAATCAAGTTTGATGATTGAAGTTCTGCATCTGTCATTAATGGTAAAATTTGGGCTTTAAAACTTTTTACATCGAGAAAATTGCCTTTAATTAACCTAACCCATGCATAGCCATTTGCCCAATCTTTACTTTTAAAGTAATGCATTGCATTGAGATACATGGCATTTTTGTTTCCGAATTTTGCTGATTGTGCGTATTTTTTCGTAGCTGTATCACTGAAACCTTTTTCATCTGCTTTTATTGCTTTTGCAAGGATATAAGCATCAGGATGAATTAAATTTCCTTGGGTATCAAAATGTAACCCAACTTCAAATTCTGCATGGGCATTGAAAGCTGTCAATAATATTAATGCAATAAACTTTTTCATACTTTACCTTTTTGTTTTTATTATTTATGTTAATGATAGCTTGTTGAATATGAATCAACCCTGAACCAATAACAAATTATATATGAAATTCATTTATTATTTGTTATAAAATTTTAGTGTAACTTATATGAAGATTATATAAGTAGGTAAATTTGACGCAGGTCAAAGAATTTATTTAGTCAATTGTTTAAGATATAGTTATCAAATAAATTTTAAATCAATGAGGTATAATATGTACGGAGAAAAACACGATTTACACCATGAATTTCCTGAATATGAGCAAGAAATTCGCCAATTAAAGATGAATAATAATCATTTTGCTAGATTTTTTAATGAATATGATGATATTGATGATGAGTTGATGAGGATCCAACAAGAAATTGAAACTCCATCGGATGATTATGTGGAGCAATTAAAGAAGAAACGTTTGTTTTATAAAGATGAAATGTATTTCATGATTCTTAAATTTAAAAGAAAAGAAAACTTGAAAGCGGTTAAGAAAGAAAAGAAAAGGCTCAAGAAAAAAGCCAAATAATATTTTCTATTTAGTTAAATGGACTTGATATTGTGTTTCAAGTCCATACTTCTTAATAATATAATACAAAGGTATATCCCATTATGTCAGATCAGATTTTTTATTTATTTTCAGCTATGTTACTAGGGTTGGTAATAGGTGCATTAATTATGTATTTTTCAGCTGAGTCGAATCGTGATTCAGATAAAACCATTGCAAAACTTGAAAAGAAGCTCAATATTTACCAAGAAAATGTAGCAGAGCATTTTGAAGAAACAGCAAATTTAGTTGATGACTTAACCCAAAGTTATAAAAAAGTTTTTGATCATATGGGTAAAAGCGCTAGATTGTTAATGACAGATGAGCAAATTCAAGAGCAAATTGAAAAGCGTAAAGGCAATAAGGTTATATTAGAATTCTTAACAGAAGAGTCTGATAATTCTGATGAGGATGCTGAAATTTTTCATGTTGCCGATGATTATGATAATAGTGAAACTGAAGAAGATTTCGAAGTTTCTGAAGGTGAATTAGGTTCAGAAGAGCTTGTTGAATCATCCGAGAATAATCAATCAGAAAATGAAACTTTAGAAGACCTGAAGCAAGAAGTTAAAATAAGAGAAAAAAACATATACACCTAACAGTGAATTGATAGTTCCTTCTTAAAGGTCATTTCACATGACCTTTTTTTATGCATGTAATAAAATATATTAGCCTAAATCAGAATCATTAGTTTTAGAAATAAAGGCGATAAAATGCTATAATATATCGCAAAAATTATAATGTCGATTTAATTGTTGGCATTCATCATTAAAAACAACCGCATACTAAATTCATATAGGGGACTCTTATGTTAGAAAAAATCAATATGTTTATTGATGGAAAATCTGTTGTCAGTAAATCTGAGCATTGGTTAGATGTTACCAACCCAGCCAATCAAGATGTGTTATATCAAGTTCCAATGGCAACTCATGACGAAGTTGAAAGTGCAGTATCTTCGGCTAAATCAGCCTTTGAAACATGGAAAGATGTCCCAGTACCTGTTCGTGCACGTATGGTTTTACAATATCAACACTTACTAAAAAAACACCACGATGAAATTGCTGAAATTTTAGCTGAAGAAACAGGTAAAACCTTTGAAGATGCTAAAGGCGATGTATGGCGTGGTATAGAAGTAGCGGAACACGCAGCAGGTGTTGCTTCAATGATGATGGGTGAATATGTTGAAAATGTTGCTAACGGCATTGATACTTATTCAGTTATTCAACCTTTGGGAGTTTGTGTTGGAATCACACCTTTTAATTTCCCTGCAATGATTCCTTTATGGATGTTTCCATTGGCAGTTGTTTGCGGCAATACGTTTGTATTAAAACCTTCAGAACAAGATCCAAAAACGCCTAATAGATTGGCTGAATTGTTTTATGAAGCTGGTTTTCCTCGTGATGTTCTTCAAGTGATTCACGGTGGTAAAGACCAAGTCAATCAACTATTAAATCATGAAGATGTACAAGCGATATCATTTGTTGGTTCAGTAGGTGTGGGTGAACACATCTACAAAACAGGTACTGACAACCTTAAACGCGTTCAAGCCTTTACTGGTGCAAAAAATCATCTAGTGGTCATGCCAGATGCAAATAAAAATCAAGTTATAAACGGCATAGTTGGAGCCGCTTGTGGTGCAGCTGGTCAACGCTGTATGGGTATTTCAGTTTGTGTAATGGTTGGCGATGCCAAAGATTGGCAAGGTGATTTAAAAGCAGCTATGGAAAAGCTCAAGCCTAATTATTGGAAGAATGAAGATTCAGCTTATGGTCCATTAATTAATGCTCAAGCTAAAACTCGTGTAGAAGGATTAATAACACAAGGTGTTGAAGACGGTGCAACATTGTTATTAGATGGAAGAGATTATAAAGTTGAAGGCTATGAAAATGGTAATTTTGTAGGGCCAACATTATTCACTGATGTCAAAGTCGATATGTCAATTTATCATAATGAAATATTTGGCCCAGTATTGTGCTTAATGTATGCAGATACATTGGAAGATGCTATTAAGTTGATTAATGATAATCCTTATGGAAACGGTACATCAATCTTCACTAATTCTGGAGCAGCAGCGCGTAAATTCCAACATGAAATTAAGGTTGGTCAAGTAGGTATTAATATTCCAATTCCAGTGCCTTTACCATTCTTTTCATTCACAGGGTGGAGAAAATCATTCTATGGTGATCAACATGCCTATGGTAAACAAGCGGTTAAATTTTACACAGAAACAAAAACCGTAACATCACGCTGGTTTGAAAGCGATATACCAGACGGCGGCGCACCAAATTTATCAATTAACTTAAGATAAAAATTAAGGATCGCTGAGATTCATAGAGAACCGTAGAGTTACGCAGAGATAACTCTAAAATCCTCTGCGCAGCTCTGCGTTCCTTAGCTAAATAGGAAATAACATGAAATCGTAAGGTGGGTTTACCCACCAATGAATTTGACTTGAAAATTTATAGGTTTCATTAATCACTGCTGGTGGGTAAACCCACCTTACAAATACAGATATTAACAAACATGGGGACAACATGAATTTTAATTTAACTGAAGACCAATTAGCCTTTAAACAAGCAGCCAAAGAATTTGCTGAAAAAGAAATGGCACCTCATGCTGCCAAATGGGACAAAGAGTCTCATTTTCCAGTTGATGTGATAAAAGCCACAGGAGATTTAGGCTTTTTGGGTTTGTATTCACCAGAGGAATATGGTGGATTAGGATTGTCACGATTAGACTCTTCTATTATTTTTGAAGAAATGTCACAGCATTGTACCTCAACTACAGCATTTTTAACCATTCACAATATGTGTGCTTGGATGGTAACAACTTTTGCAAGCGATGAATTGTCTCAAGAGTGGGGCTTTAAACTCACATCAGGTGAATTGTTGGCCTCTTATTGTTTAACTGAGCCAGGTTCTGGATCTGATGCAGCTTCTATGAAAACCAATGCAGTGATAGATGGCGATGACTATATTATCAATGGCAGTAAGACTTTTATATCAGGTGCCGGATCAACCGATTTATTAGTATTAATGGCTCGAACTGGTGAAGCTGGCCCTAAAGGCGTTTCATGCATATTGGTTCCTGCAAATTTAGATGGCATTATCTACGGCAAGAAAGAAGAAAAAATGGGTTGGAATTCACAGCCAACACGTTTAATTACTTTTGAAAATGTCAGGGTTCCTAAATCAAATCTTATTGGAGTAGAGGGCGAAGGTTTTAAATTTGCTATGAAAGGATTAGATGGTGGCAGAATAAATATTGCTTCTTGTTCATTGGGAACAGCACAAGCATCGCTTAAACATGCACAAGAATATATGTTGGAGCGTAAGCAATTTGGGAAACCATTGGCAGCATTTCAAGCATTACAATTTAAACTAGCTGACATGGCAACAGAATTAATCGCAGCACGTCAAATGGTTCGATATGCCGCCTTTAAATTAGATGTGAAAGATACGAATGCTAGCGCTTATTGTGCGATGGCAAAACGCTATGCTACTGATATTTGTTTTCAAGTGTGTGATGAAGCACTGCAACTACACGGTGGATATGGTTATATGAAGGAATACCCCATTGAACGTCATTTACGTGATTCAAGAGTTCATAGAATCTTAGAAGGCACTAATGAAATCATGCGATTAATTATTTCACGTAAAATATTAGTCGAAGGTGCGATAGAGGTGATTCAATAATGTCAGAATTAGTTCTATTAGAAATACTCAAAGGCAATCATGGCGATATTGCAAAAATAACATTAAACAATCCGAAAGCATTAAACGCATTAAATATCGAAATGATAGATGCAATTCAAGGCATTTTGGATGAATGTGAAAACAACAAAGCGATAAAAGCTGTGTTTCTTGAAGGCTCAGGTGAAAAAGCATTCTGTGCTGGCGGGGATGTTGTTGGTTTGTATCATTCCATGAAAGAAACAAAAATTGGTGATGTTCCTGATAAAGCATCGCAGTTTTTTACAAAGGAATACAAATTAGACTATAGATTGCATACTTTTCCTAAACCATTGATTTCATGGGGAACTGGCATTGTAATGGGCGGTGGGATTGGTTTGGCAGGAGCATGTTCTCATCGCATCGTTACTGAAAAATCCATGCTTGCCATGCCTGAAGTGACTATTGGTCTTTACCCAGATGTAGGTGCTTCTTGGTTTTTTAATCGCATGCCAAACAATGTTGGAATATTTTTGGGATTAACAGGTGCTCGAATAAACGCATCGGATGCTATTTACTCCAAACTTGCTGATAATTTTATTCTCAATGAATTTAAAGATGATTTATTGGAAGACTTATCTGAAATTAAGTGGGGAGATGATGCTCACTGTGATGTACAGAATGCCATTGTTACTCATGCTGAATTTAGTGCTGATGAGGCGCCAATTAGTCAAGTGCGTGAAAATTATGATGAGATTCAACACTTGGTCGATCATTGTGAATTAGATGCTATCGTTGAGAATATGACTAACAATGAGCCCACAACAAAATGGTTAGGCTTTGCACAAAAAGGATTTTTAAAAGGTTGCCCTGTTACATACCATTTGGTTTTTGAACAAATAAAACGGGCCAAACACATGAGTTTAAAACAAGTTTTTGATATGGAACTGACAATGTCTACACGCTGTGCAATGAGTGGCGACTTAGAAGAAGGAATTCGTGCCTTATTAATTGATAAAGACGGGAAGCCCAATTGGAGTATCAATTCAGTGAATGATATAACAGACTCTAAGATAGAAGAATTTTTTACGCCACCATGGAAAGGTGACTTCCCATCAATTGGTAACTAATTATGAAAGAAAAATACATTAATCCAACAGATGCCGCTGCAATAGCTCTTTTTTCAAAAGGGCATGAAGGTGAGATAGTTATGTTGAATATGATTAAATATAACGATAATGCTGATTATTCAGAAAATCCACAATTAGCACCAAATAAAACAATCACTGGTAAAGAGGCTTATCAATTATACATGCAACACACCCAACCGTTTCTTGCAGAAAGTGGTGGGGAAGTCATGTTTATGGGAACAGCTTCAGAATATTTTATCGGTCCTGCTGAAACAACTTGGGATCTAGTATTTTTAGTTAAACAAAAATCATTACAACATTTTATGGCATTTGCCACCAATGAAGATTATTTGGTAGGAATAGGGCACAGAACAGCAGCTGTTGCTGATTCTAGATTACTACCATTGTTTCCACAAATTTAAAGGAGTTAACCATGCATACAGACGTAAGTTTAGGTGAAGATATAGAATTATTACGTGATACAGTACGTAGTTTTGCCAATGAAGAAATTGCTCCAAGAGCAGCTAAAATAGACGAAGATAACTTGTTTCCTGCTGATTTATGGCAAAAAATGGGTGATTTAGGACTGCATGGTATGACAATTCCTTCTGAGTATGGTGGATCTGAAATGGGATATTTAGCCCATCTTGTGGTTATGGAAGAAATATCCAGGGCCTCTGCATCAGTTGGGCTGTCTTATGGTGCCCATTCAAATCTATGTTTAAACAACATGTTTAAACACGCATCAGAAGTACAGAGGCAAAAATATGTCCCTAAATTATGTAGTGGTGATTTTGTTGGTGCTTTAGCTATGAGTGAACCTGGAGCAGGTTCTGACGTGGTTGGCTCAATGTCCTGTAAAGCTGAATTTGATGGCACAAACTGGATTGCTAATGGTAGTAAAATGTGGATTACCAATGGACCAGATGCCGATGTGTTAATTGTCTATATGCGTACTGCCGATAAAGCTGCTGGTTCTAGTTGTATGACAGCTTTCATCATTGAAAAAGGCATGGAAGGTTTTAGTACTGCACAAAAATTAGATAAGCTTGGCATGCGTGGGTCAAACACTTGTGAACTTGTTTTTCAAGATTGTGTGATCCCACCTGAAAATATTTTAGGAGAAGTTAATTTAGGTGTGCGTATATTAATGAGTGGCTTGAATACTGAAAGATTGGTCTTATCTGGCGGTCCTATTGGTATAATGCAAGCAGCTGTTGATTTAGCCATACCATATATTGCACAACGTAAACAATTTGGTAAAGATTTAGGTCAGTTTGGTTTAATGCAGGCGAAAATTGGCGAGATGTATACCAAATTACAATCCAGTAAATACTTTGCCTATGGTATTGCTGCTAATTATGACAAACATATTACATCACGTTTAGATCCAGCAGCTTGTTTGTCCTTTTCATCACGTAATGCCGTTGATGTTGCGCTAGAAGCCATTCAATGCTTGGGTGGAAACGGGTATATTAATGAATTCCCAACTGGACGATTATTGCGCGATGCAAAATTATACGATATCGGCGCAG
>Ga0209345_10005061_pt1 | contig 12436 bp, 15 predicted proteins | sample Cruoilmetagenom7_FD_187294 | JGI IMG/M metagenome (GOLD analysis project Ga0209345, IMG submission 187294) | Oil polluted marine microbial communities from Coal Oil Point, Santa Barbara, California, USA - Sample 7 (SPAdes) (version 2) | ecosystem: Environmental > Aquatic > Marine > Oil seeps ...
GTCTTTGGCACAAACATTGTCGGTGTTGCCTACGGTCGACGCCTTGCCATAGGTGCGCGCCAGAGCGTATATGTACGATATTTCATCCTCCTGCATCTCTTTTGGAAGCACCCTGTTCGATTCTAGTGGGTGCGGATTTCGTTCGTTTTCTGTCAGGTCAGTGAGGTCATGCAAATATGTCCGATAATGTAAACTTATTGGACATAGCAGGGATCTGTAAGGTGGGGCGGTTTTGATGTTATTTTCTGGATCAAAGCGCCGTAGTGGGATAGTATTTCAGCATGACCTATCAGCCTGCCGCACTCTCTGACGACTTAAATACTCTACCCAAGTTGTCGGACTGGGTCACCTCGGGGCGTGCAAAAACCGCTCAAGCTGTGGCATTTCGGTCTGGGGCAACGCTGATGGTGCTTGATCAACTGATAAGCGACCCGTCACAAGGTGTGCCTCTTAAATTGCTCGCCAACCAGCTTGCACTACAAGCGGCAACGGCGACGTCGAAACTTGAAGGACGGCTGGTCCGAGAGGCGGATATCCGTGACGCCTATCATCTGACGCCAGCAGGAGAGGCGCGGGGGCCCGACGGTGATCTGCTGGCGTTTTGGCGGGATGCGGCGCGTCTCAAACTGACGGGGCGTGATTGGCACGATTCAGTCCAAAGTTTGGTTGGCGGGGCGTTTGGCGACGCTGTCTTGAAGTTGATAGCGGCTGGTGCCGATCGCGCAGAATCCCATGGGCCTTTTGCGGGGTGTGTTGCCGTGATGCGTGCGGTGCTCGAGGTGGATGATCGGGCGGAACGGATCGCCCTTTTGCTCTCAGATATCGTGGTGGCGCGAGCATTAAATTGGACGTCAGCGCTGCCTGTCACAGCACAAGAACTCACAAAAACGATGTTGCGCGATCTGGTCGCGGACGGGCAGGGCGCGGACCTTAAAGTGCAGGCGGGCCTATTGATCTCCATCGAAGATACGATCCGTTTAGCGCGAAACCTTGCGACCCGAGCAGCTGCGCTCCGAGCTGTCACTCCAAAGCTCCGCGCGAAGGGGTCGATGGCCGCTGCCGACCTGTTCCTGTCTGAGGATGCGATTGGTCCTTCGATGATGCTTTCACCGACAATCAAGGGTACCACGATCCTGATGACAGATCGTGCCGCGCGCCGCTTCTGTGATCGGCTGGTGGAGCTGGGCGTTGCGCGGGAACTGACCGGGCGGACGACCTTCCGGCTGTATGGTATCGTGCGATGACCCGCACCGCCATGACTTCCGATGCCAAACAAAAGACTTCAAGGCCGAAGAAGGCCGGACGCGAAGCCGTCTTTGACCGAGAGCTGGAAGGCCTGCCACAAGAGCTGCGCTGGCGCGAGTGGATGGGGCGGATCGAGGCGGTGCTGTTTGCCAGTGCCACGCCGGTAAGCCGTGACGATTTGGCGCGCGTGGTGGGGCAGGGGGCCTCTATTGAGATGCTCATCGAGGATATTTCATCTGAACTTGCTGGACGTCCTTACGAAATCGCCTATGTCGCTGACACTTGGATGTTCCGGACCAAGGTGCAGTTTGCTGATGCCATTAAAACGGCGGCCGACCTTAGTGATCAATCTCTGGCCTTTACTGAGATGGAGATGGGCGTTCTCTGTGCCATTGCTTATCACCAGCCGATTGATCGGGCAGGGTTGAAGGACATTTTTGGCAAGGAAGTCAGTCGCGACCTGCTCTCGCAGCTGCGGTTCAAGGATCTGATTGCTAGCGGTCCAAGGTCGCCACGACCGGGCGCGCCGCATACTTTTGTGACGACAGAGACCTTCCTGACGTCGTTCGATCTGCAGAGCCTACGTGATCTTCCAGAGCTAGCTTTGGCGGTTGAGGACACAAATGAACACGCCGGGACCCTGTAATTTTGAGGTTCGTCACTTTCAATTGGTCGGGCTTTGACTTTCAATCAGTCGGAGGCTTGAGCGCCAATCAGACAACATTTCAATTTCAATTGGTCGGAGCTTGACTTTCAATTGGTCGGGCAAGTACTTTCGATTAGTCGGAAGGAGTCGTGCGACAATGTATCCAAGATTTGCTAAGGCTAGAGTGGAAGAAGCGCTGTCCGACACCCGCGTTGTTCTCATCTCGGGGCCGCGTCAGTCCGGCAAAACGACGCTTGCAACCGACATCGCATCGAACAAGACACCCTTTCTGACATTGGACGATGCCACCGTTTTGCGGTCGGCGATTGATGATCCGGTCGGGTTCGTCCGCGGATTGGACCGCGCCGTGATCGATGAGATCCAGCGCGCGCCCGACCTTTTGCTCGCCATCAAAAACCTCGTTGATGACGACAAGACACCGGGGCGGTTCCTCCTAACGGGTTCGGCCAACCTCATGACCATTCCAAAAGTGGCGGATTCCCTTGCCGGTCGCATGGAGGTCGTTCGGTTAATGCCTCTCTCACAGGCAGAAATCCTGGGTACGAAGTCAAAGTTCATTGATCGGGCCTTTGCTCGAGAGAAACCGACCGCCGGCCACATGATCGTCGGAGACGACCTCGTTGAAAGCGTCCTTTCAGGCGGGTATCCCGAAGCGCTCGGTCGAACGCGATGGTCACGAAAACAGGATTGGTATCATGGCTATCTTGATGCAATCGTCCAGCGCGACGTCCGAGATGTGGCCCAGATCGAACAACTTACCGTCATGCCAAAATTGATGTCGGTGCTTGCCGAGCACTCAGGACAGTTAGTCAACTATACTGGGATCGGTGCGGGCCTCGACCTCAATCATGTCACCACTCAGAAATATGTAAGCGTGTTCGAAAGCCTCTACCTTGTTCATACGCTCCAGCCCTGGTTTACAAACCGTCTAAAACGTCTGACCAAGTCGCCCAAACTACATTTTCTCGATGCAGGCCTCCTCGCCGCGATGCGAGATGTTTCGCCGGACGTGGTCCGCAAGGACAAGACGAGCTTCGGGGCGATTCTAGAGACCTTCGTGTTCAGCGAACTGCGAAAGATCGCCACTTGGAGCGAACAGAGGTGCACGTTCTCGCATTTCCGGGACAAGGACAAGAAAGAGGTCGATATCGTGTTGGAGAACCGGCGCGGCGAGGTGGTGGGGATCGAAGTAAAATCATCTGCCACTGTTTCGACCGGGGATTTTTCCGGACTGCGGAAGCTTGCGGAGGCCTGCGGCAAGAAATTTATCCAAGGCATGGTGCTCTACGACCACGATAAGGTCGTCCCATTCGGCGAAAACATGTTCGCCGCTCCGCTCTCGTGCCTTTGGGGCGGCCAATGAATCTCGTCGAGGAACAATGCGTCGGGGATCTTGCAGATCTTCTCTATGACTTCTTGCCGGGAGCGGGAACTCCCAGACAGGAAGAAAGGCACTGTTGAGAATACTAACAACAGGCTGCGTCGATACCTGCCAGGATCAACCGCACCGAGGGTGCTGACAAATCGATAACCGTTGGGTGATCAAATTTTCGCCCATGATCGCCGCGAATGCCCAAGCACGGAAGCGGCCGTCCGCCGTATCTTGGCGCATGGACGAAACCTATATCAAGGTTAAGTGACGGTGGACCTATTATTACCGAGCCGTCGACAATACAGGAAAAACCCCTGATTTCATGCTCTCCAAGCGCCGCAACAAGGCAGCCGCCCGGCGGTTTTTCAAGGGGGCAATCGGCACCAATGGCTTGCCGGATCGGGTCGTTATCGACAAGAGTGGTGCCAATCTGGCGGGTTTGGAAAGCGTCAACCTCATCTTGAAGTTCACAGGCTCTGGGAGCACGATCACGATCCTCCAGGTCAAATACCTCAACAACGTCGTGGAACAGGACCACCGTTTCATAAAACGGATCACGCGCCCCATGCTTGGCTTCAAGGCCTTCCATTCAGCCGACGCCACACTGGCTGGGATCGAGACAGCACACATGATCCGAAAGGGCCAAATCGAGGCCAACGAGCGCACCGCATTCCAGCAATTTGCGGCGCTCGCAGCATAAGTGTGTTCACAGATTGGCTTCCCTCAATCGTCAAGAAAGTTTGCGACAGAACCCGCATAGCTCATCCCATCTCATACGACGTCAGTAACGACGACAATAACGACAGTACTTAAGTGAGTATGGGTTCGCGCGGCAGGCGGTAACAATCGAGCGCTTACGGCCGACCCCAGTGGCCGGCCTTTTCTCATGGATGCAGAAAGACGGGCTCTTCCCTCTCCGACCGCGGCGATCGTTCAATTGTCACTGGATCAATCTCGCACAACGTCAGCTGCGCATTCACCTTTCGTGCGGCCATTCCAGCCCGGAACCACTTCGACGCTGCAGCAATGTTCATCCGCGCGCGCCTCTGGCCTTGTTTCGGCTTCGAGGCCTCCATCACGGCGGCGACCATCTCATCGATGCGGTAGAGCCCACCAGAGACCGGCAGTGGCATCTTGCGCTGTTGAAGGGCCTGACGCTTGACCTCCAGCTTCTCCGCCACGTCGGCCAAGCTGACCAGGTCAGGGCGAACCTCGCGCAGGACAGTTCCTTGCGGCAGCGCCTTGATCAGTGCCCGCGCAGCATCGAGGATCACGACCTCTGCATCGTCACCTTCAACTTCCAGCTCCACGCCGACCAGGCCAGCCTGGCCCGTGCCCACAAGGGCATCTTCAAAGCCAGCCTCGAAGACGGCGTCGGACAGGGCAAATGCGTCGTGCTCTCCTTCGGGGAGCGCAAATACAAGTTCGAATTCGAATTCTTCAGCCATCGACGTTTCCTTCGTCTTTTTTCTCAAGCCTCACGCAGGACAGGGCCTTCTGCCTAACCTTCTTCGCGTGCTGCTGCGGGTTCTTGGGTGTGGACCACACCGACATGTTGCAGAACGTGCCGCAGCGGCACTCCTTATCGTTGGCAGGACAGCGGAGAATTCCCCATACGTGCCCCTTGCCTTCAATCAAATCCCATCCGAGAGCTTCCAGCTCCTGGACGACAGCCTCGATTTCCTTCGACGTGTGCTTCTTCCTTGGCACTGAAGATACTTCCTTCTCTTAAATTGTCAACCGACAAGTTAGAGGGTCGACAAGAACATCACCCTAGATCGCAGCCAGGCTCCAGCACGTCCCACAGCGGGTTCACGAGCAGGCCATTGGCGGGTGTTGTCACATTAACGGGCCTGAAGTTGCTGGTTTGTTGATGTGGGCGTAGGCAGTGTCGATGCAAACAATGAAAATTAGCTACCAGCGTCACCGCTTTCCACCTCAGATCATTGCTCATGTTGTCTGGCTATACGCGCGGTTCAACTTGAGCCTGCGTGAGGTCGAGGAGCTGATGCTGGAACGTGGCGTGGACGTTTCGTATGAGACGATCCGGCGTTGGACCGTCAAGTTCGGCCCCCTGATCGCCCACGTTCTACGGCGACGGCAGCCGCGCCCCGGCGATGTCTGGCATTTGGATGAAGTCGTCGTGAAAATCGCGGGCCGTTCGTACTGGCTCTGGCGCGCCGTCGACCAACACGGTGTCGTTCTTAAGGAAATCCTTCGACCGAGGCGAGACAAGCGCGCCGCAAAGACGCTTTTGATCAAGCTGATGAAACGTTGGAGCTTCGTGCCCAAAAGGATCATTACGGACAATTTGCGATCCTATGGTGCTGCAAAGCGTGAGGTCACGCCTGGCCTTGATCATTGGTCCCACAAGGGCCTCAACAACCGCGCTGAAAACAGCCATCTACCATTTCGAAAACGAGAGCGAGCAATGCAGGGCTTCCGATCACCGGGCGGCTTGCAGCTTTTCGTCTCCATGCAGTCCGCAGCCCGCAATCATTTCTCTGTCCCAGCCCGCCGTCGTTCCGCCCTCACCATTCGCTACCATCGGCTCGAAGCTTTCGAGATGTGGAAATCCGCGGCTAATGTAGCTTGATATACCATAGGTACCACAACTTGCCGAATGCGTGAGTTAACGTGACAAAACCAGTTGAACTCACCGAATTGCTTGATGCGCGGCAAACCCTGGTCGATGATCTTCAGTCCCGGCTAAAAGGGCCCATCGCTGAATTCTTGCACAGTCTCCAAGCTGGCGATCCCGACTTCGACATTCTCGGTTACCCTCAAGCAGCAGAATTACCCGCTATTCGTTGGAAACTCCGAAACCTCACAAAACTGATAGAAACCAATCCGGCCAAACACGCTGAGCGATCAGACCAATTGCATCGCCTTCTTGGGTGAGCGCAGCCTCTCATGACGGCAGCTTGCAGCGTTCATATGGTTCCACCGGCTCAGACAAGAAATTCTCAAATACCATGTGACCCGAAGCTTCTACCAGAGACCTGGCAACAAGCGGCAGCTCAGTCAGAGACCGAAAAACATCATCAAGCGCGATCGCAGTGTCGCTCTCGGGCACATCGATACGCACGATGTTATCCTTGCCTGTAAGCAAAAAAGCCTGCCCAAGGGCGTTCTTCGATTGCGCGCGCGATGCGGCCAGAAATGGCAACAGGATGGCCCAGTCTTTCTTGCCACCTGTCTGTGCAGCCTCACTTAGCGAGAATGTGGCCTCGCCAGTGCCAAGACTGAGAATGCGGACATTTTCTCTTGGTACCTCATAGCAGGCGAGCGCATCAACCAGGGCATTCATGATCGGGTTATTGGCCCAAATACCGCCGTCGATCATGACAAATCCGTCGTCCTTCACCGCGGGGAAAATTGTTGGAGCGGCTGTTGTGTGCAATGCGATGTCAACCATCGATTTGTTTTGATCGAGCTTGTAGTCCGGGTGGTGCGGTGTCTTATAAATGACCGGTTCGCCATACATTCCGTCAAAGCTGGGTATCACGCAGCGGTGCCTGGCTTCGCCGAAAAGCGTTGCGCCAAATTCTGCCTCCAATTCTGCCTTGAGAACGGCCTGGTCGTGTTTGGGTTTGAACAATGACCGCGTCCAGCGCAGAAGACGGGGCAGGCCGCGCTTTGTCGGGAAAATCCTGTCGCCACGCTCCGTGTAGATCGACATTGCCTGCTGGGCGGTCATGCCCTTGGCCAATGCGAGGGCGATGATACCGCCAGTAGAAGTGCCGGCGATCATGTCGAAATGATCACCGATTGGGGCACCACCAAGAAACCTGCGTTCGAGTTCAGCGAGGTAGGCTGCCGGGAATACGCCACGGATACCACCACCATCGATGGACAGGATCTTGAACGGTTTGCCCTTCGGCCAGGGTTGTAACACGCGCCTGTGCTGGATCGTGCCATCCGATCGTCTTCTCACCATTTCGTTCATGGGTTTTGTGCCTCCAATTCCTCAGTAGGGGTGGATTCAGGATGACGGCCGCCTCCTGTCCATCTACCGGTCATGAGCCAGAGCTCGTAACAGGCCAGCCAATCTAGCGTCCAAGGAACAATCGTCTTGCTGATCAGCATCGAATGATCCCATTCATCATTGGCCGGGTCGTAAAGACACAATGTCGGGTCGGTGGCTGGCGGGTAAACATGAGGAAGCGCCCCCTCCTCGTTGTCCGGAAGCCTTGTCAGTGCGGGCGTCAGTACTCGGACTTCGGGCAGCTCCAGCATCTGATGGGTAATTTCGATCCGATAGGTCTGAAACTGTGGTCGGACATTCCCTACCCACTTGACTCGACCTTGCCTCTGTCCGCGACGTGAAAGGCCCGGCCATATGCGTTTCATGGACGCAATTTGATTGTCGTTGGACAGAGGCCGGGCGCGCATCAGATCTTCTTTCCGAAGAACGTATGATCGCGCCCTGAGGCCACTGCACCCGTTGGCGCTGAGATAGCCGGAGCGGCAACAATGGTCGGAGGCGGTACGATCAGCTTTCCTTTCGGCGCGTAGTGTTGCGTGCTGCCTTGCACGGCATCGCCCACCTGCGCAGCCATCCGGTCAGCCGCCTTGGTGACGACGCGTTCGCCAAATTTGTCGCGCAGCCAATCCATCATATCCGTCGGCAACATCCGCCCAGCCCGGATTTCTTCTAGGCCTGCGACCAGTTCTTTCAACTGACCGCAATAGACGTTCTGCTGCGCGACCGTTTCAGGCCAGCGATCAGTCAACACGTCCTGATCATGGCACGGGTTGCAGACATCGATCGTGCGCCCATAGAGCGAAGCATTTTCGATCTCGGAAATCATGGTCCTGGCCATACGAATGACCATTTCGGAGAGCGGCGTGTTCGGCCGGGCCGTGGTTCCTGCAAAATACGACAGCAAAACCGAAGGCGGCATGCGCCCTGCGACGTCAGTGTACTGAATGTTGCGGTAACGCTTGTGAAGCTGCAGCGCCAAGGTCGCTGTGTTCTTGACGACGAAGGATATCGGTTCCGGCACATCATCCACTTCGGCATCCGCGCGGATCGACAATGGATCAAGGTCTTCCCACCGCTTCGCAAAACTGTCAACCACGCGTTGCTCCAGCGGGGTGCTGGCGCGATACCACAGGCCAAAAGCCTTTGCGTTCATCGGTACCATGTGGTCGCCCGTTGATGCGTTGGGTCCTTTTGCGTGACAAATGTGGCTCTGGCGGTCAGGCGTCTCCAGCTCGCGGATCGATGGCGAGATATCCAGATGCATCCCGTCACTGTAGTAGAGTGTCACGCAGCGGCTTTGACGCACGACCTTGAGACCACGATAGCCTTTCAGCGCCTTTTCCAAAGCTTTGAGAATGTCCAGAGGTGCCATATGGCGGAAAGTCCCGCCGAGCTGGGCAACGATGTCGAGGTCGTACTCGTCATCGGTGCCTTTGGTCGAGATCGTCGCGTCAATCGACATCGATCCTTGCGGATAGAAGTGCTCGACCTGGTCTTTGAAGAGGTCGGATGTTTCTTCCAGATATTTGCGGACCGCCCCATAGCGCTCCGCGGCTTTTTGATACTGCGTCGGTGGCAGCTGCAGGCTGAAGGCAATTTCAGCCAAGATGCGATCTAGTGGATCGTCAAATGGGTCGATACCCAGTGGTGGGTTTGAAGAGTTCATTGTTTACCTCCCTTTCGAGATATTCGGTCTGTTGTGCGTTACGGTTCATGATGATCCTCCCTTTCGATGAATTCACGATGGCGGAAAAAATTCCTCGCTACTCCGAACAACATATGGGTACTTGAAAGTCAGAGTCAAGGGTGTTACTGTAGTGCTACTCCGAACAGCAACGATTTTTGGAACACCTGATGCCCGCAAGGCCGAAATTCGGTACGAGAATCAAAGAACTACGTACTGGAAAAAAAATGACACTGGACCAACTCGCCGACACGACGGGCAGCTCCAAGAGCTACATTTGGGAGTTGGAGAACAAGAATCCGCCACGACCGTCGGCCGAAAAACTCTCAACGATCGCCAAAGCACTTGGCGTAACCGTCGATTACCTGCTTGGCACGGACGATCAGACCAAGGCCAGTGCAGAGGATAAAGCGTTCTTTCGTGAATACTCTGAGTTGCCTGACGAAACACGCGAGCAGCTGCGCGACATGGCTAAAATTTTGAGCAAGAAGACCGGTCTGAAGTGAATGGGGACAGTTTCTGTATCGCCTGCGCTGAAAGAAGCGTTTCGCATCACGCGCATGCTGGACACTGTGCTGGGTGAAGATCGTTTCGATAATTCGCCGGTTAAGGTTGAAGAGTTGGCAATGCAGTATTCCGCGAAGACCGCACCGGAAAGCCCGATACACGAAGTGACGGAAAAAAACATTCCCGGCTGCATGGGTGCCCTTGTCTATGGTGACAACCGGCCACGGCAATGGGGCATTCTCTATCACCATGATCAAACGCCGGGTCGACGTGCCTACACGATTGCCCATGAGTTTGGGCACTACGTATTGCATCGCGATTTAATTGATGAAGACGATGATTTTGATGGTGGTGTCTACTGCAGTGAAGACAGCATTTTGCGCCGTAACGGCTCAGGCATTGAACAAGAGGCGGACGAATTCGCTGCCAATCTGCTGATGCCGCTAAATGACTTCAGAAAGCAGATTCCCGCGAAATCAGTCCCTAATTTTGATGATCTCGGGAAGATCGCCGACCGATACGGTGTTTCGCTGATGGCCGCGACTTTGCGATGGCTTGAATACACCGAAACAAGGGCTCTACTTGTCGTCAGTAACGAAGGGTATGCCCACTGGGCCAAGACCAGCACACCCGCTCTCAAGTCTGGTCGTTTCATTCGAACACGGAACACGATGTTTGAACTGCCGCAGTCTGCGACAGCCGTGACTAAGAACTATTGCGATGAAACAGAGACAGGGATCCAACGGCCATCAGATGTCTGGTTTCCTGAACCCGTCCTTGAAATGTGCATCCGCTCAGAACGCTACGATCAGGAAATGACTCTGCTTCATCTCGAGCGGTCAGCACCTATTCACCAGGAAGAAGAAGACGTGGCAGACACATTCGACCGGTTCATGCGCAGCTAGCTCGATGACCGCCGTCGCACGACTGTTTTTCCAATTATTCTTCGATTGATCTTCTGCTTCCACGACAATTGGGCTGGTGACAGTTTCCGCTTCCGCGCGGTCTGCTTCAGAAACGTGTACTCTTTTTCTGAGAAGAGATAGCCCATCCGGTAGGCATGTTCGATCAGGTCGTGATTGGGGTTTGCGCTATCATCATTTGCGATCCGCTTCAGACCCTCGAAAAGGTTTCCGGTTTCGATCTGCATGAAGCGGTTGATGCACACATTGCCGACATAGGTGGTATGTCCAGTCATTCGGTTCCTGATATAGCAATGCTCCTTGATCTCTTTGCCACAGGGGCAACTGTCGAACACTTCGCTCACCTCGACCCCAACAAGATCCCATTCTGTGCGAGCGGCATTGAAGTCGTGCGAGACGGAAAGCGGCAGGATGTGCGCCTTTAGGTTCTCGAAATTATGCCCCTCCACAAAAATGCCCTCTATCTGTGTTCCTGACTGCAAGAATGGCGGCAATACTCACGCCATCCATGCAGACTCATCCATATGTCGCCAGTCTAACAGATTGGCCGGTGATGTTGCAGATGACGAGCCTGGCGCAGTTTGCGCTTTGTCATGGAGATGTTCTCTCAGATGCCTGGCAGTTCGGCAACCACGCTATCGAGCAGTTCTTGAAGATCAGCCGCGTGGCCCGTCAGTCGACCATCAACAAAATGCTCGTGCCCGCCTTCCTCCTCGAACTCGTAGGACGTCCTAAACAATGCAATATCAGTGGCAGGCGGCTCCAACTCTTCTGACAGCACCATTTCGTAGATCCGAACCATCAGATTAAACAGACAGGGATTGATGTTGACGGCCTCACCGTACCAATGAAAACAATTCTCACAGGCTGTACGGCTTGGTGCGATCCACTTTTTGCTGACATTTTCGATCGCACGCGTCACCTGATCGTGCCGAACAAGACACATGAAAAGAAGATCGCTGATCGCGGGTGTGGGGGTGACCCGTACGTTGGCGTGAAGTTCGTCTTCGTGATGGGCAAAGTTCCTGAGAACCTTGAGAGCAACGAATTCCTCAAATTGGTGCAGATCAGGACAGTCGGCACCTCTCAATCGATCATTCAAACTATGAAGAGCCGTAAGTGTTTCGAAAAGCGAGTCCAGGGTCGACGCCTGACAATGACGATCATAGGTTCGAAACAAGCGACCTACAGCAGTCCCGGCCGACTGAATTTTCTCTTCTTTTGTCATCGCCTCTAATGGTCACAGTATCATGCCAAAGGCAACCTGGAGTAGGTTTGGAGGTGTTCGATTGACCGGGCTTGGCGGCTTTGTTGCACAAATAGGTTGATGGAATTCGCTGTATGAATCCAGCGTGATAGCTGAAGGGGATGAGCAGCTGGTCCCCTACCAAATATAAGACCAAGAATTGGTCGTCTTACAATGACAGCTTGGAGCGGCGCGGATCGTTGTCGATCTGGTTTGATCCGGAGATGGTGTGGGCGCCGCCGCCAAACGGCAAGCGCGGTCGGCAACAGCAATTCAGTGACGCGGCTATTCAAACGTGTCTAACGCTGAAGGTCCTTTTTGGCATGCCGCTCCGCCAGACAACTGGGTTCGTTCAAAGCTTGTTGCGGTTGGTCGGGCTTGATTGGTCAGCACCGGACTTCAGCACTCTTTGCCGCCGCCAGAAAACACTGAACGTGAGCCTGCCGTATCGTGGCGGTGTGGCCCGTTGAATTTTCTTATCCCCTCTCATCGTTGCAAGCCGCGACTGCCGGGCAATGGATAGCACGGGGATCAAGGCCGAGGGTGAAGGCGAGTGGAATGCACGTAAGCATGGCGGTTCTAAACGCCGCATACGGCGCAAGATACACATAGGTATCGACGAGGAAACGCTGGAAGTTCGGGCAGTCGAAGTCACCAGCAGCAACATCGGTGATGCTCCCATGCTGCCCGAACTCCTGAACCAAATCCCGCTCGATCAGGACATCGGCAACGTTACCGCAGATGGGGCGTATGACACCCGCAAATGCCACGAGGCGATTGCTGCCAGAGATGCCCATGCGGTGA
>Ga0209345_10005062_pt1 | contig 12433 bp, 18 predicted proteins | sample Cruoilmetagenom7_FD_187294 | JGI IMG/M metagenome (GOLD analysis project Ga0209345, IMG submission 187294) | Oil polluted marine microbial communities from Coal Oil Point, Santa Barbara, California, USA - Sample 7 (SPAdes) (version 2) | ecosystem: Environmental > Aquatic > Marine > Oil seeps ...
CGGCGGAATCAAAACGGCACGGCGGGGGGTGGGGGTTCACAGTACCTAAACGGCTGTGGAGAGCGTCCGGTCTTACGTGCGGCTAGGTTCTGTTCTTGCGTTACAAACAGACAGGTGTCTGGGCTGTACAGCTTATTGCCTTGCACCTTGATGTCTTTGTCCAGCTGATATGTCACCTATCACGGAACAGGCCGTGCTTCTTGAGCTGAAAGCGTAATGCCTTGGCGTACAGCTCAGGTATCTCAGGCTGTGTGCGCTGTACTGCTGGTGCGAGCCATGGGTTCTTAGGCACAACAACTGATCGCTTTGACATACTCCACACCATCTTGATGCGGGGCTTCTTCTTGCCGCCTAGCACACGAAATATACCTCTCGTCCGGCCTAAGTCTAAGAACACGTACTTGTTCCCGCTCTGGGCGGCCTGCTTGATGGCGATGAGGTTTTGTTGCTTACGATTGCTGCCCTTCTTGCGCCTCTTGCTGAGCTGTATAGACCCCATGGTATTGGGCTTGCGTGGTAGGCGTGTCCTTGGCTGTTTGTTCTGGGCTTGGCCTGCTGCATACGATGTAGCTATTGGCACGCCCTGTTTGCCTTTACGGGTTTTAGTGGCCCCGAACTCCTGGTCTTCCATGTAATCGGCAATGCTCCCCACCGTAGCGGCTTGCCGCCTAATGTCTAGCGTTCTCGATTGCTCCACACGGACCGACGAAACGGTAAACCGGTTCCTCTCGATCATGTTATTACGGATATTCTCCTGCGCAAAGCTTCTTGCCTTGAAGGCCGCCCCGTTTATTGTCGCTTTGGTGGCAAACGGAAAGGCTCTGCGTTTGAACGTTTTTAAGTCATCCTGCATGTTGAGGATTTGACTATCGTTTATCGTGATCATGGGCTCAGTATACCACGGATCGCATGACAGTTTAAAAAAAGCAATGTTACGTTTCTTGTCTCGGTCAGCGTTATATTATATACAAAACATGATCTACACTTATTTACGCTATTTACTTATAAATATTTTACTACATATAAATGAAACAAGAAGTGTTACAAACGGGCCGACACCGCGCCCGGTATGGCGGGAGGCGGCGTTACAAAAGCGTTACGGTAACGTTACAAACCAAATAGACGTTACACTGGTCTGGCCACCAAAACGAGTTTGTAACGTTTCTGTTTCGTTTTGTAACGTTTCTGTTTCGTTTTGTAACGCCCTTTGTCTTCTTAAAAACTAAAAGCGTAACAAGTGTTACATGCCGCGCGACCACTGCGCTGTGGTACTCTCTGCCCTGCGAAGGTTGACAGTTTTGCCAGTTTTGCGCTACTATCCGGTTTCTGATAGCATACGCCACCATAAGAAAAGTAAGGAAAACCGCCATGGCCGATCAATATCTGAGCCCCCAAGAGGTAGCTGACGAACTCAAAGTCGGCATTCGAGTTATATACGACCTCCTCCGCTCTAACCGACTGAAAAGCGTCAAACTGGGCCACCGCACTATTCGGATCAAACGATCAGACTTCGACGCGTATGTTGCTGAGCGGGAGACAAACGTATGCAGATAGCTGAACAGCTTGGCGCGGTCGGCGTCCCCACTTTTCCTTGCACGACATACTTTGACCAGAGCAAAAACAAGTGGCAGAAAAAACCTCTAACCGTCAACCGTGAGTCATGGGCTGAAACGGCTAAACGACCGATAAACGACCAAGCGGTCCAGTGGGGCGGGGTTACTGTGGTCGGTATTCCGGTCCCTGATGGCGTTGTCATTCTCGACGGCGATTGGTACAAAGACGGTACGTCACGCCAAGCCGCCGAGGCGATCTTTGGTTGTTCGGTGCCGTGGGACGAAGCTTTGATCCAAACGACCATCGGCGGCGGAGAGCACTACGCGTTCCGCCTACCTGATTGGCCAGTTCGTCAAGGCTCGAACTTCAATGGTTCTGGCGTCGATACTCGAACCGCTGGCAAAGGGTTCATCTGTAGTGGTGAGGGTTATACGCCTGCGGGCATGGGCTGTTTTCGATTAGCTTATCCTGAATCCTTGCCCGTGTTGCCCGACGGTTGCCGAGGAACGTTTGAGCATGTAGTTACCGAGCGTGCCACCCCACCGGTGCTACGGACCGACGACATTGACGTTGATAGTATCGTTGCGGCGCTGTCTCACATTGACCCCGGCTGTGACCGTCCAGCATGGGTTAAAATAGGCATGGCTTTGCGCCAACATTTTCATGACGACGAAGCCGCTGGCTATTCAATGTTCGACCGATGGTCTGCGGGAGAGTATTGGAAGGACGGCTGCCCCGCCAACTATAACGGCGAAGTAATGACCCACCAGTGGGCCAGCTTTAAACCAGAGGGTGGTACGAGCGTCGGTTCTCTGTTCTGGGAGGCTATGCGCGGTGGCTGGGTGCCGCCCGCAACGTTTGACACGTCAATGGCGTTCGGCGCAGAGGCGGCCCCCGCAGAAGCTCTGACGGGGCTATTATCGCGAATACATGAAAGCGGGACCGATTCCGCTACCGTGCCGGACATTATTGAAGCGATACGCGACGGCGGTTTTAATGAGATTCAGGCGGGGCTGTTACGTGGAGAACTTAAAGCCGCATTGAAGTCGGCCAGGTTACTCGATAAAAACTTAACAGCGGCCATTGATAGGCAGATAGGCGGGGCGGTATCGACGCCCGGTCAATATGGTAAAAACCATACAGAAAACGCTTTGATGTTTATTGACACGAACTACCCTAACGGCACAGTGTTGCGGAGCGATCAAGTGTGGTACGTCTTCGACGGGAAATGTTGGGTAGAGCGAAATGACGAAGATTTCGAGCACGGGGTCACAATGGCCATGGTTAACAGCGCACCGCAAACCAACACGATAGAGGCGACGGTCAAAATGGTGGGGAAAATTGTGCATCGGCTCGGCGTCAAGATGAACGCGACCGATTTGCCTGTGGTGGTGTTTCAAAATGGAGTGCTCGACTTGGCCACCGGATTAGTTGAGCCACACAATCAAAATTATTATACAACGAACATTTTGCCGTATGATTACGACGTTTTTGCGACGGCACCTACTTGGCAGAGGTTTTTAAACGAATCATTGGACGGTGACCAAGAGTTAATCAACTTACTGCAGGAATGGCTAGGCTATATGATTGCCCCTACATACCAATATCATAAAATGATGCTACTGCTTGGTGTAAAGCGGGGCGGCAAATCAATCATTGGTGAGATCATGCACGCGCTGGTTGGTCCTAATAATTATACCGGAACGTCTCTCGATTCGTTTGCAGAAGACGACGCCCTTGAAGCCATGCAAAGCAAAACAGTCGCGTTTAGTGGTGATACGGCTAAGGACACTTCGCGCGGCATGGCTAACAAAGTGATCGAACGGTTAAAGAAAATAAGCGGCGGGGATATGGTGGATTTTAAACGTAAATTTAAGAAGCGGGGGAACTGTAGGCTGCCAACACGCATAACGTTTGCCGCAAATCATGTGCCCCGTCTGTTCGATGATTCTGGCGCACTAAGTCACCGTTTCTTAGTCATACCGTTTGATGTGAGTTTTGCCGATAAGGAAGACCCTTATCTGCTGGGGAAACTTAAAGCAGAGATGCCCGGCATCGCTGTTTGGGCTCTTGAAGGGTTACGGCGTCTTAACGCACAGGGCCGGTTCACCGCGCCGGAGAAAAGCAAGGTAGAGCTCGATTTCATTCGTGAGTCGTATGGGTCGTTAGAGCAATTTATCGATCGGAGCTGTCGAATAGGCGGCCAAGAGGTAACGAGGACCGCTGATCTGTACACGGCATTTCGCGCATGGTGTTTGGAGCAACAAGAGCACAGTGTTATGGGCAAAAATACGTTTGTCGGTGCGTTCCGCGAAGCAACCCGAGGGAAAGGCTGCAAGTATGGCGTCCATCGAATCGAGAACGACACTGTTCGCGGTTTCCGTGGTTTGGCCTTGAAAGAACTTGAAAGCGGCCATGCGTTAGCGTTTAAACCTGAGATAGTAAAATGATCGGGTTTATCGGTTGGATGCGAGCTGAGCCTGCTTTCGAAGACTTATCGGAGGACTCTAAGGGCGTAGGCAGTTTCAAAGCACTGATAAAAGACATGAGGTCTCACCAAGCCTGTGAGGCTGCGTGGGCGTCACTTATTGCCGCTGTTTACTATTGGCCGGGTGATTTGCCTGAAGGCTGGACGCGTGAAATATTCGATGGGAGTTTAGATACTAGCGAAGTGATTGAGGTGTTAATACGCTATGCGTGTCCGTTGAGCATCGAGTGTACGGACATTACAAAGGAGCAGTTTGACGACGCTTACCGAGCCGTTCAAGCACTCAAAGAGATGGGCGACCCGTTAGACCAAGTGGAAGACATAATCGAACAGGTGGCCTGCACGTCGCTTCAAAGGTGCTTATTGTTGCGCATCATGTGCTATTAAAGATCGTCCGGGTTAACCCCGAACTCCTTGGCAATCTGCCTGTCTTCAATACTCCGTCTGACCTGTGCGCGGGTTCGTTTCTCAGCGTCAATGCGCTTGGCATTACGTTTGCGAACAGTCTCCGCTTCGGTTTCCGGCACCATATCCTTGCCGGTGTAATGATTTGAGAACTCACTCATTTTAAACACTCCCGTAGTTTAGCCATGCCGCGTCTGTTTAGTTCGACCTGCAGCTCGGCATCGGTTAAGCACTTTGGCGGATCTGAGTCGTTAATATCCCACACAAATCCGCACCGATTGCAATAGTGCTCCTGCCCTCTGGTCCATGCTTCACAACTCGTCCTCGTCGTCCAGTTCATGGGTAGCTCCTTGGTATTTCACCAGTCATAGCGTTTCTCTCTATGTCGGTGCAAAGTTCCGTCCGAGTCTCGACAATAAAGCACGGCGTTATTCCGCTCATATTCACCGGTAAACGGGCTAACAAAGCGCGGTGCAGTTGACGCGGTTTTTGGCTTTGCTGAGCTCAGGCATCGTTTAGTTGTTGAGTGGTGTGAGATGCCAACCAACGCAAGCCCAATGGCCATAACAACGCTTACCAATTTATCGCCGGTACGCATGAGGGACCCTCCCTGCTTTATCGCCCGTTGGCGCTTCTAGCCACCCTTTTCCGCTAGTTGACGGGAACGGCTCAAAGACAGTGATAGCGTGACGGAGTGGGGCGTACTCTTGCTTTAAGAAACCCCAGCCTTTGAACACGCTGGCCATGCCTTTGTTGATCATAACGCGCTCGCTATGGAAGAACAGCGTCCAGGTGTTCGGCTCGGCTTCATGGATCTGATGAAAATCGTTGTGGTTGACCGTATTCCACCATCGAATGCGGCGGCGTTCAGTCACACAACCCGAATCACTGGCATGCGGGCAAAGGTCGATGGCGCGTTCTTCGATATACGAACCCGTCAAGACAAGAGCACGGCCCCACCGCCACGGATGGTTGTGCAAATGGCGTTCGCTGTCACTCGACACGAAGCGGTGCAGGTAGAACGTAATGCCAAACAGTTGGCCAAGATAGTACCGCTCAAGATAAGGGCCGCTATCAAGCTCAATGAGCCCGCAGGGTCGGTTTGCGGTTAGCCGGTAGAGTAATTTGCTGATCATGTTCTAATCTCCTTGAGTCGTTGTTTTAGTTGTGCGTGCTCGTCGTTGGTCGCGTAATACTCGCGTCGCTTCCATCCTTTGCCTTTGGCGTCGGCGCGGTGTTTAAGTACGCGCTCGGTTGCTGTTTTTGGTTTCATGTTGTGCCCCTTAGTTAGTAAAGCCATAGTAGCGTACCGTTTCCGGTAACGCAAGCACTAACTTAATTCTTTTAATAATCTTTTTCCTACCCACCGTATCACCGGCACGGCCTTGGAATTTCCGATGGCTTTATAGCGTGGGCCGTCGGGGCAATCTTCGACCGGCTTTTTGCGCCACGGTATTTGCGTGTGGTTATCTGGGAAACCTTGAAGCCGTTCGCATTCTATGGGGGTGAGGCGATGAACCTCGCTATTAATACAAACCGCGTGCTTGTCTCCGGTCTTCCCTGCATGACGGGTCGTTTTGTCGTGGATTGGGTGGGTGACTAAATCCGTCGCGTCTTTATAGTCTCGCGCTTTCATGGTTGACGCTGTTTCATCGGTCGCATATTCGCCGAACGCGACCATCCGATGTCCAGTAAAGACTTGGTGATGATGGGCGGTCGATAAGGTGTTTTGTGCATCAGTCTCTTTACCTATGCCGCTCCCCGTCCTCGGCTTCAAATCGTCCGATTGGCGGCCTTGTACGGTCATTGAGTTAATTGGGATCGCAAAGCGACTTCCAGCTCCACCGGTAGCCTTCGTTTTCGCTTCTCGGCTCGGCGGAGAATCCCTGCGCATGCCGTCGGACTCAAATAGTACTTTGGTTGGATCGAACCCGTCTCGAGCACTTGCGACAACAAACACACGTCGGCGTCGTTGGGCCACTCCGAAATATTGGGCGTCCAAGATTCTCCACGCGACTGCTCTTTGTGGTCCAAACACAACACCAGCGTTCGTCCATTTTTTCCCTGCCGGTCGCAGTTCTTCGTCTTCGCCGCAAAGTGCAGCAAGGAAGCAGCCGAAAGCATTATCTTTTGAGCTGAGTACTCCGGGCACGTTTTCCCAGACGCAGACGGCTTCCCGCCCTTTTCGTTGTTCGTCGATTGCATTGAGTATATCCACATAAGTTAGGGTTAATTGTCCTCGCGAGTCTTCAAGACCCGCCCGTAGTCCAGCCATGCTGAACGCTTGACAGGGTGTTCCACCGACCAATACGTCTGGCGCAGGCACTAAGCCGCCTCGGATCATATCAGGCAGCAAATTCATATCACCGAGGTTAGGGACGCTAGACCAATGGTATGCTAAAACTGCAGAAGGAAACGCCTCTATTTCGCTGAACCAATTGGCGATCATGCCTAACGGTTCCCACGCTACACTTGCCGATTCGATACCGCTACAAACTGATCCGTATGTGATCAAGGTTTAGGCTCCAAAGAAGCCCACAGCGTCCGCTCGTTTTCAAGCTCGACTGCCGTTCCGGTTAATAGCGTTCCCGTCTCGCTCGGAATATTTGACCAGTACTTGCCGTCGGGAGAGATAAAGAACGAGACGAGCTTGAGTTTTGACCCGTCCGGCATATCTCGTACCGTGGTGTGTTCGGCTATCATATCCCGATCGACTCAATAGCACGTCGGCGTAAATCTTCGGGGGCTCGAAGGACGCACGGGTCGTTGGCTACGTAACCTTGAGCTATAACGGGCAAGCACTCCTGTTTAATCGCGGCGCGCATCAATTGTTTGCGAAGTTGACACATCGTATGAAAATGATACTGAACCGCCGGTCCACTGACGCCCACTTTCTTGGCGATTTGTTCGCGAGTCACCTTGGTGTAGTGGGTCATACTCGCAATGACTAAAGCGGTGGCAAGGATTTCATCCTTTCGTGCTTCAGGCTTCATTCTGGTTTGTTTCATAGTTTCAAGTCTCCGGTTGAGAACGTCGCATAGCCGCCAATTTTGGCAACCAAAGCGAGCCATAGCGCCTGCGCATTTTCGTGTTCATTTCCTGTAAATTTCCAGCCGGGGCGCTTGGCCTCGACCGATGCAAATTGTGCGATTGTTGTCCCAATCATATCAGACGTTATTAGTCTGGGTACGATGCCGATAATATCCGAGGACTTGACCCGCTCATTCAGTCGTTGCGAATCATTGGCCAAACCATAGCGAAGCGGACGCTGTTTCTCCCCACAATCAGGACACTTGGCCGGAGTCGCGCCGACGTTATTGCGCCAAGCCATGCCGCCCGTTTTGGCGAATTTAAGCCGTATTTGTTGCTGCGCCCAGGCTTCCGACTTCTCGGCAACATCGGCGGGCGGTGGCCACGGCGCATTGCAGATCACGTTAAACAGGTCGGCAGCTGCTTGCGGGTGTTTGGCCGCCCAGTCGTTATAGGTCATGCGTTCGTAACTCCCGCGTAAAAGCCGACCCAAAGAGCGTTAATAATCGGATCTGCGTACCCATCCTCAGTTATGTCTAAAAGTTCGCTTTCCGAGTTAAACTGCACTTCAAACCATGCTTCGAAACGCTCTTGCATTGCCTCGTCCTCGGGGGTCATATCATGTCCTCTGCAAATCGTTGTTGAATTTTAAGAGCCAGCGCGTCAGTGTTTTCATTTGCAAATACTCTCTGTAAATCGTTTTTGGATCTTTTCAATCAAAAGGTCAGTGTCTTTAGCATTTAAAGTAAACGCGGTGCCGATATCTATCCCAAAAAAATGGAAAAAACGTCGGTGCTTTTCACTCATAGTACGATCGTGAGGCTGCATGCCTATTTGCCAAGCTACCAACTCGCGTAAAACCTTGCGGCGATACTTGCTCGCTTGATGGCGTTTCATATCAGCGCCACGACCGACGCGTGGAATGTGACGGCCAATTTGGTCAACGGCATAATCCTCGTCGCTCATATCGGCGTGGTTCATTCGCTCGAATAAAGCGGCCATGGCTTCGACGTCCAGTTCCATCAAATCGCCTTCCACCTGTTCGGGCACTGCTCGACCGGCGGGTTCATTAATTGCGCCACAATACGGGCATGCCGGATAAAACGCCTCGTAGGGCTGCGTGCATCCTGGCCGTACTTTCGTGCCTACGCAGATTTTCATCGGGATAGTGTCCGACGCTCCGCCACCGCCCCGCTTTGATTTGCTATCTAATGTCCAAACCCGCGGCCAATTCGGCATGCCATGGCGTTCCCAGTTACGAACCGGATCAATCACTAACCCGAACGGCTTCGGACCGTTGGCGATAGCGTCGAGGCGGCCTTGTACGGTCGTGAGGTCGTAGCCTTTAGCATAAACAACGCGAAGTATTCGACCTATCATCTGTAAAAATTTGGCCAAACTCTCGGTTGGTCGTGCGAGAATACAGACCTCTGCGGCGGGCACATCGAAACCTTCATCAAATAAATTAACATTGACCAAAACATCAAGGTCGCTAAACTCGAACTCGTCCAAAGCATGATCACGAACTCCTGCATCCGTATCGCCGCTGAGTGCCGTAGCTTTAACGCCAGCCGCTTTAAATGCGTCGGCGATTTCCTCGGCGGTCTGGACGTCGGTAGCGAACACGATGCATTTTTTGCCCTTGGCTCTGGCCAAGTAGTGCTGAACCACGTCACCAACCAAGGACGAATCGACGACCCGTTTCCGTAGTTCTTTGGTATTCAAATCACCGGTGGCGGTTATTGGTATTCCGCTAACGTCCAAATCAGAATCCGGCGCGACGTATTTAAACGAGGATAGGTAGCCGTTCTCGATCAACTCTTTAGTGCTCGGCCCTTCGATCATTTCTTCGGCGAACCCGTCAGCATGAGCGCCCAACCCTTTACCGTCTGCCCTTTCTGGGGTGGCGGTTACAAATAGCGTCTTGGCATGGCTTACGGCCTTAACGGCTTTCGCCCATAGCCCGCTTGAAACATAATGGTGCCCCTCATCGAATACCGATAGCGTTACTTGAGCAAGCCACCGCTGCAGCTCTTTATTCTTTTCAGCGCCGCGACTGGTCATGGTCTGAACGGACACCACCCCGGCTTGCGCGTGAGGGTCGACGTATGATTTGCCGAACCGTTTTAACTGCTTTCGTCTGATCATGGCCACAACATTCGGCGGCGCAATGACTCGATGTTTGACCTCAAGGGCGGCAAGGCTAAGAGCTATTTGGCTCACTATCTCCTTGCGGTGCACAACAGCGGCGGACGCGCCAACATGATCGTGCATGATGCTTGAGAAAATAATAGTCTTCCCGCCACCGGTGGCCAGTACAACCAACAGCGCACGAACACGAAGCCATGCCGCATAAATCAGGGTAACAAGGTTCTGCTGGTAGTCGCGGAGTTTAATCATGTAGGCGCGACCAACCAGAAAATACCAACGGTTGATCCGTCTTTGTTCGGAACCGATTTTCTTTCAAATTTCGATATTTCTTTTATAGCACGTTTACTTAGAACGGGACGGTACCGTACCCCCCAAGATATCGTCTCTTGGGATTGTGTGAGCAGCAGAACGCAATGACCGTTGTCCATGAATTGGTCTCTTTCGGTAATCTCGTAAGTATGTCGGCCTATCTTGATCTCAATCATCGTCGTACGCATCCCGTACCTAACTTTTATTGTTGACAGTTAGCGCACTTTAATGTTTAATGGCGTTCCTGTCAACAACAAAACGAAGGAAAATCATTATGATTAAGATAGAATTTCCCGCTGACCGCAAGGACATAGCTGAGGCCATCGGCATTGCTTTGCTCTCCATAGCGGGCAGAACTGTAATAGCACCATCCAACCCTGAAAAATTGCGGTCTTCTCCGGTATTTGAGAGCGAAGACCACAATCTGGGTGCGGGTGAAGTGGGAAACGACCAGACCCAAACTGTAGAGACTGCGACGGATCAGGCATCTTCTACGGAAACGTCTGCCGGTGCCACTGCTTCCGGTAGCACCGACACCCGAGTAGACCCGAAGGGCGTCAACTTTAACGCTGAATTTTGTGGCGAAGCGCAAGTTCCTTTCTACGCTTCCGGCAAAAATAAAGGCCAGTGGAAAAAGAAAAAAGGCGTAACCGAGGAAGCCTATAACGAGTGGTACAAAAACGCCATCCCGATGGCAACCAATAGCACCCCGCAACAAGACGACGCTCCGCTTGATACTTCAGGCGCATTCGGAGGCCAGAACCAAGCAGCCGATGAAAAACCAATGCCGAAAGATTGTGGTGAATTCATGGGTTGGGTTTCCGCGCAACAAGCCGCTGGCCACTTAAATCAGCACGACATTACTGACGCCTACGCCAAACTTGGCCTGCAGGTCACTGACTTGTTCCCGCCTAATGACGCCGCGAAAATTGAAGAACATGTCCGTAATCTTTACGCTTGCCTTGGCGGGTTAGAGTGAGCGGACAGCACGCCATACTAGCGCCAAGCTCTGCACCTCAGTGGGGTCATTGTTCTGGTTCGGTTATGGCCAATATGCATGCGCCCGATTTGGATAGCGAGGAAAGCTTAAAAGGCACCGCTGTCCATTGGGTCGGTGAGGAATGTCTTCGTGGTTGGCAGAAACATGACGGTGGTTGTCCTTCTTGTTTTCAATGGGTCGGCACCGCCGCGCCAAACGGGGTGGTTATTGACGAAGAAATGGCCGAAGGTGCGCAAGTGTTCGTGGACGATGTTTTGCAAGTCGCTCAAGAGCATGGTGCGATGCAGGATATGTTAATCGAGCACCGCGTCTTCATGCCTCAAATCCACAAAGACAACTGGGGCACGCTTGATTGCTGTGTTCCGCTAGTGACCAAGGGTGTTATTTACCTTTGGGATTATAAGAATGGCCATCGAGAAAACCATGCCAAAGACAACCTGCAATTGATCGACTATATGGCCGGAATTATTAACGAGTTTAATATTGACGGGCTTGCTGATCAGCATATCAGGGTAGTCCTTCGCATCGTTCAGCCGTTTTGTTATAAGTCGCGAGGCGCAATCGATGAATGGTCTTTCATGCTTTCCGACCTTCGCCCTTATTTTAACCAGCTGCATGCCAAAGCGCACGAAGCCGTGACCAACCCGAGTTTGAGCACAGGTCCTTGGTGCCGTGACTGTAAAGCAGTCCGAACTTGTAGCGCAGCACGGCGAGCAAGTTATAACTTAATCGACTACGTGAACGAACCCTACGAAATGGACACCATGGACGGGGCAACGTTGGCCATAGAACGCCGGATCCTTGAGGGCGGTTTAGTTGCGGCGAAAGCCAGGCTAGAAGCAATCGAGGACGACTTGCAGCACCGTATCACCAACGGAGCCACGGACACCGGTTTGGCCTTACAGTCAAAATCAGGCAACTTGGCGTGGTCGATACCATGTGAGCAAGCAATCGCGCTGGCCAGTCAGTTCCAAGGCAATATCGCCAAAAATGAGGTATTAACCCCGACACAAGCGAAAGCTAAAGTGCCGCGCGAATTGCGGCAACAGTTCGAGCAAGTGTTAAAAACTGTAACCCGTCGTCCTTCGGGCGGCTTAAAATTAGTAGACGCGGAAAACACCATCGGTGCCCGTGCATTTGAGAGGAAATAGGAGATGGACGTTAAATTGGAAGGCAAAAAACTCACTATTAAAGTAATAAAAGAGTTTGATACCGAAGGCAACTTAGACCTTCGAGGCACGGGCATTACGAGCCTACCCGAAGGGTTGAGCGTCGGCGGCAACTTAGACCTTGAAGGCACGGGCATTACGAGCCTACCCGAAGGGTTGAGCGTCGGCGGCAACTTAGACCTTGAAGGCACGGGCATTACGAGCCTACCCGAAGGGTTGAGCGTCGGCGGCAACTTAGACCTTCGAGGCACGGGCATTACGAGCCTACCCGAAGGGTTGAGCGTCGGCGGCAACTTAGACCTTGAAGGCACGGGCATTACGAGCCTA
>Ga0209345_10005063_pt1 | contig 12427 bp, 9 predicted proteins | sample Cruoilmetagenom7_FD_187294 | JGI IMG/M metagenome (GOLD analysis project Ga0209345, IMG submission 187294) | Oil polluted marine microbial communities from Coal Oil Point, Santa Barbara, California, USA - Sample 7 (SPAdes) (version 2) | ecosystem: Environmental > Aquatic > Marine > Oil seeps ...
GAGATCCGGGATCATTCTTGTCACGGATTTTATCATCCCGGGGGAGAGCATCGATCTTATCATGCCCGTCATCATCGGAGCGGTTGCACCCATCATTCCACCCATCGTTTTTCCAAGAATATCGCCGATGTTCGTCCTCTTTTCATTCATGTTTATCGATAGTAATATTTTCAATATTTAAATCTATCGATTAATGGGGGATGTTGAATGATTGCACTGATATTCCATTTTGAATAAATCTCCTCCTGATCCCCGCCACTGATATAAGATCAGGTCATTTCAAGGATCTTATTTCTCCCATATTCTCTCAATAGATCGTAACTCCAGAATCTCTGGATAGCTTCCGCTATCAATCCATTTTTAGTCCTACTGACTGTCTTCTCCCCAAACTTACGCTTTACGGCAGAGAAGATCCCTTCTGTAGCAACCCATCTCATCCCATAACGTTTCTCGGCTGACCACCGATCATATCCAAGTTTGCGATATTCTCTTATCTCCTCTCTTCTTCTCTTGCTCCCTCTGCAACAAGTGGATGCATTCTTTCTTATCTTTATTGCACTCTCTACCTCCTCAAGATATTCAAAAAGCGCATTTGTGTCTCCGGAGAATGCACCATCTCCATAGAACTTTTTAACATTGACACCATCTTTCTTTAGCTCCTTCAGATGTTTTTCCGCTATCTTTGGTTCTGATTCTCCTTCACCTTCGATCTGTGCTTCAACCTTCAGTAACTTTTTCTGTTTTATGTCTGCAGTGATCACAACTACCAGATGCTTCTTCTTTGTCCTATTCCCATACTTGAATACTCTGTATTCACCAGCATTGTTCGTCTTCAATCCTGACCCATCCGTAGCAACCTCAAGATCTTTCTCTGTCGGTAACTCGATCGCTGGAACCATATCGTGAACTCTGTGCCAGATCGTTGTGTAGTCATTATACTCAGGGATGAAACCCATCTTTGCTAGAGCTCTTGCTATACCTTCAAGACCACGATAATCGATCCATTGCTTCCAAACAGCTTCTTAAGCTTATGAATGAATCTGGAAATTTGTATTGCCCTCCTCTCTTACTCCTGTTCATCTCAGCTAGTTCATTATTCCAGTTATTCACAAATCCAAAATCAAGATAGAACTCTCCCCTTACGACAAGTGCTCAAAAATCGAAGATTTTTGGCATATCAAAAAGCTTTGCTTTTTGAACACTCTTCGTTATACTCACTCCAATTTCTCTTCTCTTCACTCTTTCCTTTCACCATTTCGCCCATCCCCCATCGTCTAGATATATTAGCGTATATGAAAAACTTACGGTTTATTCAACACAGCAGATTAACAACTTTTTTTAACACAAATATTTTAAACCTTCTATCCAGCCAGCTTTAGGAGATTGGGATGCAAAGTGAAAGGAGAAGATCAAAAGACCTCTTCAAATAGTTTGCTCAAAAATCGAAGCTTTTTGGAGACATCAAACTATCCGAAAAGATAGACGTGGAAGAGATAGCGGATCAAACGAGAGTGGATGAACTCTCAAAGAAATTGGGGTTTGAAGAACATCTATCAATCATGCTCTGGCACGTTATTGGAAATTGCATAACCCGAGTTGAGTTGTCCGATTCGTTGAAGGAGATTTTACCGAAGAGATACCGTCTGATCGAGATCAGCAAGTCTCAATTATCGAAGGTGAATAAGAATAGGGATTACAGAGCATTCGTCTGGGCATTCTATGAATTAATTGAGATATGGAGGGATCGGAGGCGTTGGATATTAAAGAGAGGTCTGAAGGATCTCAGTTCGAGTCGACGTTCATTACCTATAGTCCAATATTCCGAGATTCGGGATTATGTTGGATTTTTTAAAAATGTCAAAAATCTTGAATTTTCGATTTTTATCTTAAATTAGTCTCTTGCATAGCAAGAGTTTAATTCGGTTTAATTTATATTAAGACGAAAATTATCTTCAAGGTATTTAAGATAGATCAATACAAAAAGTAAACTTTGTAGTTAAGCGATCAATACATCTTACGTTGAGAGATTGAACCCAAGCATACGGAATTCTCTGGCTCGATTCATCAGGAGGACGATGAATGAGTGTGGTCGCAAATCGAAGATTTGCGTATGCCAAAAATCGAAGATTTTTGAGCACAAAGATCCAGTGATGCATTCAAGAGCTCTGGATTTTATACAGGCATGGTATAATTTTGTGAAGTCACAAATCAAGATTTGCGTATCTCAAATCAAAGATTTGAGAAGCCACACAGATCTCTTAGGGTGAAAGATAATAATGGAAGACGTAAATGGAGACAGAGAACACCTGAAAATGGCAGAAGACTTACCGATCATATATGGTCGCTAGAAGAGCTATTCACATTCAGAGCGCCTGTTCAATTAGCGACGTACACGACCGGATTTTTGAGTGACCTTATAATTTATACAGCCTCTACTCGGCACAGTACAAAGCGGTGCAGCGGCGTTGCAGCCAGCCGATCCCGGTGCGTATTCTTGGTGAGGCGGTTTACATTTACACCGTAGATATTGCCGTTATACTCAAGGCCGAATCCGTGGGGAATGATCACCTGACCTCTCCTGGCCGCGTCGGTTACCTCCAGTTCTATCTGCTCATCTCCTGCCTCTGTTATGATCTTTACCATTTGGCCGTCGGTCAGATTCAGAGACTCGGCATCTTTGGGGTGCATGGCCAGGGTGCATGCCCGGCGCCCCTCATTCCATGCAGGGTCACGCATAAGGGTATTAGCGTTCATGTTCATGTGACGACCGGCCAACAGGATAAATGGATAACGCGGGTCCGGTTTGAGCGCTTCTTTCTCGGATTCTGCATCGATGCTCTGGATCCAGTCGGCCATTTCAGGAATAAAAACATTGACATGGCCGTCGTCAGTGCGGAGCATCTCCAGATTTTTGTCCGGATCACATTTTCCGATGAGGATCCCTTCGGGATGATCCAGAAGGGCATGAAAGATCTCTTCTCCCATTGTGGGACCGGGGGTAAAACCTGCACGGGCAGCGTTCTCTTGGAAGACCTTCGGTGTCAACTGCAGCATCCCCCACAGGGCAGCAAGGTTGACAGAACCCATCTCCTTACCCAGGGTCTTAGCAATGATGAAGGGCATGACCTCCGAGTGTTCAGAGTGCACGTAGTTCATCATCTCCATTCCGAAAGTCAGACGGTCACCCTTGGCGGCTTCATACAGCGATTCGGGTATCTCCGGTATTATTCCGAGCTTGTCAGCCAGTCGGACCATGATCTCGCCCACCTCTAGAGGTTCACCGACCGGGTCTACTATGGGTCGGCGCATCTGGAAATAGACTTCAGGGAAGGTCCAGACGAAGAAGGTGCTGTCCCATGATTCGTATCCCGAACGGGCGGGGAGGACGTAGTGGGAAAGCTTAGCGGTCTCGGTCATGGCAAGCTCGCAGGTGACCAACAGGTCGAGACGAGAGAAGGCCTCTTCATAAGCAGTTGTGTCGGCATAAGACCGCAGCGGATTGGACTGGGAACAGAGCACTGCGCGCAACCGCTCGGGGTGGTCACTCATGATCTCCTCCGGCATTACGTTGGGCGGGAAGTAGCCCATAATGGCCGGAAAGTCGGTGGTTACGGTGCGCCAGGTATTGGGATCGCGTTCGTCAGAATGAGATCCAATCGGCATAATAGTGCCTGGAATGACTTCTCCTCCTCGCATACCGATTCGTCCGCAGATGGCCAGCAAGACAAGTCCTAGATACGTGGTGGCCGTACTATGGCGGTTCATATAAACTCCCAGATCTGGGTGTATACAGGATTTCCGGGTAGCAAATTCTTGACAGACCCGATGGACCTCTTCGTAGTCCAGTTCACATACCTTAACGGCGGCCCCGGCATCAAAATTACTGAACCATGGTTCAATCCGATCAAAACCGCTGGCGTGCTCTTCAATGTAGCCCTGGTTTTGCCATCCCTCCTGTAAGATGATGGCAATCATGGCACGGGTCAGCAGGGCATCGGTGCCAGGCCGGATCGATAGGTGGATGTCGGCGATCCGAGCAGTCTCTGAACGCCTGGGATCAATAACCACCAAAAGTTTATCTGGGTTTCTGGAGAACTCTCTAAGCACCATTGGGGCCCGGAGCATCTGATGACTCTGCATCCCATTCCAGCCCATGGCCACAAGCATGTCTGCTTCTTTCTCGTCGGGGATGGGATAGAGGTATTGTCTTCCCGTTACCCTACCAGCACCCCAGAAGTACCCGGTTAGCTCCTGGGCAACAGCAGAGTAGTGGTATCGTGAGCCCAATGTGTGGAGCAGACTGACTCCATAACCGGCCTCAAAATGGCAGCCCGTTCCGCCGCCTCCCATATAGGCAAAAGAGCGAGGACCGTATTGATCTACAATGGACCTCAGTTTTTCCGCAATTTCACCGATGGCCTGATCCCAAGATATCTTCTCAAATACATCTCCCACCCTCTTTAAGGGATGGGTCAAACGTTGCTTATGATGCTGGTGATGGGCAACATTGCGCCCCTTTCGACAGCAATAGCCTCCAGTTTTCGGATTGTCCTTGTCTCCCCGCACCTTGATGATATGGTTGTTTTTGACCAATGCTTCCAAACCACAATTCTGTGGGCAGAGCACACATCCTGTTTTCTTCCATTGGTCCATGTTTCACCCCCTTCAAGCATTACTTGAATTGATCTTTTATTAGATTTATCTTATATGAATGTTATTATCTTGAGAAGATACATATATATCGAATAAATACACCAACTATTTATATCTATTCAATAGCGAGGAATACGAAGACGAGATGATTAAGAGGAGGTTTAATAATTGGACGATAAATTTAAAGAATCTTTAAAGAAGCAGTTGATGTCAGAACAGCGCCTTGACATAAATATCGTGATGAAAGGCCAGTATCTCAAAGCCTATGAGTTACTAAAAAGGGCAATTGGAGCACGCCTGACACCTATCATAGTTGGCCCACCCGGAATTGGCAAATCTCTGCTTGTTAGAAAGTTTGCGGCCGACACGAATCAAAAATTTTATGAGGTTTTTTTTGATGAGTTGATGCGCCCTCCTTATTTGATCGGATCATACGACCCCTCAATGGTTCTGCGAAAGGGTTATTGTCTGGATTCCTTGGAACCTGGACCATTGTTGCGAGCTATGGTCGAAGGTGGCATTTTTGTAGCTCAAGAACTGAATAGGGCAACAGAATTTTGCCAAAATAGCTTATTAGAACCTCTGGAGGAGCGGTCATATTATATACCAAGGATAGGTCGGGTGAGGGCCCACGAAAACTTTGCCTTTATAGCAGTAGCCAACCCAATGGAGATGGCTGGTATACATAGTCTATCTGAGGCTTTACGGGATAGACTCAGGGTCTGGATCGATCTGGATTATCCAGAAAAAGAGGTAGAGTTAGAGATAATAAAGATAAACAATCCCGAGTACGCGATCGATACCGATACTTTAGAAAAGGTCTACCAGATCGTAGCTGAGACAAGAAAAAATCCTAGTATAGAACATCCAGCTTCAGTTCGATCGGGGATATCCATTGCCAGACTGATTGAAAGACATCTGGCAATGGAAGGGGAATTATCCACTGAGACTATAGCAGATTACGCGTATCATGTTCTGATAGGGAGTGTGAAGGTCAAACAATTGTCCGACCAAAATCCTAACGATATTGTCAGACAAATCATACAGGAGACGCTAGGGTGAAGATGCAGAAAAATGAAATTAATAATCCTTTTAGAGATATACCTTTATTTGCATTTGAGTTCGTGCAACATATGAGAGAACATCATGAGGTGCCAGATCAGTTAAAACCTACTCTGCGACAGGCGATTGCTATCCCACAATGGTTATCTGTGGTTTATATGCAAAAAGGCAAAATTACAACTTCCGATTTAATTGAGGGCGCTGTTATAACATCATATTTTGAAATTCAAGATATAGCAAAAAGAGTTGCCATAGAAATTCTATTTTTTGGGAATTCTTCACGACAGGACAAAAGTAAACGGCCAGAGATCTCTCGTAAAGAATCGGATTTAAATGAGAATGCACAAATAGAACTTTCTTCTACAATCCCACAATCGGTTGAAAGTAAAAACGGACAACCGATACTATCTGATCTGGCTTCGCATCTTATTGAAAAGATACAAGCACTCTTCTCTCTATCGACCTCAACTGAGCACCAGCCGGTTAGAGCCTCAGTTAAAATGAGCCATGAGGGTATGAATCAAGAATATAGAAAGCATACGGACGAGAAACAAGAGGTATCTAAAGGTACTGTTGGATTGGGTGTCGGAAGCGGAGAGATGACGGCTTTAAAAACTGCTTTTTTTAGCAGAAAAGGCATTAGTCTCAGATTAAGATCGCAACTTAAACAATATGCAAGAGAAATTTTAAATAATATATCTGATTTGCGAAGAGCCTATGAAGATATAGAAGGAGAAATATTGCGAAACTACCAATATGGAGATGATTGGGGGGCAATAGATTTCGAAGAAACTTTAGAGTGCATTTTAGAGGAGAATAAACCATTAGATCAAGTTACCTATGAAGACTTTTTTATTAGACTAAAAAGGAGGATTAGACATAGGGCAGTGGTCCTGCTGTTAGATATAAGTGAGAGTATGGAGGGTAGATCCTTGGATCTTTTAAAACTTTGTTCTGCAACACTTCTATATTGTTTCCCAGTGAAGGAGGTGGCAATTGCCTTTTTTGAGAGTGATACATATATCATAAAAGAGATACTACAAAAAGATAATATAGATAACTTAGTTGATAACATTATTACTACTAATTGTCTTATGGGGACAATGAGCTCTAACGTACTTAAATGGACTTATCAACAGCTCACAAATCCTGATCTAGCAAGATCTGGTATATACGATAAATTTTGTATTATATTCAGTGATGCTTGTTTTTTTGACGTGGATGTAGCGTTGCATGAGATTGATCAGCTACAATCTGTAGGTGTTAAGGTATGCATTGTAATGCCTAGCTTTGCGCCCACTGCTGCAATAGCAGAGGGAATGGAAAAGAATTCTGAGCTTTTTAAAAAACAAGGATGCTTTATCATAAAAGTTGGTAACATTGGACAATTTATATCTTCAATAATTAAAATATTTATACCACAATAAAATCTGGGTTAAGATAAAATATATTAATTTATGAATGCCAATAAATTAAATTAAAAATAAAAAATTATTTTATTTGATGACGGGCAACGTCAGTGAGCATCTCCCCATCCTTCATAAACCCGTAATCTTCTTCTTTTTATTCTTGACACTCCTATCGGGGCGCGCATTCTTATTTCATAGTGCCGCCGTAAGCATCTGTAATTGATCTTCTAATATTTCCCTTATTTCTATGATCAACGCCGTGAGATGAGACAATACAGGTTTAATCACCTCTTTTATCTCCTCAGCCTCTCCGCCCATTTTTACAATTAACGGTGTAGTCTTTAGAATTATGGCAGGTAATGCACCAAACACAGGCACCATACCCGAGATTATCGTGGCCAACCCCTTTTTAACATTGTCGTTATCGGTCAGCTTTACTATTATTGGACTTACCATACCAAATATCTCGAGTACAAAAGCGATGATGGGAAGCGTTTCCCTGACCGATTTAATCCCATCATAGAATAATTCCTTATCTTTGGTGAACACATCGATCAAGTCAGCGAGCTCTTTTGCCGGGAGATTTCTGAGTAAGTCTCCCATATTTTCGAATAAGGGATATATCGCCTCGATGACATCGTCTTCTTCGGTAACTCCTTTTGCCATCATGGTGGCACCTGCAAATACCTCTGAACTACCTACAGCCGCAGATACCAGCGACATTATCCTATCGAGCAAATCTTTTGGTTTTTCTTCTCCCATCTTTCTCATCTCCTTCACTTCAAACCGATTATTCTCCTTGCTTCAGATGGCGTGGCTACCCGTCTACCCACACCATCAATTAGGTTCTTCATCCCATTCACTTCTTCAGCATTATCTCTAACAAGAGTATCGCTCCACGGATTCTTCGTCGGTGTATCTCCCAAACCGACCCGCACATGATCACCAAAAACAACAGATGCCGCTCCTATATGGTGACCTATACGACCGGCACTGCCCACCATGATCACACAGTCTTCTTGATAGTTGTCTCTGAAGTTCTCTCTGAGTCTGAGTTGTAGGGAGTAGAAATAGCTCATCATCTCTGGCAGACCTCTAAATGTGGCTCCTCCAGGGATACCGGCAAGTATAAGAAAATAATACGGCTTCTCCAATATACCCGGTCTTATCAACCACCTTTCCGCATTCGTCAGATCCCCCTCGCTAAAGATCGCTATCTGCGGTTTTTTGCCCAGATCCTGAACCAGTCTGGTTAGACCCTGCACAAAATCTTTTGAGATCATCAATGAGCCGCCACCAAAGTTTATTGCCGCCGTATATATCGGTACCACGTCAAATAGTTCTAATGCCTCCGTGCATTTCTCCACGGTATCGCCGAAGATTGCATCCCCAGAGATGAGGATCTCTTTATGCTTCTCTTTTACGGGTGTGATCGCCTCGCGGTATGCATCTACGTCGGAAACGCACAATGCCGGATTTTTTGGATCTCTTATGTCGAAGTGAATTATAGTTGCTCCCGCATTGGCTGCGGTCAGAGCTTCATCGCCGACTTCCTTGGCGCTATACGGTATCTTTGGGTTTTCATCTCTGGTATAAAACATGCCGCAGACGTTTGCCCCCAATATGCATGGGCCAGGATCCGGCCATTTCGGCTCGCCTGTTATAAAATGCTTTGTTAGGGTGCTTGTACTGACGCCGGGCCAGAGTTTCATGCCGCCCCAAGGTATTCCTTTTCCATATTTTCCAAATCCCCTTCCCCAGTTTATCCTCGCCATCTCTTCCTTCCCTATCCACTCTTTCTTCAGCTCTTCTTTCATCCCCATTTTATCACCTCTTTATGCCAATGATACTTCTAAACTCATCAGCGGTAGCCACCCCCCTTCCGATACCTTCACAGAATTTCACTATCCTTTCGACGGTCTGCTTGTTGCTGGGTATCGGTTCATCGCTCCATGGATAACTGATCGGCGTGTCTTCCATACCGACCCTTAGTCCCTCACCCATCAGTACAGACATCATCCCTAGATGCATGGTTGCGCGACCCGCACAACACATGATGATCGACCCGTCTGGATCATGATATCTCTTGAATATGTCCCTGATCATCCTTATCTCAGCCAATGTGGTGAGAAACGTGTCTTCTAAACTCGTGCATGGGGTACAACCCGGAAGCGCCGGTAGTATGATGTAGTGAAAAGGTTTCTCCAATACATTCGTTCTGTGTAACCACCTCTCCGCGTTGTGGATATCACCAGCACTATAGACTGCCACTTGAACTTTCTTGCCCATGTCCTGAATCATCTTTGTCTTCTCCATGCATTTTTCTGGTCCCAAAGCAATCGATACTTCTCCTATGACCGATAGACCTACAAAACTGGCCCAAGTATTTACAGGCGTCATCTCCAGCAGCGACAGTATCTTTTGATTCTCTTCCCAATCCGGAGTGACGATACACCCATCGAAGAGCGCGTTTGGAATATGTTCTTTAACTCTCTCGATTATAGTCTTATACATCCAGTAACGAGGAGTGTATAGAATAGGCAAGATTGGGCTCCTTGGGTGTATGTGGATTGAGGATGCACCAGCTTCCAAAGCGCCGATGCACTCTTCTGCTATCTCCTCATTTGTATATGGGTGATTTGGATTCTCATATCGCGTGTTAAAAGCACCACAAACGGCACACGTTACCAAAGTCGGCAGCGGATCTGGCATCCACGGATCCTCAGATAACTTAACCATCTCTTTTTCTATCAATCTTATCGTCGGCGCGGAGACCGTTTCCTTAAAATATTCTTTTATCTCAACTTTTTCTCCAGTTGCCAGTTTTAATCCTCCCATTTTTTTACCTCCTTATTCAATTAGACCCTTCGTCAGGTCTTTCGTCAGGGAGAGCACTTCGTTCAATATTGGAAGACCCCCTTTTATCAGAGAAGCCGTCATCTCCGGAGTCAGTTTCAATACTTCTGTGAGCAACGGCATCATCTCGGGAAGTAGAGGAGCAAATCTACCGAGTAATGGAGGAAGACTACCCACCAAACCAACCGTTTCTTTCATGAGCGCCTCCCGGCTTGACAGATACTCGATGGTGTTGGGCACACTTATTATGTTTGGCAGCTCTTGAAGAACGGGTAAAAGACCGATCATTTCCGAAATGGTCTTACGTAACTCCTCATTTTCACCGATAACTCCTCCGACCAATCCTCCCAATCCTGGGAGCAGCGTTTTAATCAAATCTCCTATATTTTTCATCATTGTTTTCTCCCATATAGTTCCTTTTATTCTGCAGTTAATCAATCTCGTTTCCAGTATAAATAGCTAACTAATCGATCTTCTTCAAACTGTGAGTGATCGAACGTTCTCATACCCCTCTTGAGATTCTGATCTTAGACATCGATCAGAAAAATTCACAAAATTCTACAGAGTCAAATAGAATAGACGTTATTTTCTTCATGCACCACGCTACTTTGATCGGCCAAATAAAAAACGATCTTCAGTGTGCTCAAAAATCGGAGATTTTTGGCATACGGAAAATGAAACATTTTGCTGTGGAACATTTTCACATGTCACAAGTGAAGTTAAAAGATTTTTAGAATGTGCTTTTATGAACCAAGATAAGAACAAGCGCAGATACACAGAAGAACGAATTCCAATCTATTGCTGAGAAAGTGCATTGCTGATGTAGAAGGATACTGCACCTTGATGATGGAAAAGTTTACTTGCCCTGCGCGGCCTCTTCCATGATCTTAACCCCCGAGCTCGTGCCGATCCTGGTTGCTCCAGCCTCTATCATGGCGAGGGCAGTTTTATAATCACGGATTCCACCAGAGGCCTTTACTCCAGCTTTGTTTCCGACAGTTTTTCTCATGAGGGCGACATCTCCTAAAGTTGCACCACCTGTGCTGAAACCGGTTGAGGTCTTGACGAAATGAGCGCCTGTCTTTGTTGCAAGCTCGCATGCCTTTGCTTTTTCTTCATCGGTTAGGAGACAGGTCTCGATGATGACTTTAACCAGGGCCTTACCTTTAACTGCGTCGACCACTGCCTTTATGTCTTCTTCTACCACATCATAGTCGGTATCTTTAAGTGCCCCGATGTTGATCACCATATCTACTTCCTGGGCGCCTGCTCTCACTGCAGTTTCTGCCTCAAAGGTCTTGACCTGACTTGCCGTGGCCCCCAGAGGAAAGCCGATAACAACGCATGTCTTTACTTCACTTCCCTCTAGCTCTTTACTTACGAGCGAGGTGTAGAAGGGATTTACACACACAGAGGAAAATTCATATTCCTTTGCCTCTATGCATAGTGTCCTCACCTGCTCTTTTGTTGCCTCTGGTTTCAACAATGTATGATCAATATAGTCCTGTATCTTCATTCTATCTCCTCTCTTGTTATGCAGTTTTCAAAAATCTGTCAAGGTCTTCCCTGTACGGCATAGCAGGGGATGTACCGATCTTTGTCACAGACAGTGCCCCTACCGTATTCGCAAATTCAGCAGCCTCAAATATATCCATTCCTTCGGCCAGTGCGGTTGCAAGACCGCCATTATACGCATCTCCGGCTCCGGTAGTATCCACTGCATCAACATTGGGGCTTTCGATAAATTTTTCATCTTTTGCTGTGACCACCAGAGCCCCATTGCTGCCCAGAGTGATGATAACATTTCCCACGCCTTTGCTCATGAGTGCTCGAGCTGCTTTTTTTGCATCTTCCATAGTGTCGATTTGCACTCCTGATAGGATAGAGGCCTCCACCTCATTCGGGGTTAAGATGTCGATTTTTTTCAAGATCTCTTCGGATACCTTGCGTGCCGGTGCGGGGTTAAGGATGATCTTCACCCCTTTTGCATGGGCAATATCTACTGCTTTCTCTACTGCTTCCATATTTGTCTCAAGCTGGGTCAAGAACACCTCTGACGTTTCAATTGAACCTCTCGCCTTTTCTATCTCGCTCTCGGTGATGTTGTCGCATGCACCAGGGGTGACCACGATCTTATTTTCACTGGTGTTCTCATCCACCATGATCAGGGCGGTACCTGTGGCGAGCTTGTCGTCCTTGAAGATAAACGAGGTATCCATACCCTCATTTTGAAAACTTCTCAGGGCAACCTCATGGCCGAAGAAATCCGTGCCGATCTTGGTGATCATGGTCACATTAGAGCCTAAGCGATGGGCTGCAACCCCCTGATTGGACCCTTTTCCTCCTGGCCCAATCTCGAACACGCTTCCCTTTACCGTCTCACCTGTGGCCGGCAAATGAGGGGCCCTTGCCATTAAATCCACAATAAAACTTCCCATTACTGTGAT
>Ga0209345_10005064_pt1 | contig 12426 bp, 17 predicted proteins | sample Cruoilmetagenom7_FD_187294 | JGI IMG/M metagenome (GOLD analysis project Ga0209345, IMG submission 187294) | Oil polluted marine microbial communities from Coal Oil Point, Santa Barbara, California, USA - Sample 7 (SPAdes) (version 2) | ecosystem: Environmental > Aquatic > Marine > Oil seeps ...
CTCAATTTCAAACTTGCGTGGTGCGATATAGGCAGCCGTATACTGAGCAAAGTCTGCAACACAATTACTGATGGTTCCGGCAGCCAAAAAAATAAAGGTTTGGGCGAGCATTGAATTAATTCCTTTTTAAAATTTAATCTGCAAATGACGTTCACCCTGAAAATTAACTGTAAATCTCAGAGATGTGTGCTCTGCCATATGGGCAGAAAGAAAATTCCCGTTTCCAGCTTCAACTCTAATGGGGCCTGCTGCAAACTCTACACTGCTTGGGACTATACCTGTCGCGGCTCCTGTGCCGAGGGCACCTGCTCCGACTGCGGCAATTAGAAATAATTTGGTAAACACGTTGTCATCCTATTGTATATTGGTGTGGTTTTAATAGTTCTACGGACGGATTTAAAGTCCGCCCGTATAGTCTAATTAACTCTCTAGGTCGCGGAAATCACGACGTAGTTGCCATTCGCTTGATGTGATGGACTTTTCCAAACCCTGCAGGCGTTCTTCCAATGAACTGAACTTGCCTCTAACGGTGCGGTAGCTTGCGGTTGATCGTATGGGTTCATCTGGATCTTCTTGGCGCCTGCGCTTTGCTCTGCGTGCCAGCCGGTGTTCACGCCGATAAGGAGCCCGATTGTCGGACGGTGTGAAAACCCAAATACCGACATAAACCCAAAATGTAATTCCGCCAGAGATTAAAAAAGAAATTACAGTGAATATGCGCACAATAACTGGGTCAATGTTAAAATAGTCACCAATACCGGCACAGACTCCACCAATTACACCATCAATCTTATTACGACGGAATTGTTTGCGTGGCTCAGAATGCTGATAACCATTGTCATCATTGTGGCTGGATTCATTGTTATATACTCTTGTCACGGCTCTCTCCATCTTTACTACTTTTAAGAGATTGGTTATCTCTCCAATTTGGGACTTCATCATCTAAAATCCGTTCCAAGACATTGACACGTTGGTCGAGTATGTCGGCAATTTTGGACATTTGTTCCAACTCTGCCATTTGGTCTACACTCATATGTCCCATCATTTTTTCTTTGTGCTTGTAGTGGGATTTTAAAATCCCGGCCCCGATACCGCCAACGATGGCAACAATCGGGATCATTAAAGCTAAAACACCTGCATCCATTTTATTTCTCTCTCTCTCAAAAGGTTAGAGGCTTCAAACTTCGCAATTGATTGCGGTTATTTGTTTGCCACAACTTTTTTAGCAGGTTTTGCTGACTTGCCGAGACTTTTTTTCAAGGTGGCTAACTCGGCTTCTACGGCGTCATCAGCTTCTAGGGCTGCAAATTGGCTTTCAAGGCTCTGTCCATTACCCAGATCGAAAGCTTCTACATGTGCTTCAAGCTCGTCTACTTTACGTTCCATGCGCTCATAGCGCTGAAGTGCATCGTCAACTTTGTTAGAAGTCATAACCTTGCGCATCTTAATTTGATTGGTAGCAGTGCTACCGCGCATCATCAAGGCTTTGTGCTTAGCTTTGGCTTCGTTCAGTTTCGCCTGCAATTTTTCCAAGTCGGAATCTGCTTTGGCAATAGCTTCCTTTAAGATTTCAATTTCCTGGCGAACTACGTCTGCCATTTGTTCGGATTGTTGCTTGGCTTGTACTGCACCGCGGGCCAAATCTTCACGGCCTTTAGTAAGGGCTAGTTCAGCTTTGTTAGCCCATTCTTTTGAGCGTGCATCATATTGATCCGCTTTGCGGCTCAATTCTTTGGTTTCCGCGATATTACGCGCAGCAGAAGTGCGAACTTCGACCAATGTGTCTTCCATCTCTTGGATGATCAAACGCGTAATCTTTTCAGGGTTTTCTGCTTTGTCGATCATTGAGTTTAGGTTGGAATTGATGATGTCACCCATTCTTGAAAAAATTCCCATTGTAGTCTCCTGTTGTAATGTGTTTGGTTTTTGGGGTTGGCTTTAAATTAAAAGATTGTGGCGATGATATAACCGGCGGCGAAAAATCCCCAGCACTCCAATTTGCGGGTGCTGAGATATTTTACGAAGCGCCAGAACTTTGCTTTAAAGTCCTGGCCGCTTCCGATGCGGCTTTCAAAATCAAATTCTTCGTCTGTCATGTTGTTTCCTTGTAGAGGGTTAATCTGCTGAGCTAATTTGGCTTAAATGCCGAAGCCGGACAACCTTACGCCGGATGGACGGTGACGAAGCGTCGATGCGCGGCGTCTGGCCCGTAAGTGGCGAACAGGAGTGGTTGGGCTCTCTGTAAAATTTTTGTTGGTGTAAGTCATGTTGTTTCCTATTGTTGAGAGTTAAACGCCAAAGCCGGTCAACGACACACCGCTAGAACGGTGACGAAGCGTTGATGCGCGGCGTCTGGCCCGTAAGTGGCGTACTGGAGCGCTTGGGCTCTTTGTAAAAGTTGTTTCGGTATCAAGTGTACGATACGTCATGGTTTCTCTCCTTGTTGTGACCTTCGCTTTAAAGGGGGAAGCGCTAGGGTCGAAAATTCTTGCCACCCGAATTGGTGTGGCTTTCTTCAGTAGAATGACAAGGTTTGAGATATAGTCACTAAGTTTATAAGTCATTGAATAATATAAACATTTACAATAATTTTCAATTTTATGAAAATTGACATGGCTTTACACACTAATATTTAGCTAATAATGCTAATATAAAATGGCTATATTGACTAAATATGGTTGCGAGCGTACAAATATTCATAGGATAAAACTCGGCATAGGATTCTCAGAACAAAGCCCATAATTGGGAACAGCGGGTTTTAAGGCGTGTAATCCTCATTATGAGAACTCCGGGTTTGTAACAGTAACACTCCACAATTTTCTAGCTATCTGTTCTGTTTTGATATCCACATCGACAAAGCGCTTGATGATGTCGATATTGGTTCGAGTGTGTTCAGTTATTTCCGATGTGGTGAACGAGCCGCCTTTCAAAAGAGCCATTGGTAGTAAGAGTTGATCCGCCAAGTGCGGCCCGACGGCTGCATCACTAGTAAAATAATCACGCGCCTCGCTGACTACGGCATTTGCAATAGCTTCCGCACGAACGCCGTGTTGACCAAGACCAATGAAAACCTCTGTCACGTTCTCATAGTCCATAAACACCGTCACAGCATTGCCGGGGCCCGGTCCATCTACATGTAGAATTTCACTTTTGTTTTTGTCTATGTCCATGCGGTGGGTAATGGCTTTGATTTCGCGATTAGCAATATCGCGCTTAAGATTAGCAAGCACGGCAACAATATTTGCACCAATTTTATCACCGCGTTTTTGTAGGTCCAGCGCATGTTTGTTTTGGGTTGGTTCTACGGTAACGGAAATTTCACCGCCGCCTGCAGGGTAGAATCCGTGTTTCATCAACTCGGCAGAAACCCGACCGCCCATTTTGTTATAGAGAGGCAAAAATGCCCGATCCAGATAATCAAAAGTTGGTGCCCACATATTGTGAGTTCCGCCAATTATAGTGGCAGTCGACGCCGTTTTAGCATGGCTCAATATCGGGATAATAGTCTGTGCGACTAGCACAGTACCGCCTGCTGAGCCAATATCGAAACGATATTCTCCCCCTTTGATTTTGCCCGGCACAAAACTGATCTCATTAGAGCGTAATTCCAAACCTTCTGTTTTTGCGCCGCAGATTTCTGCCGCCGCTTTAATTGACGTCAGATGCTGGCGCATCAATCCCGGCTTCCTACGTCCGGCCCGAATATTTTCAATCCGAACGGGTGTGCCGGTAATCGCAGACAAGCTAATAGACGTGCGCAAAACCTGCCCACCACCTTCGCCGAGGCTACCGTCAATTATAATTTCACGTTTTTCCATTTTAAATTCTTATATTTGTTTGAGCGGCGCTAACGTCGCCCAAACTTTATCATCAACCTTTTACACAAACAACTTGCCGCAAAGTGTGTACGACCTCAACCAGGTCTTTCTGCGCCTCCATGACATCGTCGATGGATTTGTAGGCAGACGGGGTTTCGTCAATCACGCCTGCATCTTTTCGGCACTCAACGTCTTTGACCGCATCAAGATGTTCTTCAAGGCTTACTTCTTTTTTGGCTTGAGTACGAGACATCACCCGCCCTGCCCCATGAGAGCAAGAACAGAATGAATCCTCGTTACCGAGGCCTCGCACAATATATGATCGCGTACCCATAGAGCCCGGGATAATACCCATATCACCCTTTCGGGCGCGCACTGCGCCTTTACGGGTGACAAAGATATTTTCGCCGAAATGGTTCTCGCGTGATACATAGTTATGGTGACAGTTAACTGCTTCCACTTCTGCACCAAACGGAACGCTCAATACTTCGCGTGCCGCTTTGATGACATTACGCATCATAACGGCCCTGTTAGCCATCGCGAAATCCTGCGCCCACTCCACCGCTTGCACATAATCAGAAAAATGATCTGTGCCTTGTGGGAAATAAGCCAAGTCCCGGTCAGGGATATTGACGAACCACTTCTCCATGTCTTTCTTGGCAAGCTCAATGAAATACCGTCCAATTTTATTGCCGACACCCCGTGAACCGGAGTGCAACATAAACCAGACACGGTCTTCCTGATCGAGGCAAACCTCAATAAAGTGGTTACCTGTCCCGAGCGTCCCCAAATGTTTGAGGTTATTGCTCTGTGCAATAGACTTATGCTTGTCAGTAATCACATCGAAGCGATCTGCTAGGCCTGACCAAGCAACAAGTGCCGTATCCGGCGCGTCGTGCCAAGATCCAGTATCGCGTCTGCGACCAGAGGACCGCCCATGTGGGACCGCCTTCTCAATCGCCGAACGCAAATGTCCGAGTGTGTCTGGCAGGTCATTAGCGGTCAGAGTTGTCCGACACGCCATCATACCGCAGCCAATATCTACACCAACAGCCGCAGGAATGATCGCATTTTTAGTGGGGACAACGGACCCGATGGTCGCGCCCAATCCCACATGCACATCCGGCATAACTGCCACATGTTTAAAGATAAACGGCATTTGAGCAGTGCGCAGCAATTGTCGCCTAGCTTTGTCATCAACAGGTACGCCCTGCGTCCACATTTTCACCGGGCTACCTGTGTCGCCGCCTATCACTTCATAACCATGCTCAGTCTCATGTCTCATGATTGTTTCTATATCTTGTTCCATTTTCATCTCCTTCGTCTTTCTCTTTTGTGCACTACGACACTTTCAATTTTTGGCTCGCGTGGCAGTATTCGAAACTGCAGCTATCGAATTAACAGTTCGGCTTCCCTACCAGTAGGAACCCACACGAATATTTGGTCGGGGCAAGAGGATTTGCCAAAATACTTTCTCTGGCTGACCTCTCGCTTCCAAGGCGAGAACTCTGACCATACTGAGCTACATCCCGTTTTATTCTTTGGTTGACCCTGCTGGGTTCGAACCCGCATTTTCAGATCCAAAACCTGACGTCCTACCATTAGACGAAGGGTCAACATTTTAGGTTTCAGTCCTGTGTTGCCCTGCCGTGTATGCGCGACAGGGCAACCCTCGCTTCACCGCTTGTTGAATGGGAACCATATTGTTCGCCGCTATTTCCATCTTTCAACATCTGTAATTTGTGGTTCTCCCTAGATGTTGGGAAATGGTTTTTTGTGATAAAATCATAAGACATTGATTTTATTGTATTATTTTTTATTTTCTAGCTATTTCTATCAAATTTTTTCTCTATTTTTTGTCATTTATTATATTTATTTATAATATTATATAATATAAGCTACGTGCATGAAGAGCAATATCGCCATTGGGTTCCTAGGAATCAATCTTGATAACGGCAAAGGCGCCAAGCGTTGGGAGCGATGGCGGCCTAGTGTTGATTTGTGCCAGCAGGACGATATGCAGATCGACCGTTTCGAGCTAATCCTCGATAGCAAATATATCACTATCGCCGAACAGGTGCGGGCAGATATTGCGTTGGTATCACCGGATACCGAAGTCGTGCTCAACGAAATCGATATCGACGATCCGTGGGACTTGGGCGAGGTCTATGAAGCTTTGTTTGATTTTGCCGCCCTTTACCGATTTGACACGGACAAGGAAGATTACCTGCTTCACATCACCACAGGTACTCATGTGGCGCAGATTTGCTTATTTCTCTTGAATGAGGCTCATTATTTACCTGGAAAAATCCTGCAACTTTCTCCGCCCAAACGAGGCAAAGCCGAGAGCACTGGATCGGTGTCTATTATTGATCTCGATCTGTCCAAATATGATGCGATTGCGGACCGTTTTGAACAAGAACGTAAATCCGATACGGCATTTCTCAAATCCGGCATTCACACTCGTAACGACAAGTTCAATGCCTTAATAGACGAAATTGAGCATGTGGCTATTCGTACTAAATCACCTGTGTTGCTCACAGGCCCCACGGGCGCAGGGAAGTCGCATTTAGCTCGACGTATCTATGCGCTCAAGAAACGCCGCAACCAGATCGAGGGTGAATTTGTCGAGATCAATTGCGCAACCTTGCGCGGCGAAACGGCTTTATCCGCCCTGTTCGGGCATAAGCGCGGTGCCTATGCAGGCGCCACAAAAGACCGCGCAGGCCTGCTGCGCACTGCCCATAAGGGCATGTTGTTTTTAGACGAGATCGAAGAATTAGGGCTAGACGAGCAAGCAATGATCTTGCGAGCCCTTGAAGAGCAAAAATTTTATCCGGTAGGCGGGGATGCTCAGGTGAAATCCAGCTTTCAATTGATCGCAGGCACTACGATGGATTTGGTAAAAGCAGTTGCGGACGGAAAATTTCGGGAAGACCTACTGGCGCGGGTTAATATGTGGAGCTACAATTTACCAGGTCTCAAGGACCGCCCAGAAGACATCGCACCCAATTTGGCCTTTGAACTGAACAAATTCAGCGTGGCCAATCACCGTAAAATGAGTTTCAACAAAGAAGCCCACACCGCGTACCAAAAGTTTGCGTTGTCTGGTGAAGCAAAATGGACGGCTAATTTCCGTGATCTCACAGCATCCATAACCCGTCTCTGTACATTTGCAGAAGGCTCACGAATTGACTTGCCGAACGTAGAAAAAGAAATCATGCGCCTTAAACAAGCATGGCGCTTGAGCGGTGACAATGATTTTGAAAACCTCCTCCTTAATTTGATGTCTCAAGAACTGCTGGGAACCATAGATGCCTTTGACCGTCCTACACTTTCACATGTCATTAATGTGTGTCAAACGTCTGGTTCCCTGAGTGAGGCGGGGCGTAAATTATTTGCTGTGTCCCGCCATTTACGCAAAACTAAAAATGACGCTGATCGTCTTAAAAAATATCTCGATAAATTTGGGCTAAGCTGGGCATCAATAAAAGGCTCGTAATTTGGATTATGAGAACTCATTTGTTCAATTATTAAAAACACACGACCTGAAAATAACGGACTTTCTATGACAGTGATTTGATGAGTGCAGCTTGTATGGATGAACAAAACTTGGTCATCAAGGTAGCGTCCTCCTTAAGTTTATTTCTCAAACCCTTATGTATTTCCAATTGTACACCACAACCCGTTTGGCCTCTGTTGCAGATGTTTTGGCTGTTCCTTGCCATGAGGTATCGATTAGTTTCATCCATAGCACTAAAACCAGCTTCGTTGAGAGCATATCTAATTTTATTGCCCAAAGCCGTGTCGTTTCCACCCATGTATATATTTTCACCAGTTCCTGCTTTTCCATGTATTGTGATTATGGTTTTGCATCGCCGCACAAGTTCCATGCATTGGGGTTCATCAAAATTAGTACTGGTAATGTGTAGCTCACTATTTTTACTCAGCTTGATTCCCTCAAAACAATAATGGCTAAATTTATCACCCGCAATTTCTCTTGTGATTTCTGAGGTTGTTGGCTCTATTTTTCCGCCGTGAGGAGCTAAAATAAGAAAGGACGGATCAATCATCTTCAGGCAGATTCTATAGTCTTTATCCTCCTTATTTTCTTTGGCCAGTGCCTCAAAAATTTTATATTTATCTGCCATTGAACGGGTTCCTTTTAATGGATTTGCGCTTACATCTTGTCCCAGAAAAACACCATGCTTGCAATTAGCAGATATTTAAATACTAACCACGAAAACGTTCTCTGTAATTTCAATATTCCACCCGATGGACGTATTTATGTGTCCGTCTTCTAATATACATATAGGCACGTGACGGCGGCATTGAAATTAGATTTTTACAGGAATCTTCAAAATTTGGCCAACAAATATTCTGTCTGGATTGCTCACCAATCCCTTGTTGAGCTCAAAGATTTCATCGAAAAGTCGTCCATTCCCTAAATACTTCTGCGCTAACTTAGATAGAGTGTCTCCCCTAACGACAGTATGAAATACCACATCTTGTTGCTTCGAGGTAAATGCCTTTAACCCCCCTTCTGATTTGTGTTCAACTTGAGTTTTGCTTTTGGCCGCATCTAACTCCTTCGATAACCCTGCTAGAGTGTCTGGACGATACTGTCCGCCATCAAGTTCGTTAGGGCTTGGATGGCTCCAGCGATTTATAGCGCTTTGATGGACCTCACCTATATAAACGGGTCTAGATGATCTTGATTTTTTGGGAAGCTTAGCCCCCATACCTTCGTCATTGCTCGGATCTGAGTTGTGAAGTGCCACTCTATAATCAGGTTTGGATTCGTAAATACGAGATGTTGGGGAAACATCAAATTTTAGACCAGCATCTTTGGCACCATCCCAAATCCATGAGAGCGCGGCATCCGAAAGGCCGCGCACGGGGCCACCTCCACCAACTGAACCGTGTGTACCCGGGAAGAAGTTTTGCTGGTAAGGAGCATTTTTGCTCATTGGTTTGCAGCCAACGTCTTTATTAAGTTCATCCAAATTATTCCAAGGAGTGACATCAAAGCCACGACGACGCTCATCTAATGCGATTGCATGACGGGCGCTTGCCACAATGCTTGAGAGTTTGATGTCGTGAAAGGCATAATGCTTATTCTTGAATGAAAATTCCCGCAACCACGGGATAAATGTCCGTGCAACATTCCAAAACCCTAAAGAGCCAACTGTATCCCACACGCCCACATACTTAAATTGGAACTGTTCAGCGGAGCCCGCTTTATAGTCTGGAACATTCTCACATCGCCATGTCTCTTCTGCAAGTGACGTGCATATATGTGCAGAATTTTTAGCTCTGAATTTGTTCATGTGCTGGCCAAAGTTTTTTAAACGCCGTCTGTAAAGTTTAATTGCCTGCTTAATTTTATGAACATTGTGACGTTCAAGAATGCCTACATGTCTTACAAAGCCTACAAAGGACCTTGCTGTGAATGCGCCTCGGGAAAATCCAAATACATAGACTTCATCTCCGGGCTCATAGTTAAAAATTAAGAATTCATAGGCCTGTCGTATTTTTCCGTAAAGGCCTTGACCAAATAACGCGCCTCGAAGTTTCTCGCCCGTTCGGGTTCCTACGCCTTTAGAATAATGAATAACCTGTTTGGTTTCGTTAGTAGTTTCTGGTGTAATGCATGAGGCGGTCAGCAATACGTTCGTAGGATTTGTTGTATCCAGTTTATTAGTGGTGCCATCAAAGCAAAAAATAATTCTCTTCATCTTTTCTCTCTCAATAAAATACCGCAAGCCTAGCGACTTACGGGCTAATTGAGAGGAATGAGCGATGCGCACCCCTCCCAACTAATGCGTGAACAATAACTGTGTCATCGCTCCTTACGGACGCCCTTGAAAGGCGTACCGTCTTGTTTCACATCCATAAATTTACCCGAATCCGCATTACGTTTGACGTATTGCCTCGTTTTGGGGTTGTATGTTTGCGAACGGCCACGAACAGCGCCTTTGCGCTGGCCATCACCGTATGGTGCATTCACGGCCATTATGCGGCCCTCGAAGTGGTCAGATCTACAACTTCGGCAGAGCGAATGTTGGTACGTACATTTTCTGCACACGCCTGAGCGTTATGCTTAGCTGTGTACCGTTCCGACCACACAATGATCTCGCCGTTTGGAGCCCTGAAACGGGTCATAAACTGGCCATCACTCGTACCATCGATTTCAAACCTATACCCGCTTGGCGCATCGCCAACCGTAAGGTCGAACACAGGTGCGCAAAATGCCTTATCCTGTAAAACACCGATTGCATGTTTAGCGCTTTGTTTGGTCGTGTATTCTTCCGACCACATTAGCGTTTCACCGTTACCGGCTTTAACTATGACCATAAATTGGCCGCTCTTCGTATTGGAAATGACTATCTTGGTCATTTGTTTCTCCAACTTAACCAACGCCCCAAAAGTGGTGATGCGCATGAGAAAACCTATTGACAGGCTCGAATCGACATGATTCTATGCGCAAGCGTCTTACCTATAAGACGTACAGTTGACTGTCTTACGTGTCAAACGCTATTTTTATGCGTAAGACACATTGTTTGGGAATGACGATGAACAAAATAAAATATGCAGACATTGGAAAAAGGGTACTTCAAAAGAGAGGAAGCATGGGCGTGCGTGCTGCGGCCGCAGAAATGGACATTAGTCCCGCAACATTATCAAGGATTGAACGGGGCCACGTAGCGGATGCGAATACACTAAAAAAAATATTTGACTGGCTTGGTGTTAGTTCGGATGAATTTTTTGGAGGAAAAGACACTAAAACTAATTCAACGTACGAAGTGCAAATAGCTTTTAAGAATAAAAAAGCGGTACCACAGGCAACCGCCTCAGCACTAACCGAGTTGATTCAGAGAGCAAGCGAAGAGTTTTCTAAAAGAATAGATTCGATCGGGCACTAAGAATTGTGAAGCGCGGTTTTAAAGCTCAATGTGAAAGGCGCTCTATTGAGATAAGACGCCAGATAGGTTTAGGTGAAACAGAGTGTTTAATTGCCAATGATGTAGCAACCTTATATTCGACATCAGTAATTTCTGCTGATAAAATACCTGGTCTGTCCGAAAAGAGCGCAAATCAACTTTTTAACATTGATCAAGAAAATTGGGCCGCGTTTACTCTAAAGAAGCGCAATCACTCTATGATAGTTTATCGGCCGGTAAGCAGTCATGCTCGGGTTAACAGTGTGACCATGCATGAATTGTCTCACATAATATTAGGCCACACATTTGCAAGCATTCAAACTTCTCACGAAGGGCACATGATTATAGACAACTATAATCAAGAACAAGAAGATGAAGCTGACTGGCTAGCATCAACTTTATTGCTACCTCGTCCTGCTTTGTTGAGTGTGAAACAAAAACGATTAGCCGACACCGTTATTTGCCAAAAGTATTTAGTGAGTCTGCAAATGTTACAGTGGCGGGTCAGAATGACTGGGATTGAGCACCAAATTCGACATTCCCAAGCAAAAAAAAACCACTAAACTATATTACTGGAGTGTTCCATATCTTTTTTTACAAAGAGATTGACCTTCCCATTTGTGTATAAAATTCCATTTAGTCGATCAAACGGAAATTAGACTTGGCGAAAATAACTGAGCACATCTAATCCCCTTTTAAATGTGCATCTATCAACTCACCAGTGGTGATATCTAGGGCCTTAGCAAACCGTTCGATTACTGTGAGAGAAGGATTGCGTGCCCCACGCTCAACACCGCTGACATAGGTGCGGTGAATGCCCGCATCAAATGCGAACTGCTCCTGCGACAAGCCTTTGGCGGTGCGCAGAGCACGTATGTTTTTACCAAGCTGTACCCGAATATCCATGTCCGGAATGTCGGCGCATGTATCTTATCCATCCACATCCGATGAGTAACAAATTGGTTGACTCATCGGATACATTCGGGCTTCATGTTGTGTATGACCAATATGGGGAGAGTATGATGACACCGGGAATAATGCGGTTTTTAGCTATGGTAATAATGGGTAGCGGCGTCCTCAGTTTAACCGCATGCGATGCCGCGTCGCCAACAGGGCGTAATCAGGCGAGTACGCCTGGTCAAAATCCGTCGCCCGCTGCCTTTGATAAAAAGTTGACCCTCAGGTTCATTGACGAACTACAATGGGAAAGAGCCGGGATGCAGTATTCAAGTATTGAGCGGTATAAATATGATATGACAGAATTTCATACCGTTATTGAAACCAAATTATTAGAGACAATCCCGACGCTTCCCAAAGAGAACCACGACCTAATCCTGACGGGGTATGAATTTTTGGCAAAAGTACAGCCGGATAATCCAGACTATAAGGACAAGGTCTTACAATATACTGCTATAAAGCAGGCTTTCCAAAAAGCCTCTATCGCTAAACTGCGTAACCATACAGATAAGGTTGATGGTATTACGTGGTATACGCATCCGAGCCAAGCCAAAATCACAACCTTGATATCCGGCATAGAGCTTTATTGTCTGACGTCAGCGCTTATGAGACAGATTTAAGTCTGGGCTAAGCGAGAGTTTTTGTTCATCTTGTATCTCACGGAGAGAAAGATGAGACATACAAGAACAAATAAGCAATCAGCCGGT
>Ga0209345_10005065_pt1 | contig 12422 bp, 18 predicted proteins | sample Cruoilmetagenom7_FD_187294 | JGI IMG/M metagenome (GOLD analysis project Ga0209345, IMG submission 187294) | Oil polluted marine microbial communities from Coal Oil Point, Santa Barbara, California, USA - Sample 7 (SPAdes) (version 2) | ecosystem: Environmental > Aquatic > Marine > Oil seeps ...
GGATCTGGATCACATGGGCCAAGTCTCCGTTGGGCACGACATGGGTCGCCGCCCAAAGCGCCAGCGCCAGCAGTAGCGGATGACGCGACCACCGCACGATGCCGGGTCTTGCCGGGTCGAACAGGTTATTGTGCGCGCCACCGAAGGAAAACGGATTTGGACTCCCGATGGATAGCGCAAGGATCACGCAGATCAGACCCATGATAATCAGCGGCACATGAACCTGCCATGGCGCCCAGTTCCAAAGGGTCACATGCGGCGCGCGGCCGGCAGCTACTATCAGCCATGCCAGCACCGCAAGAGACAAGGCGGAGTAGGCCAGCGTGAAGCCAGAAGCGCCAAGCCGCGCCTGAAGCCAGGGCTTGAGCGGCGGCCGCACGGGCAAGGAATGCGACATGAAGAACACGACATAGGCGAGGGCGAACTCGAACCATCCCATGGACGCGCGCCTCAGATTCGCTTGACGGCGGGCAGGCGCAGCAAGAGCGCACCGTAGACGACGGCGAAACCGCCGAAGGCAAGGGTCCAGAACAGCCCCGCCACAGTGTTCAACAGGCCGGAGAATTCCGGCCATACGCCGCCAGCGACCCGCGCAAATACGGACAGGATCAGGGCCAGATAGATCGTGACGGTCCCTGCTCCCGCTCTCAGATCCTGCCCGGTGTGGCCAAGCGTGGCGCGTGTCATCACGGCCAATGTCATCAACCCGACCGCACCGGCCATCCAGAAATGCTGCGCACCCGCCATCCCGACGGACCCTGGAGCCAATATTTCCGCGGCCAGCGCCAAGGCCCCCAGCGGCACAAAGGCATAGCCCGCGTGCAGCACCGTCACCAGCGGTTCGGCAAAGGTCCGATGCCCCGCCCAACGGGCCAGTCGCAGCGCGTGCAACACGCCTGCCAGCGCAAGGGCCACCCCGGTCAAAGCCCCAAGCGGCAGGGCGACCCAGAGCAAGAGCGCCAGCGCCAGCACCACCAGCGCCACCTTGTCGAAGGACTGCATCGGCGCCACGGGCAGGACTTTGCTGCGCCGTTTCACAAGCCAGTTGCGGGTGAAGGACGGCACCACACGACCACCGATCACGGCGATCATCATGATGCCCGCGCCAAGGCCCAGACGCAGGCCGTAGCCTTGGGCCGCGTAATCGCCCTGTGCCGATTCCCAGTGGAACAGGGCGTTCCCGAGGATGAAGACCCCCAGCATTGCGAGCACGATCAGGTTGCGCCAGTTCTTGCCCGCCACGATCTCGCGCGCGATGAGAGCCGCAAAGACAACCGGAAACGCCAGATCGGCGACAGCCACCAACACATCTGGCAAACCGGCTGAGACCGCAACCGCCACACGCCCTACCAGCCAAAGGCCGGCAAGCATCCCCAACCGCCAGCCGACTATCGGCAAGCGCCCGGTCCAGTTCGGCACGGCGGTCAAGAGGAACCCCGCGACGACGGCGCCCAGATAGCCGAACAGGAATTCATGCGCGTGCCAGGATACGGGGTCAAACGTGGTGGGTAGCATCAGGTGCCCCGACAGCATCAGCACCCAGAGCGCCATCGCCAGCACGGTCCAGACCGCTGCGCCCAAAAAGAAAGGGCGGAACCCGAAGGTCAGGATCGCAGGGCCGGTCCAGGCGCGCATCTGCTCGGTCGTGGTGGTCATCAGTCTGTCCTTGCTTCTGCACTTGTTGCCGCGACGCCGTCCTCGGTCAGGATCAGGTCGAGCGGGATGTCATGGGGTTGCGGAAAGATCGTCGGCAGGCGCGCGGCGAAAAGGGAAATGCCGATGGTCAGGGGGCGCGGCACCAGCGCGGCCAGCGTCCGGTCGAAATAGCCACCGCCCCAGCCCAAACGGAAACAAGCCCCATCCGAACCAAGGCAGGGCGCGAGCGCGGTATCGGGCGTCAGTTCGTCGGCCTCAGGTGGTGGAACCGGGATGTTCCAGTCGCCGCGCACCAACTTGGTCTCGGGTGTCCAGCGGCGAAACACCATTGGCGCGGCGCGCGTCTCGACCAGCGGCAAGGAGATGGTGACGCCCGCGCGGTGCAGATCGGCCAAGGCAGGGCGCAGGTCGGGTTCCCCCTTGATCGGCCAGTAGCCGGACAGGACACATCCGCGCCTCACCCCGCGCGTCGCAAGCACCCTCCCCAGATGCCCCGCGATCCTGCCTGAGACCTGCGCCCGCCCGGCCTGGCCCAGGCCCTCCCTAAGCCCGGCCAGGCGTGCCCGTTCGGCCCGGCGCCAGCCCGCAACATCGCGCGCCTGCTCGGGGTCGACGCCGAGCGGGTCGAAATAGGCAGGATCGACCTCGGCCGCCGTGCAGGGCGGCGAGGAATAGGTCCCGTTCTTGGTCATCTTGCGGGCTCGAACTTCGGGAACAGCACGTCATTCTCCAGTCGGATGTGTTCGGTCAGATCGTCCACGAATTCCTCGAGGCCGTCATAGAGCGTGGCCCAGCTGGTGCATGCCCCGGCGGGAGGGGTCATGTCATGGGTAAGACGCCGTATCTGGTCGATCTCATGCGCATGACTGTCGTGATCGGCACGCATGACCGCGATCGGATGTTCGAGGCCGAGGCCGCCACCTTTTCGGATCGCCGGAAAGAGGATCAGCTCTTCCTTCTTCATGTGCACCTCCATTTCGCCCACCATTCCGGCAAGGAGATCAGAGAGCCCCTTCGGAACGCCAGTGTCGTCGCAATGGAGGTCTTCGACCATTTCGGCCAATTTGACCAAGGCTGGCAGTTGCGTGCGATGTCGGGCGTGATAGCGCACCTCAATATAGCGGGTCAGCGCGGCGGTGTCGTAAATGGGGGCTGCTTCGGTCATCGTACTCTTCTCCCTTCAGCAGAGGTTGGGAACATCGTCTGGGGCGGCTTTCGCATCCTCAACCGCCATATGCAGCGAGCGGGCGATGCGTTCGGCACGCTCGATCACGTGCGAAGCACCCGAAGGCGTGCAGGTTTCCCGCGCCGTCGCGCGGAACAGACCAAGCCAGCGCTCGAAATGCGCCGCATCGACCGGCAGCCGGGCATGAGCCGGCACTGGCTGGCCGTGATAGCGCCCCGTCATCAGCGCGACGGATGACCAGAAGGCCACCATGTGGTCCAGGTGCGGCGTCCAGTCGGAGATCCGGGCCTCGAAGATCGGGCCGAGGTCCGCGTCCAGGCGCACCTTGTCGTAGAAGCGCTCGACAAGTGAGCGCAGCACCTGCTCGTCGAGGCCTGTTTCGGCCGTGATCGCCGCGGTCATTTCGGGTCTGGCCGATGCGATTTGTGGCCCATTGTCTTGGCGTGTCATCGATTGCTCTGGCATTTCGCTCTTGCAAAACATTCTATGTCTGGTAATCGGTATTGTAAATACCTATTCAGAGTGGAGATCAACGCAGATGCGCCTCACCTCCTTCACCGACTACGGTCTGCGCATGCTGATGCGCATGGCCAGCGAGCCCGAGCGCGCCTACTCCTCCGCCGAACTGGCCGATGAGTTTGGCCTGTCGCGCAATCACCTCGCGAAAATCATGCAGCGGCTGTCCCGCGGCGGATTGATCGAGACGCGGCGGGGTGGCGGCGGTGGCGCCGTGCTCGCAAAGCCTGCAAGCGAGCTCCGCCTCGGCGCAATCGTGCGGTTGCTGGAGGAGGGTCAGCCGCTCGTCGAGTGCTTCGCGGCCGAGGGAGGCGATTGTTCGATTGATGGACAGTGCCGCCTGAAGGCACGGCTTCGCTCCGCCGAGGCTGCGTTTCTCGCGGATCTCGACGGATCCACGCTTGCCGCCGTCGCCCTGAACCCCGCCCGCGCGGCCTGAACCTACGAGACTAGAGACCGACATGATTGAAACCCTCACACTCCGAGAAAGACGCATTGGGCTCTGCCTGTCGGTCGCGCTGGCCATGCTCGGCCTGGCGATGGCGGCGACCGCCAGAACGGGTCCAATGGCCGTGCATGGCGCCATGGCACTGATCCTGAGCTTGGTGCTCGTCTTCGCCATCGGCGGGGCGCTTTACGATCACCCCGAACAGGGAGAGGGGCGGCTGACCCGCTACTACGACGCGCCGACCCGTTTCGGGATCGTCATGACGCTGATCTGGGCTGTGATCGGCATGGGCGTCGGCGTCTGGCTGGCCGCGCTGATGTATTGGCCCGAGGCGACGCCGCCCTGGCCCGCGACAAGTTTCGGCCGGCTGCGTCCGTTGCACACTTCCGGTGTGATCTTTGGTTTTGGCGGCAACGCCCTGATCGCGACTTCGTTCTGGGTCCTGCAACGTACCTCGCGGGCGCGTCTCGCAGATGCGGTCAGCCCGTGGTTCGTGCTGATCGGCTACAACCTGTTCTGTCTCTGGGCTGCGAGCGGCTATCTGATGGGGTCCACGCAATCCAAGGAATATGCCGAGCCCGAATGGTACGCCGACATTTGGCTGACGATCGTCTGGGTGACGTATTTCCTGCTCTACATTCGGACCCTCGCGCGTCGGGCAGAGCCACATATCTACGTCGCCAATTGGTACTACATGGCCTTCATCCTGGTTGTCGCGATGCTGCACATCGTCAACAATCTCGCCTTGCCGGTCAGCTGGACCGCGGCCGAGAGTTTCCCGGTTTGGGCCGGCGTGCAGGACGCGATGATCCAGTGGTGGTATGGCCACAACGCCGTGGCGTTCTTCCTGACGGCCGGGTTCCTCGGAATGCTCTACTATTTCCTGCCGGTACGCGCGGGGCGGCCGATCTGGTCCTACCGGCTGTCCATTCTCAGCTTCTGGGGCATCGTGTTCTTCTACATGTGGGCCGGCTCGCACCACCTGCACTACACCGCCCTGCCCTATTGGGTGCAGACGCTGGGGATGACCTTCTCAGTCATGCTGCTGGTGCCAAGCTGGGCCTCGGCGGGTAACGCGATCGCCACGCTGAACGGCGCCTGGCACAAGGTGCGCGACGACGCGACACTGCGTTTCATGTTCGTGGCCGCCGTGTTCTACGGCCTGTCCACGTTCGAGGGCTCGTTCCTCGCCATCCGGCCGGTCAATTCGCTGTCGCACTACACGGACTGGACGGTCGGACACGTCCATTCCGGCACGCTGGGCTGGGTGGCGATGATCGTCTTCGGCGCGATCTACACGCTGGTACCGAAACTGTCCAACCGCGAACATATGGCTTGGCCCGCTGCGGTGGAGTGGCACTTCTGGCTCGCCATCGTAGGGACACTCGTTTACGTCGTTGCGCTCTGGAACGCGGGGATAACGCAAGGCCTGATGTGGCGAGCTTACGACGAGAACGGTGCGCTGTCCTACAGCTTCATCGAATCCGTCGAGGCGATGCTGCCCTATTACGCCGCGCGCACTCTCGGAGGGGCGCTGTTCCTCGCCGGCGCCATTCTCTGCGCGCTCAATTGCCGGGCCACCATGCGGGCGGCCGGGAACACGGTGGACGCCACTGACCGGCCACTCTTGGCCCAACCGGCGGAGTGATCACATGCTGAAGCTGCACTACAACCTCGAAAAGATCTCCTTGGGCCTAGTCGGCGCGATCATCGCCGTAGCCTCGGTCGGCGGCATCGTGGAGCTCGTGCCACTCTTTACCATCGAGCAGACGGTGGACATCCCCGACGACCTGCGCCCGCACACGCCGCTGGAGCTTGCCGGGCGCGAGATCTATATCCGCGAAGGCTGCTACGCCTGCCACAGCCAGATGGTGCGTAGCCTCGCCGACGAGATCGACCGATACGGCCCCTATTCGCTTGCGGCGGAAAGCGCGTACGACCACCCGATGCTCTGGGGGTCTAAGCGCACCGGGCCGGACCTGGCCCGCCTCGGCGAGAAATATTCCGACGCCTGGCATGTCGCGCATCTGATCGACCCGCGCAGCGTGATCCCGGTATCGATCATGCCCGCCTATCCCTGGCTGATGCGGCCGCTAGACACCGATCTTCTCGAAGGGAATCTCGCAATACTAGCCCGACTCGGCGTACCCTACGACGAGGCGATGATCGAGAATGCGCTCACCGATACACGGGCGCAGGCCCGGCCAGACGGAGACGGGGTCGGCGACCTGCAGGAGCGGTACGGCGAGGACATCGCCGTGCGGTCCTTCGACGGGGATCCTTCGCGCCTGACCGAAATGGATGCGCTCGTCGCCTATCTGCAATCGCTCGGCACGCTGACCGATGCCGCCGCCGACCTGCTCGCGGAGGACGCGCAATGAGCCACGAATCCCTGGCGCTCTTCGCCAAGATATTCGGGCCGATCTGGATGGGCGGGTTCCTCCTGATCGTGTTCATCCGCGCCTACAATCCCCGGCGGCGAGCGGAACAGCAGCGCATCGCGCGGTCGATTCTGACCTCCGATAGCACGGAGGAGCGGCGATGACGACAGATCCGAAGGCTTTGCCGGGCGCCGATCCGCATACCGGCAACCGCGAGGTTGATCCGGTCACCGGCTACGACACGACCGGCCACGACTGGGGCGGGATACGGGAATTGAATACACCCTTCCCGAAAGTGGCATTGATCGCTCTCGCGATTACGGTCGTCTATTCGGTTATCGCCTGGGTGCTGCTGCCCGCCTGGCCGCTCGGGCGCGACTACACGCGCGGGCTCCTCGGGCTCGATCAGGGCGAGATGGCGGTGGAGCGCCTGGACCTGATCGATTCCCGCCGAGGCGAGTGGCTTGCACAATTCGAAGATCCGGACTTCGGCCAGATCACGGCGGACCAGGCACTGATGGTGCGCGTACGTCCCGCCGCCGACCGGCTCTACCAGGACAATTGCGCCGCCTGCCATGGTGCCGCGGGCCTGGGCGGCCCCGGCTTTCCGGTTTTGGCGGACGATCACTGGCTCTGGGGCGGAGACCCCGAAACGATCGTCGAGACGCTTCAGGTCGGCATCAATGCCACCCATCCGGATACAAGGTGGGCGCAGATGCCCGCCTTCGACTGGATGGAGCGCGCCGAGCGCGGCGCGCTGGCCGAGTATGTCGCCGCACTGCCTTCCGGCGAAGCCGACCATGACGGACCTGCCGCCGTCGCCTTTGACGAAAACTGTGTCGCCTGCCACGGTGAGCGGGGCGGCGGCGGTCTGATGAACGGCGCGCCCTCCCTGACAGACGACGCGGTGATCTACGGACAGGACAAGGAGAGCGTCATGGCGACGCTCCGCAATGGGCGGCAGGGCGTCATGCCACACTGGTCCGATCGCCTGAGCGACGCCGAGATCAACCTTCTGGCCGTCTACATAGCGGGTCTTGGCGATGAATCAGGAGGCGCCCCATGAACGCCGCCGCCCAGAAGCGGCTTGCCGTGCTCGCTGCCCTGCTCGCCGTGACGGTCGTTGTCTGCGCCAACGCCCATCTGCTGGCGGTCGCCTTCGGCTCGCAGCCGCCCTGCGTGGCCGAGGATGACGCCGCCGTGCCCGCGAAACGCGCCTGCTAGGAGGTCCACCTATGCTCGAACCGCTTCCGACGCTCCGGCCGCCGCAACGCTCGAAGTCCACCCTGGCACGCGGCCTGCCGGCCAGGGCAGCCCTCGACTGGCTTGCCGCCGGCTGGCGCGATCTACGCGCGGCGCCGGGCCCGGGTCTCGCATACGGTGCGCTCCTCGTCGTGATCTCCTACGGCGTGCTGGGCGGGCTCTGGGCCGCCGGGCTGTTCTACCTAGCGCTGCCCGCGATCTCGGGCTTCCTGATCGTCGGACCTTTCCTCGCGATCGGTCTCTATGAACAAAGCCGACGGCAGGAGCAGGGCGATCGCGCAACGCTGGCGCAGATGCTGCTGGCGCGCCCGGCGGCCGGTGCGCAGCTCGCCTATGCCGGCCTTCTGCTGGGGCTTCTCGTCCTGTTCTGGCTGCGCGCGGCGGATCTGCTTTACGCGCTCTTCTTCGGGCTTGCGCGCCTTCCGCTCGCCGGCGACGCGCTGGTGAACGTGTTCACGACACCTGTCGGCTGGGCGCTTCTCGTCGTCGGCAGCCTGGTCGGCGGGCTCTTCGCTGCGTTCGCGTTCTCGCTCAGCCTGTTTTCGGTTCCCATGCTGATGAGCGAGCGCCGAGACGCCCTGACGGCCATGGGGCTGAGCCTCGCGATGACCACGCGCAACCTTGCGCCCTGTATCGCCTGGGGTGGGATCATCACCGTCGGCATGGCGGTGTCGGCCGCCACCGGACTGTTGGCGCTCGTTGTCGTCTTCCCGGTGCTCGGCCACGGGACATGGCACGCCTGGCGCGCGATTGGAGGAGTTAGGGAATGACGGCCCTGCTGATACTCATACCCGTTTCCATCGGCATGGGTCTTGTCGGCCTTGGGGCATTCATCTGGGCCATGCGCCATGAGCAGTTCGACGATCTCGACGGCAATGCCTGGCGGGTGATCGGCCCAACGGAAACCGAATGGGAGAGAAGATGACCGACTGGCTCACAACGCTGAAGACAGCGACTCCCCAAGAAGGCTATGACCTTGCTGTCAAGATGGCGCCGGTCGCGGTGAAGATGACGCAGCTCGATGCCGATGTGCGCGACAAGCTGCGCCCGATCTACGCCGAGGACGCCGATGCCCTGATTGCATCGAGCCAGGTCGTCGCCGCGCATTTCGCGACCGTCGCCGCAGCGAACGACTATTGGAGGGCCCCCGATGACGATTGAGCGAAGCGGAGACGAGTTTGTCATACCGGCCGAGCTCCTGGCCGATGCCTTTCGTATGAGCGAACCCGACATCAGGGAGGGCATGCGCGCGAACCGGATAACCTCGCTGTCCGAGACCGGCGTGGGCGAGGACGAGGGTCGCTGGCGGCTGACCTTCTTCTTCGAGGACCGCGCCGTCCGGTTCATCGTCGATGAGCATGGCAAGGTGCTGAAACGTGCCGCATTTCCGATCCGCCGGAGAACCGCACCCGTGATGCGTGATGAGGCAGGGAGTCGAGAAGGCTGACATGTCTCGCGGCGTCCCCCTCCGAGGTAATGGCCTGGACCTCTCGGCTTGGCGACAAGGCCATGGAGCCGAGACAGGTGATAGAAGTCACGGCGGATAGCTTTGCAGTGATCCCACCTTGGGATGGCAACGGATAGCCTGGCCGTCACGGTTTTGAGCTATGTGAGTGTGGTGGTTGCGGTCCAAGTCGCCATGTTCCCTGCGGCCCAAGCGCTCCACCATGCGAGAAGAGGCGATTTTCTTGGCTTTTGCCGGGCTCGGCTCGCCGTGCACACTCCTCCTCAGGTCTCGCCATTCATGCGCTAGTAATCCGAAGTCCGTGAAGCGGGTCAGTCACATCTCTAATCCTGAGCTATTTGATCGGAATCAAGGTTTCCCCCGGCTGCGGTCTGTAATAGGTATCGGTAGTGCCGATTGAACCACCGAGTCGTCGAATGCCATGACCCTATCCAAATCGACTCTTTCCGCCGCGGGGCGGCCCCTCTGGGTCGCCGCGGGCGCTGTCTCGATCGGGATCGGCGCAATCGGTGCCACCCTGCCGATCTTGCCGACGACGCCCTTCGTCATCCTCGGCGCCTTCTGCTTTGCCCACGGCTCGCCCCGGCTCGCGCTCGCGTTGGAGCAGCACCGGGTCTTCGGCCCGATCATCGCCGACTGGCGCGCGCATCGCGCTATCGCGCCGCGCTATAAGGTGATCGCGCATCTGATGATGGGCGCCGCCTTGCTTGTCAGCCTTCTTGCAGGCGTGTCCACCACGGTGCTGACTGTCCAGGCGATCTGCCTTGCCTGCGCCAGCGCCTACATCCTCAGCCGCCCCAGCGGCGGCGAGACTGCTCAAAAGCCAGACCGCGGTGCGGTTCTAGCCAGACCAAAGCGTCCCAAGGGCGCGTAACGTTCTGGAGACACCTCATGAAACCCCTCGTTCTTCTTCCCTTCCTCCTCGTCGCGCCTGGCATGGCCGCCGCAGAGAGCACGCTGATCGACACGGGCACTTTGCCATCTCGGACTGTCTGGGACGCTGCGGAATTAACGCCGCTTGCAATGACACAAGACGGCGCACCGGCCATCGTTCTTCTCTCGCTCGACGCGGGCGCCGTGGTGCCCCCCCGCACGCGACCGAAACCGGGCTGCGATACCTCACCGTCCTGTCGGGGGAGTTGTCCTGGGGTGATGGCAGCACGGTGAATGAGAACGCCGAGCGCGTGTTCGGGCCCGGCAGCCTTCTGACCGTGAAGGCAGGCGAGGATCACTGGCTGGCTGGCCGCCCGCAGCGGCCCGGTGACGATCCAGCTTGTCCTTCTCGACGACGAAACCCCGGTTCCCGGTATTGAGGAGCAAATGCAATGACCACCTTTTCCCGAAGATCCACGCTCGGAACTCCAGGCGCAGCGAAACGCTTTGGACAGGAAAGCCAGCATGGCCAAACGCCTATCGTCGCCTGCACCCGCGTCGGCTTTCGACATCTATTTGAGCCAGTGGGGCCTGATCCCGGACGGACCTCCGATCATAACAGCCAATGCCCAACTCCTGCCCGTACAACGCAAGAACACGCCTGCAATCCTGAAGCTGACCTCCGGTCGGGATGAACGACGTGCCAGCGCCCTGATGGATTTGTGGTCGGGTATCGGCGCGGCCAAGGTCCTGGCGTACGACGCAGAGGCGCTTCTGATGGAACGCGCCATGCGCAGAACAACACTTTCGGACATGTCGCGGCGTGGCCAGGATGATGAGGCGGTCAACGTCCTATGCGGGGTCGCGTGCCGCCTGCACGCCTTTCGCAACCAGAAACCTCCGGAATTGACAAGCATCGAACGCTGGTTTCGAGATCTGGAGCGTCCCGCCCTCTCACATGGCGGCATCCTGACCCGATGCCAGAGCACCCTGAGCTCCTGTCCGATTGGCGCGACATCGCGGTCCTGCATGGCGACCTGCATCACGACAACGTCCTCGACTTCGGACCCGAGCGCAGCTGGCTCGCCATCGACCCGAAAGGCCTGATCGGTGAGCGCGGGTTCGACTTCGCCTCCCTATTCCTCAATCCTGACCTCGCGGACCCGTCCCGCCCAGTAGCGGCCGATCGCAACCGGTTTTTGAAGCGACTTGCGATTGTTACCGAGAAGGGAAAGCTCGAACGCAACCGCCTTCTCAAATGGATTCTGGCTTGGTCTGGCCTCTCATCCGTGTGGAGCACCGGCGATGCCCAAGCCTCAAATACCGCTCTCACTATTTCCCGCTTTGCCCAAGCGGAGCTCGACCGCTGAGACACACGAGGCGCTCGAAATACTTCGACAACAAAAATGAAGGAAAACTATGCCAATGTCAGCAACAGCAAAACCGTTCACCCAATCCTTCTTTCACGGAACGAAAGCTGATCTTCAGATCGGAGACCTCATCAAGGTTGGCCATGACTCCAATTTTCTTGAGGCGGGAGCGCTATCCTGGGCTTATTTCTCGGCAACGATGGACGCCGCCGTCTGGGGTGCGGAACTCGCCAAAGGGGACGGACCGGAACGCATCTACGTCGTTGAGCCCACTGGGCCGATGGAAGATGACCCGAACCTGACCAACAAGCGTTACGCCGGAAACCTGACGATGTCCTACCGCTCGAAGGATCCTTTGCGGATCATCGCTGAGGTAACGAACTGGCATGGCCATCCCGCCGAGCAGATCCAGCAGATGAAAGAGGGGCTTGAACAATTGAATGCGAAGGGCTCCAACGTCATACTTGACTGACAGAACAGTCTTTCGCCCTCGATCCAGATCGAAGCAATTCCGCGGAAATTAAGTGATTGCCTGCAACAACTTCAGCGCAATCGCGCTGACAAGCCGTTCACTTAACACGCGTCACCCGCTCACCGAGGCTGACTGGCACTTCGCCGACTTTCTGTTCCGAAATCGACGAACGCAGGTAGAAATTCTGCATGGCAGACAGACACAGACAGTATCGGCCTGGCGCCGCGATCAATGGCTACGAACGCATCGCTGGTCGTTATAACAAGCTGCATGCCCGCTTCCTGAGAGTTTCGGGTTGTGCGGCGCAAGCGGCGGTCGAAGCTGCAATACTGGTGTCCGCAAACCGGAACGCAAAGGTGCTCGATGCCGGTTGCGGAACAGGCGCGCTGGCGCAACGCCTCCTTGAGCATCAGCCGGGACTGCAGCTGACCTTGCTGGACGCGAGCCCCTCGATGTTGAGGGAAGCACGCGGTATCAAGGCGCGACGCGTCCATGGCTCCATAACGCAGCTGCCGTTCTCAAGTGGCGCCTTTGACTTGTCCATCGCCAGTTGGGTACTAGAAACGGTCAGGGATCCGGCAAAGGCGGTTCGGGAACTTGTCCGTGTGACTCGCCCGGGAGGATTAGTTGGGGTGGTGTTCTGTGCAGTCCGAAATGACACCGACATCTTCGACGGACTCGTGGAAGCGAGTATACGGCTGCGCGGCACCGGGCGCTTTCTTCAAGAATCGGTTGTCCGATCCGCTCTCCTCGATGCTGGTTGCGCTCGGATTCTGACCTTGCCTTCGCGAG
>Ga0209345_10005066_pt1 | contig 12419 bp, 11 predicted proteins | sample Cruoilmetagenom7_FD_187294 | JGI IMG/M metagenome (GOLD analysis project Ga0209345, IMG submission 187294) | Oil polluted marine microbial communities from Coal Oil Point, Santa Barbara, California, USA - Sample 7 (SPAdes) (version 2) | ecosystem: Environmental > Aquatic > Marine > Oil seeps ...
AAATAAAATAGCATTTGTAGTTTTGTAATATATTATATATTTGCAATCCGAAAATTCTAAAAGAGAGGAGGTTAAGACACTATGTTAATAACACCAATTAAAGAAGGAGAAAATATAGATAGAGCACTTAAGCGTTTTAAGAGAAAGTTTGATAAAACTGGAACTAAGCGAATGTTACAAACGCGTAAGCAGTTTAATAAACCTTCAATAGTGCGTAGAGCTCAAGTTCAAAAAGCGCAATATATTCAAGGTTTAAGAGATGCAGAAGAAGTTTAAACCTTTATAAATAATATTAAAGAATCCCATAATACAAATTGTGGGATTTTTTTATGCACCATAGTTATGGTACTTTAAAGTTTTGTATTTTTATATTAACCTAAAACGTAGAAATGTCCTTATCGTCTTTTAATGATTATCTTTTATTAGAAAAAAAATACTCAAAGCATACTGTTAATGCCTATGCTAAGGACTTGAAAGACTTCACAAAGTTTAATAAAGAACATTTTAGCCAAGAAAATATTGATAAAGGAAACTATTCACAAATTAGAAGCTGGATTATTAGTTTAGTAGATTCTGGACTTGAGAATAGAACTGTAAATAGAAAAGTATCATCATTAAATTCGTATTATAAATTTCTGCTAAAGACTGAAACAGTTAAAGTAAATCCATTATCTAAGCATAAAGCACTTAAGGTTAGCAAAAAAGTTCAAATTCCATTTTCTAAAGAAGAAGTAAGTAAGGTGTTAGATAACTTCGATTTTGATAAGACTTTTGAAGGTGTAAGAGATAAATTAATAATAGAATTGTTTTATTCTACAGGAATTAGACGAATAGAATTAGTGCAGTTACAACTAAAAGACGTTGATGAGGCTAATAAAACTCTTAAAGTTTTGGGGAAGAGAAATAAGGAGCGCTATTTGCCGTTATTAGAATCTGTACTTTATACAATTAAAGTATATTTAGCTAAGAGAAACACACTAGAAACTATTGCGGATAAAGAAACTTTATTTCTAACAAAAAAAGGCTACAAAATTTATGAAACTCTTGTTTACAGAATAATAAATAACTATTTTAGTAAGGCATCAACCAAAGTAAAGAAGAGTCCGCATATATTAAGGCATTCATTTGCAACTCACTTACTAAATCAAGGTGCCGATTTAAATGCTGTTAAAGAATTACTTGGACATTCCAGTTTAGCTGCTACTCAAGTTTATACTCATAATAGTATTGCTGAACTTAAAAAAGTATATGCTAAATCACATCCAAGAAATAAATAAACACTATAAATATTGTCTAACTAAAAAAAGTAGAATATGAAAGTAAACACACAATCAGTTAACTTCAATGCAGATCAAAAATTAATAGACTTTATTCAAAAACGAATGGACAAGTTAGAAATGCATTATGATAAGGTCATTAAATCTGATGTATTTCTGAAAGTTGAAAACACAAGTGATAAACAAAATAAAATATTTGAGGCTAAAGTACATGTGCCAGGAGATAGTTTCGTCGTAAAAAAGCAATGTAAAAGTTTTGAAGAAGGGGCAGATATGGCTGTTGCATCACTACAAAGACAGCTAAAAAAACGAAAAGAAAAATTAAGAACATATTTATAGAGAAAATTTCTCGAAAAATGTTTTGATTAAAAAAAAATATATATACATTTGCAGTCCGTTAGAAATAGCGGACTTTTTGTTGCAATAAAATCAACAAAAAAAGCCGATGTAGCTCAGCTGGCTAGAGCAGCTGATTTGTAATCAGCAGGTCGTGGGTTCGAGTCCCTCCATCGGCTCAAAAAATATAAGTTATTGATGTTAAGATTAATCAAGACACCAATAGCTCAAGTTCTTTTAAAGACTGATGATTTTTTATGATTGGGGAGATACTCAAGCGGCCAACGAGGGCAGACTGTAAATCTGCTGACTACGTCTTCGCAGGTTCGAATCCTGCTCTCCCCACATTTTAAAAGATTTAAAAAAAAATTGCGGGAGTAGCTCAGTTGGTAGAGCGTCAGCCTTCCAAGCTGAATGTCGCCGGTTCGAACCCGGTCTCCCGCTCTAATTTTTTTGGCCGGTGTAGCTCAGGGGTAGAGCGTTTCCTTGGTAAGGAAGAGGTCACGGGTTCAAATCCCGTCATTGGCTCTTATAAAGATTTAAAGATTTTGAATACTAATTATTATATAACTAAGATTAAATTTTAAATCATGGCAAAGGAAACTTTCGATCGTTCCAAACCGCACTTAAATATAGGTACAATTGGACATGTTGATCACGGAAAAACAACTTTAACTGCAGCTATAACTTCTGTTCTAGCAAATGCAGGATTATCTGAAGCGAGAGCATTCGATCAAATCGATAACGCTCCAGAAGAAAAAGAAAGAGGTATTACAATTAATACGTCACATGTTGAGTATTCAACAGCTAATCGTCACTACGCTCACGTTGACTGTCCAGGTCACGCGGATTACGTAAAGAATATGGTTACTGGTGCTGCTCAAATGGATGGAGCTATCTTAGTAGTTGCTGCTACAGATGGTCCAATGCCACAAACTCGTGAGCATATCCTTTTAGGGCGTCAAGTAGGGATTCCTCGTATCGTTGTTTTCTTAAACAAAGTAGATATGGTTGACGATGAAGAGCTTTTAGAATTAGTAGACATGGAAGTTAGAGATTTATTAAATTTCTACGAGTATGATGGTGACAATGGTCCTGTTGTTTCTGGTTCTGCTTTAGGAGCTTTAAATGGTGAGCAAAAATGGGTTGATACAGTTATGGAATTAATGGAAGCTGTAGATAGCTGGATTGAATTACCTAAGCGTGATGTGGATAAAGATTTCTTAATGCCAATCGAGGATGTATTCTCAATTACTGGTCGTGGTACTGTTGCTACTGGTCGTATTGAAACTGGTGTTGCAAACACTGGTGATGGTGTAGATATTATTGGTATGGGAGCTGAAAAATTAACATCTACTATTACCGGAGTTGAAATGTTCCGTAAAATATTAGATAGAGGTGAAGCAGGAGATAACGTAGGTATCTTATTAAGAGGTATTGAAAAAACTGATATCCGTAGAGGTATGGTAATCTGTAAAACAGGTTCTGTAACTCCACATGCTAAGTTTAAAGCTGAGGTTTATATCCTTAAAAAAGAAGAAGGTGGACGTCACACTCCATTCCATAATAACTACCGTCCACAGTTCTACGTACGTACAACTGATGTAACAGGAAATATTAATTTACCTGATGGAGTTGAAATGGTAATGCCTGGAGATAACTTAACAATTACTGTTGATTTACACCAGCCAATTGCAATGAACGTAGGTTTGCGTTTCGCTATCCGTGAAGGAGGTAGAACAGTTGGAGCTGGTCAGGTAACTGAGATTTTAGACTAATTTAAGTTAATAAATATTAAGTAAAGGTATTCCGATTTTTTCGGGATGCCTTGACTTATATTTACGGGTTTAGCTCAGTTGGTAGAGCACTGGTCTCCAAAACCAGGTGTCGGGAGTTCGAGTCTCTCAACCCGTGCAAAAAATAAAAACAAATGGCAGGAATAGTAAATTATATAAAAGAGTCTTTTGGAGAACTTAAGAATAATGTAAGCTGGACTCCTTGGTCAGAAGCACAAAGTTTAACAGTGTTAGTTGCTGTGTTTTCTATTATTTTTTCATTGGCTATTTGGGGAGTAGACACGGTTTTTAGTAGAGTTATTAAAGCGTATTTTAATTGGATTTAAAAACATTTTGAGAATGTCTGAGAGTGTTGAAAAAAAATGGTACGTTGTAAGGGCTGTAAGCGGTCAAGAAAACAAGATCAAGAACTATATTGAGAATGAAATTGCTAGATTAGGTTTAAGCGATTTTGTTGATCAAGTATTGGTGCCTACCGAGAGAGTGATTCAAATACGTAATGGAAAAAAAGTACATAAAGAAAAAGTTTTTTTTCCAGGGTATATAATGATTCAAGCAAACCTAAGTGGTGAGGTTCCTCATATTATTAAATCTATTACTAATGTAATTGGTTTTTTGGGAGAAACTAAAGGAGGAGATCCTGTGCCATTAAGACAATCTGAAGTTAACAGAATGTTAGGCAAGGTTGATGAACTATCAGTAGAAGCAGATGCTAATGTTGCAATTCCTTTTACAAAAGGTGAGACAGTAAAAGTAATTGACGGTCCATTTAATGGATTTGATGGTACTATTGAAAATATAAATGAAGAAAAGCGTAAGCTAGAAGTAATGGTAAAGATTTTTGGAAGAAAAACACCATTAGAGTTAAGCTATATGCAAGTTGAAAAAGTATAATAATTGTTACACTATATATGTATGTTCTTGAGCTTCCAACTTTAAGAAACGTATGAAACTAAATTATTAAAAATGGCAAAAGAATTAGGTAAAGTAGTTAAGTTACAAGTTCGGGGAGGTGCTGCGAATCCGTCGCCACCAGTTGGACCCGCTTTAGGTGCTGCTGGAGTTAACATTATGGAGTTCTGTAAGCAATTTAATGCTAGAACCCAAGATAAGCCTGGTAAAGTATTACCAGTTGTTATCTCTGTTTACAAAGACAAATCATTTGACTTTGTAATTAAAACTCCTCCAGCTGCAGTACAATTATTAGAAGCGGCCAAGGTGAAAAAAGGTTCAGGAGAACCAAACCGAAAAAAAGTAGCTAAAGTTTCTTGGGATCAAGTTAAAACTATTGCAGAAGATAAGATGGTAGATTTAAATGCATTTACAGTTGAGTCGGCAATGAAAATGGTTGCGGGAACTGCAAGATCTATGGGTATAACTGTTAAAGGTGGTGAAGCACCTAATTAACCTAAAAAGATTTTAAAATGGCAAGATTAACAAAAAAGCAAAAAGAGGCTGTAGCTAAAATAGAAAAGGGAAGACTTTATTCTGTTGATGAGGCTTCAGCATTAATAAAAGACGTTACCAACGCAAAATTTGATGCATCTATAGATTTAGCAATTCGTTTGGGTGTAGATCCTAGAAAAGCAAATCAAATGGTGAGAGGTGTTGTATCACTTCCGCATGGAACTGGTAAAAATGTTAAAGTTTTAGCATTAGTAACTCCTGACAAAGAAGCAGAAGCTAAAGAAGCAGGAGCTGATTATGTTGGTTTAGACGAATACCTTGATAAAATTAAAGGTGGTTGGACAGACGTAGACGTAATTATTACTATGCCTAGCGTTATGGGTAAATTAGGTCCTTTAGGGCGTGTATTAGGTCCAAGAGGTTTAATGCCTAACCCAAAAACAGGTACAGTAACTATGGATGTTGCTAAAGCTGTAGGCGAAGTAAAAGCTGGTAAAATTGATTTTAAAGTTGATAAAACTGGTATTGTACATGCAGCAATTGGAAAGGCATCTTTTAGTGCTGATAAAATTGCAGGTAATGCGCAAGAATTACTTACTACAATAATGAAACTTAAACCAACTGCGTCAAAAGGAACTTATGTGAAAAGCATTTTTATGTCAAGTACAATGAGTCCTAGTGTTGCAATTGATCCAAAAATAGATTAAGCAGTAAAACTTTTTATTATGACAAGAGAAGAAAAATCACAAGTAATCGAAGAGTTAACTGCTCAATTATCTGATAACACAAATATTTATTTAACAGATATTTCTGGATTAGATGCAGGAACTACTTCAAACTTACGTCGTGCTTGTTTTAAAGCAAACGTTAAGTTGGCAGTTGTAAAGAACACCTTGCTTGAAAAGGCTATGGTAGCATCAGATAAAGAATTTGGAGAATTACCTACAATATTGAAAGGTAATACTTCGGTTATGTATTCTGAAACTGGTAACGCACCAGCTAAAGTAATTAAAGCTTTTAGAAAAAAATCAGATAAGCCTTTATTAAAAGGGGCTTTTATTGAAGAAGCAATTTACTTAGGTGACGACCAATTGGATATGTTAGTAGATATCAAATCTAGAGAAGAACTTATTGGAGAAATTATTGGATTATTACAATCTCCAGCTAAGAACGTTGTTTCAGCGCTTCAGTCTAGTGGTGGTAAATTATCAGGTATCCTTAAAACATTATCTCAAAAAGAGGGATAAATTAAATAGTACGCACTTTTTACACATTATATTAAATTAAAAAATTATTAAAACGATAGAAAAATGGCAGATTTAAAAGATTTCGCAGAACAGTTAGTAAACTTAACAGTAAAAGAGGTTAACGAATTAGCTGGTATATTAAAAGAAGAATATGGTATCGAACCTGCTGCTGCTGCAGTAGCTGTTGCTGCTGGCCCTGGAGCGGGTGGTGGTGAAGCTGCTGAAGAGCAAACAGAATTTGATGTAATCCTTAAAGCCGCTGGTGGTTCTAAATTAGCAGTTGTAAAACTAGTTAAAGAATTAACTGGATTAGGATTAAAAGATGCTAAAGAATTAGTTGATGGAGCACCTAAAGCAATTAAAGAAGGTGTATCTAAAGACGAAGCTGAAGGTCTTAAAACTTCTTTAGAAGAAGCAGGAGCTGAGGTTGAGCTTAAGTAAGCTTAACTAACCTACAAAATATGGTTTAGGTCTGGAGATATGCTCTCTATGACCTAGACCCTTTTGTGTATATAAACGTTATGTACACGTAAAATTATTTTTTAATCAAAATTTCGTCCGTCGATGTTAGCAACTAAAGCTGAAAGATTAAATTTCTCATCTATTGTAAATAGAACCGAATATCCTGATTTTCTGGATATTCAGATTAAATCCTTCCAGGATTTTTTCCAGTTAGAGACAAAATCAGAAGAAAGAGGTGATGAAGGGTTATATAACACCTTCATGGAAAACTTCCCGATTACAGATACCCGTAATCAATTTGTCTTGGAATTTTTGGATTATTTTATAGATCCACCAAGATATACCATTGAAGAATGTATTGAAAGAGGCCTTACTTATAGTGTTCCTCTTAAAGCAAGACTTAAATTATATTGTACAGATCCTGAACATGAAGATTTCGAAACAATTGTTCAAGATGTGTATTTGGGGACAATTCCTTACATGACACCTAGTGGTACATTTTGTATCAATGGTGCTGAACGTGTGGTTGTATCGCAATTACATAGATCTCCAGGTGTATTCTTTGGACAGTCTTTTCATGCTAATGGAACTAAACTATACTCTGCAAGAGTAATTCCATTTAAAGGTTCTTGGATAGAATTTGCTACAGACATTAATAGTGTAATGTATGCATACATTGATAGAAAGAAAAAGTTACCTGTAACAACACTTTTCCGTGCAATTGGATTTGAAAGAGATAAAGACATTCTTGAAATTTTTGACCTCGCTGAGGAAATAAAAGTTTCTAAATCTGGACTTAAAAAAGTGATTGGTCGCAAACTTGCTGCTCGTGTACTTAATACATGGCATGAAGATTTTGTTGATGAAGATACAGGAGAAGTAGTATCAATAGAAAGAAACGAAATAGTTTTAGATCGTGATACTGTTTTAGATAAAGAAAACATTGAAGAGATTCTTGAAGCTGGTGTTAAAACGATTCTTTTACACAAAGAAGATGGACAATCAGGTGATTATGCTATTATTCATAACACACTTCAAAAAGACCCTACTAACTCCGAAAAAGAAGCAGTAGAACATATTTACCGTCAATTACGTAATGCTGAGCCGCCAGATGAGGAAACAGCACGTGGTATTATTGACAAGTTATTCTTTAGTGACCAACGTTACAACTTAGGTGAAGTAGGTCGTTATAGAATGAACAAGAAATTACAGTTGGATATTGGAATGGATAAGCAAGTGCTTACTAAAGAAGATATCATTACTATTATAAAATATTTAATCGAGTTAATTAATTCTAAAGCAGAGATTGATGATATTGATCACCTATCTAACCGTCGTGTACGTACAGTAGGTGAGCAGCTATCTTCTCAATTTGGTGTTGGTTTAGCTCGTATGGCACGTACTATTCGTGAGCGTATGAACGTTCGTGATAACGAAGTGTTTACACCTATAGATTTGATTAATGCAAAGACATTATCGTCTGTAATTAATTCTTTCTTTGGAACCAACCAGTTATCTCAGTTTATGGATCAAACAAATCCATTAGCAGAGATTACTCATAAGCGTCGTTTATCGGCTTTAGGGCCTGGAGGTTTATCTCGAGAAAGAGCTGGTTTTGAGGTTCGTGATGTTCATTATACTCACTATGGTCGTTTGTGTCCTATTGAAACACCAGAAGGACCAAACATTGGTTTAATTTCTTCATTGTCTGTTTATGCAAAAGTGAATTCAATGGGATTCATTGAAACACCATATAGACCAGTTAAAGAAGGTGTTGTAGATATTAAAGGAACACCAATTTATTTAAGTGCTGAAGAGGAAGAAGAGAAAATGATTGCTCAAGCAACTGTTGAAGTTGATGATAAAGGAAAAATCCTTCACGATCAAATTATTGCTCGTCAAGAAGGCGATTTTCCTGTGGTTGAGCCAACAGCCATTCATTATACTGATGTTGCGCCAAATCAAATTTCATCTATTTCTGCGTCATTAATTCCATTTTTGGAGCATGATGATGCAAACCGTGCATTGATGGGATCTAACATGATGCGTCAAGCAGTACCTTTATTGCGTCCGGAATCTCCAATTGTTGGAACTGGATTAGAACGTCAAGTAGCTTCAGATTCTAGAGTATTGATAAATGCTGAAGGAAAAGGAGTTGTACAATATGTAGATGCCAATGAAATAGTTATTAAATACGATCGTACAGAAGAAGCAGCCATGGTTAGTTTCGATACTGATACGGTAAAATATCCATTAACTAAGTTTAGAAAAACAAATCAAGGTACTTCTGTAAACTTAAAAGCAATTGTTCAAAAAGGAGATAAAGTAAATAAAGGACAAGTATTGTGTGAGGGTTATGCTACTCAAAAAGGAGAATTAGCTTTAGGTAGAAACATGAAAGTTGCTTTCATGCCATGGAAAGGATATAACTTTGAGGATGCAATTGTAATTTCTGAAAAAGTTGTAAGAGAAGATGTATTTACATCCATACATATAGATGAATACTCATTAGAAGTAAGAGATACCAAACTTGGAAATGAGGAACTAACAAACGATATTCCTAACGTTTCAGAAGAGGCTACAAAAGACCTTGATGAACATGGAATGATTCGAGTTGGTGCCGAAATTAAACCAGGAGATATATTAATTGGTAAGATTACACCTAAAGGAGAAAGTGATCCTACACCAGAAGAAAAGCTACTACGTGCTATTTTTGGAGATAAAGCGGGAGATGTAAAAGATGCATCTTTAAAAGCTTCACCTTCATTACACGGAGTTGTAATTGATAAGAAGTTATTTGCTAGAGCAATTAAAGATAAGCGTAAAAGAGCTCAAGATAAAGAGGATATTTCTCAACTTGAAGCTGTTTATGATAGAAAGTTTGACGATTTAATAGAAGTTTTAATTGAAAAACTTTTTGCTATCGTTGCTGGAAAAACTGCTCAAGGTGTATTTAACGATTTAGGAGAAGAAGTATTTCCTAAAGGGAAAAAGTTTACTTTAAAAATGTTAAATGCTGTTGATGATTATGCACATTTAGTATCAGGTAAATGGACTACAGATGAAAAGACTAATAAATTAGTTGCTGATTTAATTCACAACTATAAAATCAAAGAAAACGATTTACAAGGAGCACTAAGACGTGAGAAGTTTACAATCTCCGTTGGTGATGAACTTCCAGCTGGAATTATTAAACTAGCTAAAGTTTACATTGCTAAAAAACGTAAACTAAAAGTTGGAGATAAAATGGCAGGACGTCACGGTAACAAAGGTATCGTTGCACGTATAGTTCGTCAAGAAGATATGCCTTTCTTAGAAGATGGAACACCAGTTGATATCGTATTGAATCCACTTGGGGTACCTTCTCGTATGAATATTGGTCAGATTTATGAAACAGTATTAGGATGGGCAGGACAAAAATTAGATCGTAAGTACGCAACGCCAATTTTTGATGGTGCAACAATCGACCAAATTAATGGATTTACAGATGAAGCTGGAATTCCAAGATATGGTCATACCTATCTTTATGATGGTGGTACTGGATCTCGTTTCGATCAACCAGCTACAGTTGGGGTTATCTATATGTTAAAACTAGGACATATGGTTGATGATAAGATGCACGCACGTTCAATAGGACCATACTCGTTAATTACGCAACAACCTCTTGGTGGTAAAGCACAATTTGGTGGTCAACGTTTTGGAGAAATGGAAGTTTGGGCACTTGAAGCTTATGGAGCATCAGCAACATTAAGAGAAATCTTAACTGTAAAATCTGATGATGTAATTGGTAGAGCTAAGACTTACGAAGCAATCGTAAAAGGCGAGCCAATGCCAGAACCTGGACTACCAGAATCTTTCAACGTATTAATGCACGAATTGAAAGGTCTTGGATTAGACATAAGATTAGAAGAATAAATTAGTTAACAGTATTCGGTATGCATTTTAATTGTATACCAAATACTGAAAACTGAAGACTTAAAAGAACATGGCAAGAAAACAAGATAAGAATACAGTACAGAGATTTAGTAAAATCTCAATTGGTTTAGCATCTCCAGAGTCTATATTGGCTGCATCTCGAGGAGAGGTTTTAAAACCAGAAACTATTAACTATAGAACACATAAACCTGAACGTGATGGTTTATTTTGTGAGCGTATTTTTGGTCCTGTAAAGGATTATGAATGTGCTTGTGGTAAATATAAACGTATACGTTACAAAGGAATTGTTTGTGATCGTTGTGGTGTAGAAGTAACAGAAAAGAAAGTACGTCGTGATCGAGTAGGGCACATTAACCTTGTTGTTCCTGTAGCTCACATCTGGTACTTCCGTTCATTACCAAATAAAATAGGATATCTTCTTGGGTTACCATCTAAGAAATTAGATATGATAATCTATTATGAGCGTTATGTAGTAATTCAACCAGGAAATGCTAAAAATGCCGAAGGAGAACCTGTTCAAAAAATGGATTTCTTAACCGAAGAAGAATACTTAAACATTCTTGAAACACTTCCACAAGAAAATCAATATTTAGATGATACAGACCCAGAAAAGTTCATTGCTAAAATGGGAGCTGAATGTTTAATTGAGTTATTGTCTAGAATTGATTTGGATGAGTTATCATTCCAGTTACGTCATAAAGCAAATACTGAAACGTCAAAACAGCGTAAAACAGAAGCTTTAAAACGCCTTCAAGTTGTTGAAGCATTTAGAGACGCTAACTTGAATCGTGAAAATCACCCTTCATGGATGATTATGAAAGCGGTTCCAGTAATTCCACCAGAATTACGTCCATTGGTACCGTTAGATGGAGGTCGTTTTGCAACATCAGATTTAAACGATTTATATCGTCGTGTTATTATTCGTAATAACCGTCTTAAAAGATTGGTTGAAATAAAAGCACCTGAAGTAATTTTGCGTAACGAAAAACGTATGTTACAGGAATCTGTAGATTCGTTATTTGATAATACACGTAAATCTTCAGCAGTAAAAACAGATTCAAACAGACCTTTAAAATCTTTATCAGATTCACTTAAAGGTAAACAAGGTCGTTTCCGTCAAAATTTACTTGGTAAGCGTGTTGATTATTCTGCACGTTCGGTAATTGTTGTTGGACCAGAATTAAAATTATTTGAATGTGGATTGCCAAAAAACATGGCAGCAGAGTTATACAAACCTTTTGTAATTAGAAAATTAATTGAAAGAGGAATTGTAAAAACTGTAAAATCTGCAAAGAAAATTATAGATAAAAAAGAACCTGTAGTTTGGGATATCTTAGAGAATGTTTTAAAAGGACACCCAGTGCTTTTAAATCGTGCTCCTACGTTACACAGACTTGGTATTCAAGCATTCCAACCAAAGCTTATCGAAGGTAAAGCAATCCAGTTACATCCATTAGTATGTACCGCTTTTAATGCCGATTTTGATGGTGACCAGATGGCAGTACATTTACCATTAGGGCCAGAAGCTATTCTTGAGGCACAATTATTAATGTTAGCGTCTCATAATATCTTAAATCCTGCAAATGGATCTCCTGTAACAGTACCTTCTCAAGATATGGTACTTGGTTTGTATTATATGACCAAGTTACGTAAGTCAACAAAAGAAGAAAAAGTTGTTGGAGAAGGATTAACTTTCTATTCACCTGAAGAAGTTGTTATAGCTTACAATGAAAAGAGAGCTGATCTTAATGCGTCTATTAAAGTTAGAACTAAAGATTATAATGAAGCTGGCGAATTAGTTAATCAAATTGTTGAAACTACTGTTGGACGTGTTTTATTTAATGACAAAGTTCCTGAAGTCGCTGGATATATAAATGAAGTATTAACTAAAAAATCTCTTAGAGATATTATTGGTGATATTTTAAAAGCAACAAGTGTTCCTGAAACAGCAGCATTCT
>Ga0209345_10005067_pt1 | contig 12417 bp, 9 predicted proteins | sample Cruoilmetagenom7_FD_187294 | JGI IMG/M metagenome (GOLD analysis project Ga0209345, IMG submission 187294) | Oil polluted marine microbial communities from Coal Oil Point, Santa Barbara, California, USA - Sample 7 (SPAdes) (version 2) | ecosystem: Environmental > Aquatic > Marine > Oil seeps ...
TAACGATAAAGGATCTAGAGCCACCCTTAAGGTGTTGGAAAATAAGGGCAAAAATTGGCTTAAAAAGTTTAACGCAAAGTATATACAAGCTTTTAAAAACCTTTTTTTAAAGAAACACGAGGAAATTGAAAAATCAATGAGCGAAATAGGGCTAATAATTCAAAACGAGTTATACGAGTATTTAGAGCATGTACCAGACGAGATTTTAAATAATTTATCAAAGGAATTAAAAAATAAAATTCAGGATAAACTATTTGAATTTAATCCTATTTTATCTGAAAATCCAGAGAAAAAAATGGACTAACGAGATCTATTCAATTTTTATTGTATTTTAAAAAAATACATAAAGCTTAATCCTAAAAGTGTCCTTAATGTAGTTGAAAAGTTATTAAAGGGACATGTCAGTTCCTGGCTTTTCCAGAAGAATGTAAATGATATTGTAGAGATAGTTAAGCTTGTCAATGAAAAATATGGCATACAAGATTTCAATAGAGAAATCACTAATATTGAAGAATCATTGACAGATAGAGGATTTTATGAGTTATATGAGTATATTAAAACTATTGATAATCACTTTTAAATAAATAATACAATTTAAATTATTTAATAGTCGTATTTTCTGTAAATCCTATACTATCTTTTAAAGAAATAGTGCTAAAATGAATGATTGACGCTTCTATTATTAAAAAATCCCGATAAAAATAGATAAATATAATTAGGTGTTATTTTTCTCTTTTTTTTTCTTTGCTGAAAAGAAAAATAAATAAAAATGCTAATGATTATTGCTAACAAAATAGTCTTATTCTCTTTACTATATGTGAAAAAAGGAAGAATTATTTTTAGAAATTTAAATTAAATTTAATACAAAAATGTGAACATTTTTATACTTTTTTGTCTTAAACATTAATTACATTATAACATTTTGTATGAAATCCAATCATAAATTCCTATATATAGAATAAATTGTGGTTTTATGGAACCTAAAAACAATAATGAAAATTCAGTAAAAAAAAAAAAAGAAAAAGAATCTATATCTTTTCAAGATATTGAAAAAGCAATTAACGATTTTAATTCAAAAGGCGTTGATTTAACAGTTAGAACAACACTTCCTATTACTATATCACCTGAAGTCAAAAAAAAATTAAGAGAAATTCCTGACAAAGAGAAGTCAGCCATGAGTTTAATTATCGATTTAGATGGTTTGGAGCGCTCAGAGAGTAAGGGTAAAATCTTAGTATCTGAAGAAAAATCCAAAATAAAAAGAAGAAAAGCTAATGTAAAAATTAATATTTCAAAAACACCATCGTCAATAACTTCCCCATTAATGATGACTGAAGGACCCCAGGATAAGAATATATTATTCGAAAAAATAGAAAGAAAAAGCCAAATAAAGAAAAAGAAAAGCTCTAAAAAAAGGAGGAAATAATTATGAGCGATCAAAATAACACACGAGAAGAAAATAGCAATATTGCAAGTTTAGCTGCTAACATTATCGTTGGGCAAAAGGATAGCAACTTTCTGGGGTTAAGTTCAGCTCATTTAGAAAATATTGCGTTTCAGGACTTTTCAGAATATGCGTACATACTAAAACCATATGTATTGATCCCTCCTGAGGGAATTATTGAAGATCTCGATAATATAGGACAAATAACGCCAGTTGAAAGACTTTTTTTTCGCGATTTAAAAATGGTTATTGAGCGACAAATTATCGATAGTGCGAGATTTGGCGGAGCGGGTTATGTTTTTCTTAACAAGGGATACCGCGCAAGTATGGTAAATAAAATAATTCAAACTTTACGGGAAAGTAGCATAACGAACGCTTACGATAAAATACTTGAGCTTTATACGCTAGCTATGAAGATCGATAGTCTACCCGAACGAAAGTTTCTTAATTGGTTACCGATCGTTCCTCTAAATGTTTTTCCGTTATTTTTTTATTGGCCTATTTATTGGTTGGTACTAGGGCTTGATGCTTATTCATGGTATTACAATTATCTAAAAAATCGATGGAAGGAAATTGCTGAAACCGCTTACGCTCGCTGGTTCGACTATTTAACTACGCTCAAAGAAGAACAATTGAAAAGAACTGTTAAAGGTCCTTTAGAATATCCTTTCGAATTGTATCTACCACATAGTTGGAATATAGGTATACGGTTAGTGTACCGCCAAGAGTGGAGACCTTTAGGTAACCAACGAGGTGAAGTTGTTCGTACCATACCGCTTGGCCCAAAGCAAATAGAAAAAGTATCCACAAAAATAGTTCGGCGCACGAAAATCACTAAAACTGCAGAAAACCTCAAATCTGTAGAACAAACAACCGAATTAACCGACACTACAAAAGACTCAACCGAAATCGTAAACGAGGCTTCAAACGAATTTGGATGGCACGCAGAAGTAGAGGCAACTTACAACGTAGACGCAATCTTTTACGATGCTGGTGTGAAAGCTTCCGCAGGAGCTAAGCAAAATATCGAAGAACGATCCAAAAACATGAGTAACCACCTTTCAGAAACGATGCAGAAAACTGCAAGCAAAATTAGAACTGAAACTAAAACAGTTGTAAATACCGAGTCAGAATCAACATATGAAGTAGAAACGGCTTCAGAAATCATTAATCCTAACGAAGAGATACCTATTACATATGTGTATAGTAATTTACAGCGACAATACGAGATTTTTACGGGTCTCGCGGAAGTCCAAAATGTCATTATGGTCGCAGAACCAATCCCTCACCCCTATGAGGTTGACTTCGAATGGGTGAAAAAAAACGATTGGATTCTTGCAAAAGTTCTTTTAGATGATTCATTCAGAGATGCTTTGAATTCAATAAGCCAAGACCCTAAACCCTTAGATTATACTGGGTTAAAAGATAAGTTAGAAGAAAAATTAGAGCGAATCACAGGAACAGGCGGGCTTTTAGAGAAATTTGCGGAAGGATTCGATGGTGGTTTTTCTTTAAATCAAGTAGACATGATCCAAGAAGCTCAAAAAAATTATCGTGAAGCACTACAAAAAAGGTTTGAAAACTTAAGACAGATCGAAATTATAGACGAAAAACGGGACAGGTTGTACGATCACATTCGTAGAAATATCCTCCACTATTGTAGGGCAATTTGGAAACACGAAGATCCTCAACAAAGATTGCTTAGGTATAAAAAATTAAGGATTTCTGTTCCTACCCAATGGGATTTCAAAGGTGTTTTTGGTGAAACAGTTTACGATGCGGATTTTACTGACACAGACGAAAATGGAGTACCAGATAGTGACGATGGTCTTGACATTGACGATTTATTGCAACAAATAATTGAAAATGAGCTCAACGCAGAAGACATAACCACTTTTGATCTAGAAGGAGAATTTAAAGGTAATTGGAGGTCTTCTATTGACATAACTGCGCTTATCAACCCCGCTGGACCTATAGGTTATCACGGAAACTACGCCATATATTACTTAAAACCTGAATTTGCGGGATCAGACTTGTTTGCCATGCTTCACATTATGAAAACTCCGTATTTGTATTACCCCAAAACTTTACATCAATTAACTGCTGAAGAAATGTTAGATATAAACCCCATTTTTATGGATCCAACTCTTAAACGTCTTACAATAAGGAATTTAGGTAAAGAACCGAGTGAAGAGGAGAAATTAGAAATGATCCAATTAGTCCCCGAATTACGAGTAGATCAAGCGTTAGCAAAACAAACTAGTCCAGAAACGTTACAAGTCTTTTTAGGAGATCGAGAATTGTTCATAAAATATTACCCCGAATATTTGTTTAGACTCGAACGGACTCGCAAATTTTTGTTGGAAACTAACAACTTGATTTTGGATATCGAACCGGGTACAGGTACTGCTCTTGAATCTTTCAAGCTTGCTCATCGTGGTATGGATATCTTAAAAACTCTAGAAGAAAAGAAGGGTCTTGAGCTAGAAAACCTTAAGAAAGCTCAATTATTGGAGGAAGGCAAATATGATTACAAATATTGGCCCGGTAATCAAAAGGTGGTAATTTTTGACGAAGGAAAATCGGCAGGAGTCCAACAAATTTTTTATAGCTACTTAATATCGGAATTAGCGTTTTTATCTGACATTTCTGATAACCTAGAAGAGCAAGGTATCGAAACAACCATTGAATTTCTTTACAAATGTAGAACCCCCGCGATGCGAAAAGCTCTGTTAAAAGCGCTTGAAGTTACAGATGTGGACATTTTATATTTAGCTAACGTTGCGGATTTAATGAGAATCAAAGGAGTCGGTGAAAACGAGGCTATCTTGCTAGAGAAAGTCGGTGTTGACACAGTAAAAGAACTTGCAAATAGAAAAGCGGAAAATTTAGCAAAATTGCTTGAAACTAAAGCAAAAGAAGAAAAATCTAAAGTTCCTAGTCTTGAAGAAGTAAAGAAATGGATTGAGCAAGCTTCATTACTAGAAGGAATTTTGGAATACTAATTTTTATTTTTTTTTAATTATGTAACAAGTTGTGGCTAATAATGGTAAAACTTCTCGATAGACGCAATTCAGACAAGACAATTACCTATCTAAATAGAGAAAATTTGTCAAAAGAAGTTGGAGATGCGTATAAAATATTTTGCGATCAAACAGCTAGATTTCTTCACCAACACGACGAAAAATTTTTTAAAATCTTTAAAGATAGTATTCGATGTGAAGTAAAGAATATTGCGAAAAATGAAAAAAAAGCAGAACTACACGAAAAAGGGTTAGATAACAAGTTTATCGATAAGGGGGAGAATGATCCCGCCACCAAGAAATCCCCGTCTACCCAAAAAATTGATCCAAAACCGCAAGAGACCAAACTTGAAGAAGTTGAAGCATCCAAGCCTGAAGAAGAAGAAAGTGAAAAGCAAGAAGAAAACCCAGAAGTAGAAGAATATGCTAATGACCGACTGGAAGATTTCAAAGATAACTTTACGCGAAATAATCCGGATCTTTTTAAATTCATGATCGAAATCATTAAGCAAAAAATCATTACGAAAGGAGATAGAAAAGGTCAAAAGACGTACTCTCCTGCTCAAACTTTTTGCAAAGAATTAGTTAAAAACCTTGAGAACGAAGACATGAAAGCTTACCTCGCAACTCTTGTTCGAAATTGCTCGTTTTGGGGAAAAAGTAACGATTTCAAAAAGCTACCGGTTATATATCCTCAATGTATCAGGGGTTCAAAAGAACAAATAAAAACTGTAAAAATTGATAGTAGAGGGTTTAACTACGTTTCAAATCCAATTAGAGACATAGCTAAAGTCAAGTTTAAGAAAGAGGATCAAAAAAATAAGAAAACTAAAGATCGTGGAAGGATAATAAAAGGGGGGTCTATATACAAAGGATTGAGGTTAGATAATGGGTTTGAAGCGTGCCATATTTGGTACGATACAACGAAAGCGCCCCCATTGTTTACCTTTATTCCAAATGTTGTATGGTTACCGCAGATAATTGGGAGACTTAGCGATAAAGTTGTAGAAAACAAATTTTTCCCTCTATTACTTAAAGATTTATCTAACAGAATTTACAAAATTGGAAAAGCTCAGAAATTATTGGAACCAATAGTAGCAGGTTGCAAATTAGGATTAGAAGGAAATGGAGAAGTAAAGAGCGAAGAGGAAGAAAAAATAGAACCTCAATATCTAGTGGAAAAAAATAATTGTGGTTATTTTTCTTATGGAAATTTGTTTGTTAAAACGAAAAAAAGAATTAGGGGAACTTTGGACTTTATAGAAAAATACGAGAAAATCCCAAAAAAAACCGAAGAAGAACCTAGCGTGGAAGAGTTACCAGAAGAAACTCTAAAATCACCCATGGAGGAGTGGATAAAAGAATATGAAGAGGAAAAAAAAGAGTTCGGATCTAGTAGTAAAGCATTAAATAAAGAAGGTAAAGAAACCGGAGCATTTCGAAAATGGTTAGAGAATAACATATATTTCGAAGATCCCAGCAGACCTAAGAAGGAAAAATTTGAACACTGGTTTAAACGAAAGAAGGAGCAAAAGAAACCGGAAAAAAAGGCACAAGGAAGCTATAAAGACGAGTTAAAAAAGATGATTATTGAATCACAAGATGCAATATTCGATCTCAAAAAATGGCTTACTCACTATTATAACTCAATAATACAAATAAAGGACAAAGAACAATTTTTGAAAGCTCTAAAAAGTGGAAAAGATTTAAGTAAAGAATTTCAATTGACCGAAGAAGAAATCAATAAAAATATCGAAGAAATTTTTGGTGAGAAGAGTCCTAAAAACATTGAAAGCGCACAGAAATATTTGCCCGATGAAAAAGTGAGCAGCGTATTAACCGCTACAGAAGATATCCCAGAAGAAAAATCTCAAACTGGAAAGAAACCTAAGCAACCCTCAAAAGAAGAAGAACATAAACAAAAAGATCAACAAGAAATGGATGATTTTAAAATGTTTGTTAAAGCGCTCTGCAATAGGCAAGGATTAGCTACTAAGGATTATAATAAAAAGAAAGGTACTTCTATAAAAAATTAATAAGAGATTATATTAATTATCAAGATGCTTAGTATTTCGCTCCTCAAGGTTTAAAAAAAAGTCAAAATTAACGAGTTATTTAGAAGACATCGCACTACTACAGAAAGGTACAGGAGAATGTTTAATAACTATAGCAACTCGTCCAAATATTAATAAGGAGATATTAGCGAATAATTTAAGAGTTTTTAGTTTTTTCTGATTTTTTTTGTCTTATTTGTAAATATTTAAATTGTATTGATTAGATTAGATAATTATCAAAATCAATAATCAACTATTAGTAGCTTAAATAATGGCTACATATCAAAAAATAATTATTAATATAAAAGGCTCTTAGAAGCATAATTATAAAATGGAAAAAAAAATATGTCTCAGAAAAAAATTGATAATCTCCTTACTGATAACATAGAAGAAGAAAAAAAATCTACGAAGAAAAAACAATCACCAAAAGAAGAAAAGTCATCACATATGATTGAGCAACAAGTTGAGGTAGATATGGATCTAGAACAAGAAAAATATAGACAATTACTTGATTTTTTTAAAGTTTATAGAGATCCTGTTCATGGTGATATATGGGTTACTGAACTTGAACAAAAAATTATAGATCATAGATTATTTCAGAGATTACGAAGGGTAAAACAACTTGGTCCAACCTTTTTAATTTATCCGGGAGCAATGCATACCAGGTTTGAACATAGCCTCGGAACATTACACATTTCTCAAAAAATAGTTGAATCAATTCAAATTAATGCAAAGATGATTCCAACATGTAAAGAAATCCTTCCTAGGGAAATTTTTATTATAAGAATAATTGCATTAATACATGACATGGCTCATACATCTTGGGGGCACACTATTGAAGATGAGGGATCTGTAATAAAAGCCCAACAATGGTTGAATAAAGAACGCCGAGAAATAATATTAAAGGTTATCACTAATATTCTTGAAGCATTTTTGACAAGAAATAAATTAATACATGGAAACAAGGAGCTTTGTAAGATAATAGAAGATACACTAATTGCAGAGGAAGTGGGAGAATTCGATTCTGTAGTTGAAGTTGGGGGGAGAGAAAAGAGTTTAAAGGGGATTAAATCTCTTGAATATCCTTTCATAGCAGATGTTGTTGGAAATACCATTTGTGCTGATTTTTTAGATTATATATATCGTGATTGTTATTTTTCTGGGCTTAAGATGGTATATGATCCCCGCATTTTTTCGTATTTTGCTCTTCGGGAAGACAAGAATAAGAAAGTACGTGTTTGTATCCTTTTAAGTCGAGAACAAAAAAAATTTAGATGGGATATATTAAATTATTGTGTAGATCTACTTCGTATGAGATATGATCTTGCTCAAAAAGTGTATCACCACAAAGTGAAAAGAAAATTTTCTGCTATTATTATTAAAATGGCTTATTGTGCAATAAAATGTAAACTCCTCAGTGAGGATGATTTATTTGAATATGGTGATGATGTCATTCCGCAGCTTATCATTATGAGAGAGAACTCCAAGAAAAAAAAAGAAGATAATCGCTATTGCAAAGCTAGTGTTAGATTAGCTAAAGCTTTTCTTGAACGTAAGATATATGATGTTATATATGAAACTCCTTATAATCCGAAAAGTGGAGGGGGCGCACACTTAGAGAATTACTATAATATACCTGATAATCGTTATGAAACAGAAAATATAATTGAACGATTATTTAATTTGGACCCTGGTTCAATAATAATTTATGCTTCAAAATTAAACAGCGGAAAGAAAGCCCTTGTAAAAATGTATAAATGGACTGAAGAAAATGGCCATCAGATTTTAACTTTAAAGGATCTGAGTGAAACTCCAGGTTTTAGAACAATTTATGCTCAAATAACCACCTTAAAAGAATTATATGAAGACATGTGGATATTTTATGTCCTAATAGACAGAGAAGTATATAAAAGTATCGAAAATCCAGATAGGTTAATAAACTTAACAAAAAATATTTGTAATAATAGCAAAGAAGCTATTTTAGATGAATCTATTGACATGATCCTTCCTAAATTATGTGAAAATCCAGAAAGTAAAATACTAGCTGCAGAGTTTCTTAGTATAAAGCAAGCAGCTATAAGTAAGATTAAAAGTAGGTTCATTCCATCTTCAGAAAGTACTAAAAAGAGACTTGATTTTATAGATTTTATAACACTAACACTAAAAGGATGCATTAATGAGAGAGAGAATGGAATCTGACATCTGGGAAGGATTAGCTAAAAATTATCTCACCAAAAATGAAACTTGGAGTTATTTACAAGATAAAGAAGCTAGAAGAAAAGAATTTATTAATTTAATTAAACAACGTTTATTTAAGGATATTTGGTGCAAGATGGAAAAATCAGGAGAAACCAAAAATCCCTTTATAGAATCAAAAAATTCTGAATTTATCCGAAATGATCGTCGGACCAAAATTTTAGTTGACAAAAGAACGGAAGAAGCTTCTATTGAGAATAAAGGAGCTCATTTTATACTTAAGATCAATGAGGATATCTATAATAATAAAAAAAGTTATAAAAGCCGATCATGTATTGCCCATGAGCTGGGACATACATTTTTATATGATACGGATTTAACTCCGATTAAACCATATTTTGAATATCCTGGAGGAAGTCTATTTTTTCAGAGTAAAACCAGAGAAGATATATTTAGGAAAGAAGAGGGTTTTGTATATGAAATTGCTCTTCATATTTTAGTTCCTGATGAGTATTTGAGAAAAAAAGTCTCTCTTCTCCCTTCCATTGAAGAGTTTATAAAAGCTTGTGAGGAATTTAAAGTCACAAGGGAAATGATGGTAAAACGATTATATTGGTATACTTACAATTGGAGAACGGGAGATAATTATTGGAGTGACTCCGCATTTTATTTTTATCCATATTTTGGGGAAAATAGTTTTATAAGACACCCTAAAGGAAATAGTGAAGTTTTTAGAGGAGTTTTATTTAAAAAAGAAAGGTTATTTGAGATAAAAGTATATTGGTATAAAATGATTAATTTGATTATAGATGCATTAGATAAACCTGAGAAAATAATTTCAAAACAATTAGAATTAGAAAAAAAAAAAATTAAAGGAGAAGCTATTTATTTACCAAATGAAAATCGATTCTTAATTATGGTAAAACCCCTTATTGAAGATGTTTAATAGATCAAATAAATGCTATTTAGCTCTCGTCATACTGAAGCAGGAACTATACCAGTTACTAATGATCTTGACCATGCTGAACTTCAAGTTGACCAAGTTTGTAGCATTCTTGATTTAAAGGGGATCATAGGAGATTTGTAATTTCAGTTAGTCAAATTTTATTCTCCAATTAAACCTCGAAACCATAGGTCTCTCAAATATTATATTTTAATTTTTCTTATCTTACATAAAAACAAAATAAGTGTTATAATGACCACATTTAATAGAGGATACTAATACCAAGATGAATTTTTTCTACAGATTTCTCTTTTTTAAAGTTTGAATAATAAGATCATTGTATGGTGTGATATCCGTGCTAGCAACAATTCAAAAATCTGAACATTCAATTATATAAATATTTTTCATGCAAATATTAAAGTAATATCGTAAGGTTTAAATAGATCTTAAAGGATCTTCTTAAATAAACTTAAAGTGAAAAATCGTGGATAACCAAAGAATAATTGAAGATAATAAAATAAGTATTGAAATTAAACGAAAATTTCTTAAAGCGAATTGGGTTATGGTTTTATTATCAGTATTAATGCTGATTTTTGCCATTTTAGTCACTATTTTTGGTTTTTTAGAAAATAATCTCGCATACATAATAGTGGGAATTTGCATTTTATTTGTGTGTATCATTGGACAATTCTATTCTTCAAGAACTTTAGGAAAACTACGGTGCGAAATAGATTATCTTAAGAACCAAATAGAAGAAATTGAGAAAGAACAATCTCACCCTCAAAATTGGACTAGGATAAGATAATTGCAATAATCCTTAATTTTTATTAATAATTGGTCTTAAATCTAACTAAAATTGTGATTATTTATTTGATCTATTAAAAAAATTGAAGTTTCGTAAAAAAGAATCTCGTGGAAAAAAAACAATCTTATCCTCTAATCTCTTATTTCGATTTCTGCATGTGAAGGCTAATTTTTCCAATTCATATTCAACATATTTATTTCTATAGTCTCATAATCGAATAAAAAGATTTTCGCCTATTGTTATATTTTTCACAAGGATAATAAAATTAACTCAATCTTCAGAATTATTACGATTTAAATTAGATTTGTTGATTACTATTAGATGTATTTAGATTTTTCTAATAACTTTTTCAATTCTTAGTGTTTTTATGCCATTATAGATCTTAATTTCTTCTTATTCGAATCGCGATTGCAAAACCTAATTTAACTGTTGAATTTATTAATGTACATGCTTTTTTAATCAAGATCCTTCTAAAATTTGTAGATATTACGTTTAATTTAATTCTTCTGCTAATCCTTGGCGTGCTATCTTCTTTTTGTATTTCTAAAACAAAATCAGGTATATAGGAACTTCTCTGCTTAAAACTTCTATCAATTTCTGCCAAAAAACCATGGTTGCATACTGTCCCTTCAGAAATAGATATTAATGCTAATCCATTATTTTTTATTGAGGATGTTGGAGTTTCTAAAGATTTTACTTCTTTACATAAAGGGCATACATATTTGACGTGTCTAAATTCAAAACTACTATTAATTGAAATACAATCCATCATAATTTCTTACACATTTCTTTTCTGTTTTAAAAAAATAGTGTGTGCTGATTTATGAATAGAGTTACAACTCAAAAAATTGTGAGTTCATATCGCATAAACTTGTCTATGTTAGTTTTATAAAATTTTACTTTAAGACCAATTTTCTAAAATCTATGATTTTAAATAATTATACTTTAAATTTACTCCATAACCAGAAAGATTAAGCAGTAAAATTAATGTTTTTCGTGAATTTTATTTCAGTTTTTTTATTTTTAGTGGGATGTGTTTATTTTGATCTAAAGGATCGCATTATTCCTAATAGATTTCTAAGGATTTACTTTATGTTTTCCTTTTTTTTGATGATGGTTGAGAGTTTTTTCTATTTAGAGATTTTGTATTTGTATGTAATTATTAAATTATTAGTATTCGCGTTTATGTTTCTCCTTGGTTTAACTTTATTTTCGCTGAAATTGATCGGAGGAGCAGATGCAAAGGTTTTAATCCTTTTATTTCATTCTTTGCCTTTTATATATATTTTTTATTTTTTAAAGTATTTTTTTCTGGTATTTAGTTTTTTTCTAATAGTAGCTTTGATATTTAGCCACATTATAAAAACTAAGGATAAAAGTAATATAAAAATAGAGATACCAACTAATATAATAAAATCTATACTTTTTGATGATTCCGAGTTAGATTTTAATCTAAAAAGTAAGGATTTGAGACCCCTAAGAAAAAAATATATGTTTCCTTTGCTTTTACCTATCTTTTTCTCTTACACAACTACGACTATTGGTTTATTTTTTATTGTTTGATTTTAAATACTTTTTTTTATAAAATTAGTTAATATGTTTGATAATTTTGACTATGAAGGTTTATTAATTAATATAAGCGATATATTATCTTCTTTACTTACGTGGTCTAATATAATATTATCTATTACGTTTTTTCTCTTAGCTAATCTATTAATTAACTCATCTCAGAAGTTCGAAATCAAACAAGATAATTTAGTGTCAAGAGTGAAAAAGATTGAAAATCAAACTAAATATGGAGTTCTATTCCTTTCATCGTTATCTATTTTATCGCTTTTTTGCATTTTTCAAACCATTCTTTTATTTTGCTTTAATTTTCTTCCTACCTCACCGTTCCTCAATATAGTTAATGAACTCCGTATTTTTGGTATAGGAACCGGCATAGATTATAG
>Ga0209345_10005068_pt1 | contig 12416 bp, 7 predicted proteins | sample Cruoilmetagenom7_FD_187294 | JGI IMG/M metagenome (GOLD analysis project Ga0209345, IMG submission 187294) | Oil polluted marine microbial communities from Coal Oil Point, Santa Barbara, California, USA - Sample 7 (SPAdes) (version 2) | ecosystem: Environmental > Aquatic > Marine > Oil seeps ...
AGATATGAATCAAGGAAAAATACTCAAAGTTCAAAGAGATATTTCTTTTAAAAATAATAATATTCAAATATTAATTATAAAAGATATTTCAGTTATTAAAAATTTAGTAAATAGATTGCAGTCGAATATGATTTATATATCGATTTTTATAGTTATTTCTCTTGGTTTTTTATTGTGGTTGATATTAACTAAAATTGCTATAAAACCTATGAATGATGAGATAGAGATGCAAACATTAGAGTTAAAAAAGCTGAATGTATCCCTTGAAATTGCAAAAAACAACGCACAAAATGCAGCAAAAATTGCAGAAGATGCAAATAAAGCAAAATCAGAGTTTTTGGCAAATATGTCTCATGAAATAAGAACGCCAATGAATGCTGTTTTAGGTTTTGCAGAACTATTATTTAATCATCCTTTAAATGAAAAACAAACAGAGTATGTAAAAGGTATTCAATTAGCTGGGAAAAACCTTTTAAATATTATCAATGATATTTTAGATTTATCAAAGATTGAATCAGGGAATATGAGTATCTCAATGGACTCTGTAAATATTTATGAACTAGTTGATGAATTACAAGCTCTATTTGCAATAAAAGCAAAAGAGAAAAATATCGATTTTATACTTGAAGTAGATTCAAATATCCCTAAAGGATTACTATTAGACGAGCTAAAGATTAAACAAATCATGTTTAATCTTCTTGGAAATGCAATAAAATTTACATCAAATGGATATGTAAAATTAAAGTGTTATTTAACCAATTCACCAACTGATGAATCTATTGTTGAATTAAACATCGTTGTAAAAGATACAGGTATAGGAATTCCACAAAATCAGCAAGATATTATTTTTGAACCATTTAGACAACAAAATGGACAAAACACAAGACAATATGGTGGAACAGGATTAGGACTTTCTATTACACATAAAATAGTACAATTACTAAGTGGAAAAATATCATTAAACAGTGTACAAGATAAAGGAAGTAGTTTTAGTATTGTAATCCCATCAGTAAGTGTAGCTGCACTCAAAATAGAAAAAGGTAAAAATAGTAATAAACAATATAAGTATAGTATTAAAAAGTCTACAGTACTACTTGTAGAAGATGTAGTAACAAATAGAGAGATTGTAAAAGGATATTTGGAAGATCAAAGTATCACCATATTAGAGGCTCAAAATGGTCAGGAGGGTGTTGATTTAGCTATTTCATTGCATCCAGATTTGATTTTAATGGATATTCAAATGCCTATAATGGATGGATATACAGCGATTGATATTCTAAAATATAATCCAACAACAAAAAATATACCAATTGTTGCTCTTACAGCGTCTACTATGACTAGTGATGAAGCAAAGATTCGCTCCATTTGTGATGGTTATTTACGAAAACCTGTATCACGAGATGAGTTAATAGATGAGATAATTCTTCATCTTCCTTATACAAAAAAGAAACTTGAACAAAGTGAAACTGAATTATCAAATATAAAAGAAAAAATAGATGATGAAGAGTTAAAAGTAAGTGAGTCTTTTAGAGAAAATATTTTAGAAAGTTTTAAAGCTGAATATTTTGAGATAAAAGAGTTGATGACTAATAGTGATATTGAAAATTTTTGTGAAAAATTACTAGTTATTGCTAAAGAATATAATGAAAATGGGCTAGTTATAAATCTTAAAAATATTATCTCTCTTGCAAGTTCTTTTAAACTGGAAGAGATGGAAGTAGAGTTTTCTAAGTTAGAAAGTATCTTTTAAACTTTCTCTAATCTTTAAAAATTCATCAAGATTTTCAAAAAAAATGTCAATAAGTTTTGGGTCAAAATGTTTACCCCTCTCTTCTTTAAACATATTAAATATTCTTTCATCATCCCAAGCTTCTTTATAGCATCTATCGCTACCAAGTGCATCAAATACATCTGCTAACGCTGTGATACGACCATAGATATGTATCTCTTCACCTTTGAGTTGATTTGGATAGCCTGTACCATTGTATTTTTCATGATGTTCATATGCTACTGTTGCTGCCATTTTTAACAATGGTCTATTTGACATTTTTAACATATCGTAGCCTAGCTGTGCATGTGTATCCATAATTCTTCTTTCTTCTTCATTAAATCTACCAGGTTTGTTTAAAACAGCATCTGGAATAGCTACTTTCCCTATATCATGCATTGGACTTGCTTGTTTAAGCATCTCTGCTTCTTTTGCTGGAAGACCATAATATAATGCTAAAATCTTAGAATACTCAGCAACTCTTTTTACATGGTTCCCTGTTTCTTTACTTCTACTTTCTCCAATAGCACCCATAGTAAATACAACCTCTTTTTGTGTATCTTCTATCTCCTTTTGTAATGCTTCTACTTCTAGAAATTTTTTCTGTAATTCATCATATTCTTGTCTTTGCCTTTTATCGCTTCTAGCCATAATCTTATCTTGTCTTTTTACATCTTTGACAAGTTTATCTGTGGTTTTAGCAAACTCTTCTTTGAGTGTTTCTATTTCATCTATAAGTTTATTTTTATTAATAGACATTAGTTCTATCTCTATTTTGAAATTAAATTAATTGTGAGAGTTTCAAAGTCTTCTTGAAAATCTTCTCCTGCTTCAAGTGCAGATTCATTTTCTTCATCATAAATCCAATTGATAATTATTGTATTTTTTTCATTATTTTCTTCAAGAAGGTCAAAAAGATCAAAAAACAGTTTTGAACTACTTGAATTAAAATAAATAATTTCAAAATTAATTGTAGTAGTCTCTTGTGCATTACCATCAAAATATTCTTCTAGCCATTTCATAACTGGTTCATAAAATTCAAAAGTATTTTCAGGGTAAGATTTCCCTGCTATTGAAACTATACCTTTTTCAAAATCCAAATTTATTTTTGGAGTATATTTTGTTTCCTCTATATTCAAATTAGTCATTCTATTTTTCCTTTTTATTTATATTTATTTTTGTTTTTATATGAAAATAATATTTATTTTTAGTAATCTCACTAAATTTATATTCAATACTATCACATCTTTTTGCAATTTCATAAAATCCAATACCACCACCTTGTCCATGTGTATTTTGACCACTTCTTCTAAGTTCCCTATATCGTTTTTTTAATCCGTCATTATCTAAAGATTGAATCTCTTCCAGTTTAGGTTCAATTTTGTCTTTATCTTTAAGTTCTACAATATTTTGACTTTGAATATAGTAATTATCCTCTGCATCTTTTGAAACTAAGATGAGCCCTTCTGGAGTAATCTCATGGCAGTTAGGGTCTTTAGATTTTGAGTAGTTCATCATATTCTGTGAGAGCTCAATAAATATTGTAAACATATTACTTGAAATACCCATTCCAATATCATTTGCATCGGCTTCTTTTTCTAAAGCTTCTGTCATAGCTGAGATTATAGCCTGAGATAAAAATCCCCCATAGCTTAAAAATATTATCCCATCTCGTTCAACTAAATGTTGTATCTCACTAATATTCATATTTTCCCCTTTAGTTATTGTTATTTTAGCAAAATAAATATTTATATCACTTTTTGTATGAATGTGAATTTCGCACCATTTGCTATATTTTGTGCATTTAAAGTAGCATTATTTTTTCTTGCGATTTGAGAACTCATATAAAGTCCTATACCTGTCCCATTTGAGTCTTGTTTTGTTGTTATATTTGCTTTAAATATATTTGGTAGTATTGTTTTATCAATTCCACCAGCATTGTCTATAATTTCTATTATATTTTCATTGTGATTTTGAATAATGTTGATGATGATAAGTTTTTTATCTGTATTGCTTTCTATAAATGCATCTTTTGCATTATTAATTATATTTAAAAAAATATGTTTAAATTCATTTTCTATTCCAACAATATCAAAGTCATTGATAACATTTATTTTTGTTTGAATGGTATTTTTTATAAGTTCATCTTTTAGTAATAATAAAACTTTATCAATCATCTGTTTAATATTGAATTTAGTTTGTTGTTTATTTGGTCTAAAAAAAGTTCGAAACTCATTAAGTGTATTATTCATATGTTCCACATATTCAAATGTTTTTGCTTTAAAGTTATCCATATATTGTTGATCTACTTTTCCCTCTTGAAAGTCATAACTCATCATATCTATTTGAAGATTGATAAGATTGAGAGGTTGCGTCCATTGATGTGCTACTGCATCTATCATCTCGCCCATGGCAGCAAATTTAGATTGTTCATAGATGATTTTTTCTTTCTCCTCAGTTTTTGCTACCTCCTCTTTTACTTTTAGTTCTAGGGTGTTTTTATATTCATCTAACAATTCGTTAGTTTTGAGTAATTGCATTTGTGTTTTATCACTTTGTTTAATGATTTTATCAAGTCTTTCACTTTTCCTTTTATAATCATCTAATAAAGAAAGTAAATCATCTTTAAAACTATTATAATCTCTTTCTAGAAATCTACCAATGTATTTTGACTCATCTTTTTTATTTTTCATATTTTTACCCCTACTAATGTTACATCATCATTTCTCATTTCAGAAGCTTGATATTCTTCTAATTGATTTAATAAGATATTTCTTTGTTCTTGAAAAGTTTTATTTTTATTTGCTTCAAGTATTTTAGTAAATCTTTTCTTTCCAAATGGAAAAGATTTTGCTCCACCATTTTGATCTAAATAACCATCTGTTGTTAAATAAAAACTCATACCTTTTTGTACTTTTATAGAATGCTCTTTAAATTCATAATTTATATCAGATTTTTTATATCCTACAGAGTGTCTTGAACCTTTTATTATTTGTAAGGTGTTGTTTTCATCAAAATAAAAAAGTGGTGTTTCCGCACCTGAAAACTTAACAATTTGTTCTTTTTTATTGTAATATAAAATTCCACCATCAAAACCAGCATTACTTACGCTATCTACATTTTCTTGTCTTAAAAGATGTTTCATACTTTTATTGAATACACTTAAGATATTTGCAGGACTTACAATTTCATTACTATTGATTATTCTTGAAGTAATTTGTCGCTCGATTGCTTTTACAAGCATGGTTACAAAAGCTCCTGGTACACCATGCCCTGTACAGTCAATTACCATAAGTAGACATTCGTTTTCATTTCGTAACTCTTCAAATAGATAAATATCTCCACCAACTACATCTTTAGGATGCCATATTGTACAGTAGTCTTCAAAATATTTTTTGAATATATTATTGTTAGGGATAAGAGTTTCTTGGATAAGATATGCATACTCGATGGAATCTTTTGTATGTTTATGTATCTCTTCAACTTCAAGTTTTGCTATTTCTAACTCTTTAGTTCTCATCTCCACTTTATGTTCAAGGTTTTTACTTAACTCTTCTAGGGCTATTTTATTTGTAATATCTATTCGTAATGCACTATATCCAATATGATTTCCCTCTGAGTCAAAATCTGGTTCGATGTGTGACTCTACCCAGTAAAAGCCTCCATCTTTTTTACGGTTTTTTACAGTAATATCAAAAGATTCTTTGTTTTTAAGTTTTATCCACATATCTTCAAATATCTCTTTTGGTACATCAGGATGACGCACAATATTATGTGGTTTTCCAATAAGCTCTTTTTGTGAATAACCACTAATTTTACAAAATGCTTCACTAGCTTGAGTTATTACTCCCTCTAAATCAGTACGAGAGAAAATTACATTTTTATCAAAAGATTTAAATAGTATCTCTAACTCTTTTTTCTGCTTTTGTATATCAGCAGTTTTTACTTCTACTAGTTTTTTTAGTTTCTTATTATTCCAAATTAAAAAGAGTAAAATAATTAAAATAACTGTAGTTATTTTAAAAATTAAAGACCAATCAGTACTTTCTATAACTTTTGCTGTAGACCATTTATCATGAACTAAACTGTATGTTGATTTCGGGATGGATTTAATAGATTTGTTCATGATTTCTAATAGTTTTCTATCATCTTTTCGAACAGCTATTGCCAGATTATATTTCATATCTGTATAACCAGCAATTTGAAGATTTTTTAAACCATATTTACTTTTATAATATGAAAATACAGGTAGGGTAGTTATTGTAAAATAAACTTTTCCATTCATTACATCCTCAAGAGACTCTTTATAGCCTGTAGATTCTTTAATATCTATGTAAGGATATCTTTTTTTTAGTTGAGAAATAAGCCCAGAACCCTTTTTTCTTGACATGGTTTTACTAGAAATAAGATCAATATTTTTTATTAAAGGTTTATCTGATGTGGTTATAATTGCTAAATCATAATTTAAATATGGCTCGGTAAAACTTGCAAACTCTTCTCTTTTTTTAGTGATTACAGCACTTGGTAAAATATCACATTTTTTTTCTTTGAGGTATTCTTGTGATTGTTCCCATGAGTCAGTTTTTATAAAATTATAAGTTACTCCTAGTTTCTCTTTGATGATATTAAAAAGATCAATTGTTATACCTTTTGGGACACCATTATCAAAAAACTCTATAGGTTCCCAGTTTGGATTTATACATATATTTAGTTGTTTTGTTTTTTTGAGATAGGCTAGCTCTTTATTGGACAATTCATATTTTTCTTTTTCTTTATCTATACCCCAGTCTTGATCTCTTAAATAAGATAATTCATTTTTTGGGATAGTCTTAAATGCTTTATTAATAATTGAATTTAGTTGTGGGTATTTTTTGTTTATACCAATTGCAACTTCTCCATATCTATCATAAAGAGTCTCTACTATTTTCAGATCATACTCTTCTATCTTCTTTTTATCAATAAAATATACTAGCATAGCATCAGCTTCATTAGTTGAGGAGAGTTTTTGATATATTTCGTTTGTATTTGCAATGGAGATAGTTTTTGTCGATGGAGATTTATCTTCTACCATTTTATGTATGATAGAGTTTGATTTTAAATAAAGAGTTTTGTTTTTTAAGTCTTCAAAAGACTTTATATCATTATTTGATTTTTTTGTTATTAAATAAGAGGGGGTGAAATCATATGCAGGGGTATAATAAAATATTTTTTCCCTCTCTTTACTCCAGCTTAGTCCCATAATACCAGCAAGCTCTTTACCAATGAAAGCTCTATCAAATCCTTTTTTCCAAACATCATACTTTACAGGGATAAGATTTAGACCACTATATTTATTAATAAGTTTTAAAATTTCTGTGTGTAAACTATGACCATTTTCGTCATGTGGCCAATAAGTCATAGCACCTATTCTAGTAATTGGATTATTTTCAAGCCATATTTTTTCCTCTTTTGTTAAAATAACAGTTTTCTTTTCAATAACCTTCATCCATTTTGCAGATATCTGAGATATTTTATCTTTAGGTAGCTTTGCAATGGTCTTATTAATGATAGAGGTTAATAGCTCATATCCTTTTTTAACACCCATGTGGAGACTTACAGCATCTCTTTCTTTAACAGCATTATTTAATTTTATTCCAGTAATGAAGTTTTTTTCTAGATTGTATGTAGTTGAGGGATTGTCACCAATAAAAGCAACTGCATCACCAGTTTTTAAAGATTGTAAACAGTCTAATATAGATTCATTTTCAATTATTTGAACTTCTGGATAATGTTTTTGAATCCATGAGTTTATAGCATATCCTTTTACAACTGCTATTTTTTTCCCTTTTAATTGATTTAATGAATATAAGTCTTCATAATCATTTATTGTAAAGTAGTATTCTGGAAGTTTAATATATTCATTTGTAAAATCAATAAACTTTTTTCTCTCTTCACTTATATTTATAGCTGGTAACATATCAATTTTACCAATTTTTATATCTTCTAATAATTGATTCCAGGTAGTACCTACATGGTACTTAACTTCAAATCCACCATAACTAGCTATTAAATCAAGATAATCTTTTGCAAGACCATTGTAATTTCCATTTTCATCAACAAAATCAAATGGTGCCCAGTCTTTTTCTCCCCCTACATGTATAATAGGATGTTTTAATAACCAGTCTTTTTCCTCTTCTGTAAAAGATATTTTTGACTTTTTGTTTTGTTTTTCTATACATAAGTTAACTTTTCCAATTACTTTTTCTGAGTAAATAATATTCGCTTCAAAAGAATTCTTTTTTATAGGACAAGGATTAATTATCTCATTGATAGTATAAGAGTCATCTGTTAGTTGATATGTAAATATAGTTTTATTATTAATAGAATCAATTATTGAAAAACTTTTAATATGCTTTTTATCTTTTAAATAGGGTAAAAGTGTATATGATAAACCAGAACTATTTGATTTTGCCAAGTCATAAGATGCCGTATTGGCAAGTATTGTAGCATCTTTTTGAGAAGCGAAGCTTGAAAGCGCAAAAAGTATTGTAAAAAAGAAAGCAGCTAATTGATTCATTTATTTCCTTATATCTTATCTAGAGTTTTTTGTTCAAATATAAATTTTGCACCATTTGTAACATTGTATACTTTTAATGTACCATTGTGTTTAGTTGCAATTTGACTACTCATATAAAGACCAATTCCAGTTCCTTTACTTTCATCTTTTGTAGTAACATTAGCTTTAAAAATATCATTAATAATATTTTCTGGTATTCCCCCTGCATTATCAATAATTTCTATGATATTAGAAGTTGCATTTGTAATTAGATTAATATTTATTACTCTATTGTTTATATTATTATCAATAAAAGCATCTTTGGCATTATTAATAATATTTAAAATTAGATGTTTAAATTCATTTTCAACCCCAATAATTGTAAAGTTATTTGTATCATTGAGATTAATAGTTATCATATTTTTGATAAATTCATCTTTTGTAAGTAATAGTACTTTTTCAACCATAGATTTTACATTAAATTCTTCTACATTTTTGTTGGGTCTAAAAAATGTTCTAAATTCATTTAAAGTATTTGTCATATGTTGAATATGTTCAAATATGGTATGTTGAAAATTTTCTATATAAGTTTTATTTACAAGTTTATCCTCATAATCATAACCTAAAATATCTACTTGCATATTGATTATGTTGATTGGCTGCTTCCATTGGTGAGCAACAGCATCAATCATCTCTCCCATTGCAGCGAGTTTTGATTGTTGAAGAAGCATTTTTTCTTTTTCTTCCCGTTTTTTTATCTCTTGTTCCACTTTGATCTCTAAAGAATTCTTATACTCATCAAGTTCTTCATGTAGTCGGATCATCTCTTTTTGTTGATTATCACTTTGTTTGATTATTTTGTCTAATCGCTTTGTTTTTCTTTTATAATCTTTGAGTAAAATTTCTAAGTTTGATTGGAGAGAATTATAATCAGTATTTAAAAAATTTTCTATAAATTGAATTGTTTTGTCACTTTTTGTTTCCAATATTATAGCCTTTTAGGTAAAATGATAATAAATAAAGCACCAGTATATTTTACTAGTTCATATTCATAAGTGATGTTTTTAGCTTCTATAGATCCATTCATACCATTTGTAATAAGATTGTATGTCATGTGAAGTCCTAGTCCTGTACCTTGACTTTTATGTTTTGTTGTAAAATAAGGTTCAAATATTTTTGGTAATATTTTCTGAGGTATACCTCCACCATTATCTTTTAATAATATCCTTATAGATTCATTAGTCTCTTCTATAGATATAAAAATATATCTTTTTTCTATCTCCAAAGTTTTAAGTATATCTCGTGAATTATTATAAATATTAATAAAACATTGTATTAGTTCATTTGGATGATTTTGAAGTTCGATATCTTTCTTATTATCAATAATTACAGAGATATTGTGGTTTTTCATTGATGGTTCTACAAGATGTAAAAAGCTTTCAATAGTATCTTGAATATTGAATTTTATAGATTTCTTATCCCCTTTAATAAAATCTCTAAAATCATCAATTGTTTTTGATAAATATTGGGTGTTCTCATCAATAATTTTACAGTTTTGGATAATCACTTCATCTTTAAGCTTTCCAAATTTTTTTTGCACAAGCATCCCTGTAGCCGCTGTTGAGATTATAGAGAGTGGTTGTCTCCATTGGTGTGCTATATTTCCTATCATCTCACCCATTGAGGCTAGTTTTTCTGATTTAAAAAGTTGCTGTTGTGTTTGTTTATTTCTTTCTACTTCATGTGCTATTTTTTTCTCAAGGTTATTATTAATATGTTTTAACTCTTTAGTTTTCTTTTTTACTTTTCTTTTTAAAATCTCTTTTTGAGAGAGGTTATAATAGATAAAAAAAGATAAAAAAATAAATAACATAAAAGCTAATACTCTTATATAAGTGGTATTTGTGAGAGTTTCATTTATAAATGAGTTTTTTTGATAGGCAACAAGCCAAGCAACAGTTTTTTTATCTTTAATATTTTTAATTGGGTAAAATGAGATTATGTGAGATTCATTCTCGTAAGGTTCATAAAAACTAAACTTTTCACCTTGAACAAGGGCTTTTGAGATAAACTTTTTATGCTGTTTGAGCATATCTTTATAGTGGTCAAAATGTTCAGCGATAGTATGTTCTTTCATTTGTGCCATCATGAAGTTTTCATTTTCATCACTTGATCTATATGCAGAAACAAAATCACTACTTTTCCAAGCTCTTGCATCTATAACTTTTTTGTTCACAATAAAGTGTGTATGTATTTTACTAACATCTGTTAACATTTGTTGAATAAGGTCACTAGAGTAAGATATTTCCACTGCACACAGATAGTTTTTATTTTCATCAAAAATTGGATATACATTTCTAAACCCATGGGTAGTTTTCCCTTGCTCTAATCCTCTGATTATTTTATGGTATTTATTTACATAGTTGTAACTATATCTTATATTTGTTAAGTCATCATCAAACTTAGATGGTTTGTGGAGTCGTAAAAAAGCGGTATTATCTTTAAGGTTAAACTGATATTGTAAAACACCTTGTATTTTTAAAGGGATATACTCTTCAAGAAGTAAATCGTAAAGTTCTTTTCGTAAAGTCTCTTTCTCTTTTTTTGAGGCTGTTTGAACTTTCTTTAAAATATCAATAACACCTTTTTTCATAATAGTGGCTTTATACGCAGCATCTGCTGTAATAGTTTGATGATATATTTGTAGTTCATAATGTGTTTGAAGTTGATTTGAAATACTTTCTAAAGTGACATCAATCCTTTGTTGTTGATTGATGGCAGTTATATTATAAATAATATAATTTGCTAAAAGAAACAATGAAAATATAAAGAGTATAATTAATTTATTTTTCATAGAATAATAATACCATAAAGGGGGATAATCTTACAATGTTTTTGTGTTATAATAAGAGATGATTAGATTATTTAAAAATAAAAGTATTAACCAAGTTACTAAGATTACCGTTGTTTTTACTGCTATTATAACATTATTTATAACCTTGGTACTGTTTATTAATACTTATAATGAACATCAAAAAGAGCTCAAAATAATTGAAAGCGATTATATTAAGTCTCAAAAAAGTCTTATTAAAAACGAGACATTAAGAGCCAAACGATTTATAGAGTATAAATACAATAAGTATAAAAATAACTTATCATTAGAGGTAATCAAAAATCAAATAGTAGAAACTATTGAGAATATGAGAGATATTCGAGATGGAAGTGGTTATATATTTATATATACTTTTGATGGAATAAATATAGCAGATCCAATTTTAAAACAAAACTCTGGAAAAAATTTAATTAATTTTAAGGACCCAAATGGGAAGCTGGTGATTAAAGAGTTAATTGATATTTCAAAACAAAAAGAGGGTGGTTTTGTAAACTATGTATGGAATAAACCAACTACAAATAGAGTAGCAAATAAAATATCTTATGCAATATCTTATGAACCTTTCCAGTGGATGATAGGAAGTGGAGTATATCTTGATGATATACAGAGTGTTCTTTGGGAGAAAAAAAGGGAGTATAAACAAAAAGTATTTGAATATATTATACAGATACTTTTATTTGCTGCAGCACTATTTTTAACAAGTATGTCAATATCTCGATATTTTACTTTTTTAATTCAAAATGATATTGATAATATTAAAGATACACTAAAAAATGTATCGATAAATTATGATAATATTAATTTAGATAAGTTAACTTTTAAAGAGTTTGAACATATATCTTTTAATGTAAATTTAATGATAAATGAACTCAAAGAGTTAAATATGAATTTAGAAAAAAAAGTTCAAAATAGAACTCAAAAACTACAAAAGTCAGAACAGTTTGCACATTCACTTGTAGAAAAACAAGATAAATTTATAAAAAATGCAATTCATGAGATAAATACCCCTTTGAGTATTATTATTACTAATATTGATCTTTTTAAACTCAAAAATGGTGAAAATAGATATCTCTCCAAGATTGAAGCGGGTTCTAAAATTATACATAATATTTATAATGACCTCTCTTATTTAGTAAAAAAAGATAGAATAGAATATAAACCGACAAATATTAATTTTTCAGATTTTTTAAAATATAGAGTAGATTTTTTTGATGAGATAG
>Ga0209345_10005069_pt1 | contig 12410 bp, 7 predicted proteins | sample Cruoilmetagenom7_FD_187294 | JGI IMG/M metagenome (GOLD analysis project Ga0209345, IMG submission 187294) | Oil polluted marine microbial communities from Coal Oil Point, Santa Barbara, California, USA - Sample 7 (SPAdes) (version 2) | ecosystem: Environmental > Aquatic > Marine > Oil seeps ...
CAGTATTTTCTATAGCCCCAGCGGCCAAGAACTGGCCCGCATCCCCGGAGATATTGACTGGCAAAGCGCGGAAACCACCGCATTACTGGACGCCATTCTAGCCGATTAGAATAACGGCTAACTTTGCGTTTCCATGTTATCTTATCACTTTAACTTGACATGACAATAGTAATGATATAACCTTTCAGTTATGGGAGGATAAAATTATGACTAAACGCAGATTTCGCAGAAGCTCCATAGAAGCAGATGTCGACATGACACCTATGCTCGATATTGTCTTCATCATGTTAATTTTCTTCATCGTCACGGCAACCTTTCTTGACGAGAGCGGCATAGATATGACCCAACCACACGGCACGGAAGGTCCGGGTAGCAAATCCATCGATGTCTACCTGTTCGCAGACGGAAGCGCGGCCGTAAACGGTACAAGTATCGACATTGGAAACATTCCCGAACGCGTACAGTCCATCCGTGCGGAAGCGCCACAAGCTGTCGTTGTTCTCGGTGCAGACCGCGCCGCAACCCACGGCGATGTCACATATCTCAAGGATAGGCTGGACAGTGCCAATGTCCCCGTGAGTTTGAAAGTACGGACGGAATAAATCTGCCACCATAACCCTACCAACTTTTCACCTTTGTTTAACGTCTAGGACGCGCACCTCTGCCGTTCATCGCGTATCCCCATGCGCTTTGTAATATCCTCGACCATTCGTCGTGCAATCTCCCTAGTCCGTCGAACACATGTATTCCCAACATTACAGCATAGTAACCTGCCGGCGAGACGGCTGGGACTGCAAGTTTTTCTTGTGGTCCCAGGCGAATTTAATGGCTCCCCTGCTGCAAGGTATTGGGGTCACACTTAATATTACATAATTATCAGGAGGGAAACATGAATATATTAGAATTTAACAAACTGCTACTAGGGTCCAGCATATTGCTAGGCACATCCGTGGTTGCAATAGCACCAGCGGCTTTTGCACAGGACAGCACCGACGTCATCGTGCTAGATGATAACGAGCAGGTAGAAGAGAAAAAAGACAATGTTATTGTCACGGGGACGCGTATCAAGAGAGATACATTTTCCAGCATTTCACCTATTCAAACCATCACAACAGAAATCACCAAAGACGTTGGCCTGTTTGACCCCGCACAAGTTTTGCAACAATCCGAAGCAGCGGCGGGTCAACAAATCGATTCCACATTTAATGGTTTTGTCCTAGATAACGGCCCTGGATCACAAACTTTAAACTTGCGTGGCCTCGGCGCCAACCGAACACTACTACTCATGAATGGGCGCCGTCTTGCACCAGCCGGTGTTGAAGGCGCTCCAAGCTCACCTTCACTCAACCTGTTGCCGTCTAATTTAATAGAACGCTATGACCTATTGCTTGACGGTGCATCATCCGTTTATGGTTCAGACGCTGTTGCTGGCGTGGGCAACATTATCTTACGTAAAGATTTCGATGGCTTCGAAGTCGAGCTATCCGTAGACCGTCCCGAGCAAAGTTCTGCTGGTACAGATTATACGATATCTGGTGCTTATGGCATTAATAACGATCGCGGTTTTCTCGGCATGGGTATCGAATATGATTTCCGTGATGCCGTGCGTATCGAGGATCGTGACTTTTTCGAAGGGTGTGAAACCACCTATGAGATTACAGACACTGGAGAAATTCGCACTGGTGATATAAGTCGCCAACAAATATATGGACAAATTGGCCTGAATTACCCGGTAGAAGAATGTCGGTTGTCCGCTGTTGGTCGACGTATTCGCCGTGTACCAGGTGGTCTCGGTTTTGTGTATTATACACCAGGTCAATCCAACACAGGTATTCCAAATTATTCTGAAGATATTCAATATGGCGTACCAATTGATGGTGATGGTGATGGCAATGTTGATGTGACCTTAGGCGATTACACATCTAATGGAGCATTTAACAATGCTTCATTCATCAGTGAACAAAAACGTATCTCCTTAATGGCTTACGGTGAATACACACTAGAGGGCGAAGCAAATATCACTCCATATTTTGAGGCACTTCATACGTCTGTAGATGTATTTATTGATTCAGGGGCTTCACAGTTATTTACCGTAGTGCCGGCAAATAACCCGTTCAACCCTTGTAATCCAAACCAACCAAATGGTGTCGATTGCGGATTGGCAGCGGATAGCCTGTTAACCAATCCAAATTATATGGAAAGTTTCCGTAATTATTATTCCGGTGGACCAGGTTCGGCGAATTGCTTTGGATTTTCACGTGCAAACTGTACGCCAGCTAATTTCGGCCTCCTAAATGGTGCTCTTGGCCCTCAACGTTCTGGCGGCGGTGTCGTTGTTGAAGGTGACCGCGACATTACTGACTTAATGATTGAGCAAACCAGATTTGTTGGTGGCGTAAAAGGTGATTTGCCCTTTATGAATTTTGGTAGTTTCAACGATTGGTCTTTTGATAACAGTTTCACATTGAGCATTTCCAAAGGCGAATCACACCGCCCAGGTATTCGTGATGACCGCTTGCATTTTGCACTTGGGTTTGACCCGAACATTCGCAATGCTACTAACCAGTTAGTAGATCTACAAGGTGGCGCATGTGTCGCTGATCCAGGCAGTATTGTATCTGCTGACATCGCCGATGGGTGTGTGCCCGTCAATCTTTTCGCTCCTTCATTATATGACAATGTTATCGGAACGTTCGCCACTCAGGCTGAACGGGATTATTTGTTTGATGACCGCAATTTTGATACGACTTACATTCAAGCCGTAATGAGCGGCTTCGCAACAGGTAATATCCTTGAAGTCCCTGCAGGCAATGTCGGATTAGTGGTAGGTGCGGAGCTTCGCTACGACGAACTAGATTCTATTCCGGACAATGTGGCTAGTGAAGGGTTGTTCTTCGGGTTTTTCTCAGACCAAGGCGCGTCAGGCTCCAAGGTCACAAAAGAAGTATTTGCAGAAATCGACATCCCAGTCGTTGCCGACAAACCATTCTTCGAGCAGTTAGACGTTAACGTTGCTGCCCGAATGACAGATGATGAATTTTATGGTACCAATTTTACGTATTCAGTAAAATCAGGTTGGCGGCCATTCGAATCGTTGCTCTTAAAGGCGACCCACGGCACTTCATTCCGGGCACCAAATCTTCGCGAAAATTTCTTGGCAGGTACATCTGGCTTTGGTAATTTTACGGATCCATGTGTTACTCCTGCAGGCGCTGTTGGTCTTAACGGGCAGTACATCCCTGCAAATGACCCACGTGACCCTATCACAATTGCTAATTGTGCGGCGGACCCTAGCGGATTGGACCCGACAAACTTTTCACCAATCCCAGGCAATGCTGCTACATACAGCGTAGAGAGACGGCAAGGTGGGGCGTTTGACCTTGATGCAGAAACATCAAATTCTTACACACTTGGATTTGCATTCGAACAGCCGTTCTTTGATAGCTTTGATGCATCTCTCAACGTTTCGTATTACAATATCGATGTGAAAAATACTGTCGTCAGTCCAAGCCCACAATTCATAATCAATGATTGCTATACTATTCAAGCGAACCGCCAATCTACATTCTGTTCACGGATTACCCGCTCACCACTAACTGCTACGGCCAATGCGGGACAATTTACTTTGATTGATTCTGGGTTCATCAATCAAGATGAGGAAAATGTTTCTGGCATCGATATAAACTTTGATATCTCCAAGGAAATTCAAATGTTTGATCGTCTAATTGATTGGAGTTTAGATGTTCGGGCCAATTATCTGGAAGAACGTTCATCATTGTTCGTTGATGATAATGGCAACAGTAACTTTGATGATGATCAAGGCGAGTTCGGCTTACCTGAATGGACTGGTCGCGCACGCTTAACTGCTGACTGGAACAACTGGCGGGCTACTTGGCAAACGCGATATGTTGGTGCAGTTGAACAAGATGCAGCAGGTATTGATCCGTTTTCAGATGTATTTCTCGGTGGTGCAGCAACATGCGGGGGGCCGACTATCGGTGACTCCTCTTGTCGTGACGTCGGGTTTGCTGACAAATATATCGTGCATGCAGCATCTGTTCGTTATACAGGCGATTCACTTACCGTAGTTGCTGGTATTAATAACTTATTCGACAAAGCTCCACCGCTTGTCGACCCGACCGAAGTGACATCCATTAACAATGTCGCACTGGGCTCAGGTTATGATTATGATGGGCGTCAGTTCTTCATCAATATCCGCAAGAAGTTTAATTGATAATTAAACTAGCTAAGTAACAAAATTAAAGCCGCCCAGAGAAATCTGGGCGGCTTTTTTATATCTTCAAATTGAGGGAGGGTATCGCCTAATCATACCCCAAAATTTCACGTAAGCCCGGCGCAGCAACATTCACCAACCTTTTTTGCATTACCGGCAATTCACTTGGAATAACCTGCCCATCAGTAACTGATAAATTTTCACGTGCAGTACCGCTTTGCTTACGGTCCGCACCAGCTATCACCCGTTCTTGCCAATCTTCCGGCAGCGCAATGCCGCAGTGCGCCAAAAGCTCGGTAAAATATTCCTTGGCCTCTACGGCATCCAACGCGTTCACGTGCTTTAATACATCTTCATATTTAACCAGTTTCACTTTTGTACCCATCCAAGCCAAGCAATTGTTTTCAAATATTTCCGCCATGGTAGGGATTTTTTGATAAATGCCAAAGATCATCATATTAAGCATTTCATCTATGGAGACATTGCCATTTTTTAAGTGGTCTACGCCGCCTTGGAAATTTTCCGATAGAAAAAATCGCGCCCGCGCCAATACCCAGTCATAGGGGTCTCGCACCATCAGTATATGACGTGTGTGTTTTAAATAGATGGTTGAATTATCTGCAAACAATAAATGGCCCCAACTTAATTTTGGAACCTTCGGGTTAAAGGCTTGCTTGTGCTGCTCTAGCACCGGGATTTGAATAAAAGCGCTGTCGTATTGTTGTGCTACCGGCACAAACATTCGCATAATATTTTTCATCAAATGTGAGCCACATTTGGGCACACTGTTTAGAAATACAGGCGCAATTAGCGGAACCTGCTGATAGTCCGTATTAATCTGGTTAAGTGTATCTGGCTTGGCAATGACGCGCGGCATAAATCTCTCCCTGTACTATATTCATCTATCAAGTTTTTGTCCAAATTAACAGACAAAAAAAACGGCAGACCCAAAGGCCTGCCGTTTTTTCTTACGTATTTATGTGGCTTAGTTAAACGACTTTGTTACGTTGAAGAAGAACTCTCTACCGATTACGTCATAGTTTGACGAGAAGTCCGTAGCACCAACCCGGGAAGCTTGCCCATTACCTGAACCGCCTAACGAAACATTCGGTGGCTCTTCACCAAACAAGTTTCTGACACCGGCCGTTACATTAATACTATCACCAAATTCACGTGACGCAGACACGGTATGATAGGTAATCGCTTCTGTCCTCAATTTATACGATACAGGAACACCGTAAAGTAATTCTGCACCGCCAAGGCGCGTGAAGCGTTTTGCATTTGAAGTGCTACCTATATAATCCATCCGGTATAAGAACTGCCAAGGGCCTTCCGTATCCAGATTAAACCGTAAGAAACCAGTAGTTTTTGGCTCACCAGACTCACCGTTAAACGACTCAACTGTACTCGTTGCCAGTAACTGGATGTCATCCGTTAGCTGATGGGTTGCCTGTCCATCAACAACGAGACGTCCAAACCGTGTATCACGTCCATAACGAACCGTAAGGTCGAGGCCTTCATTAATTTGTGAGTTCACATTGATGAAGCTGTCTCTGATACCTGCAACCCTAAAGGCATCTACACCTGGTGGGTTACGTGTAATGAGATCACACAATGGCTCGGTAGCAAAGCTTTCGGAAGTATAGCAACCGCCAAGAATGGCACCGGCACCAAGGACTGAAACCTCATCTTCAACTTCAATTTTGAAATAGTCGAGCGCAATTTGCAAGTCTGCAAACTCTGGAGACCAAACAGCACCAATTGTATAGTTTTTGGAATTTTCAGAGTTCAATACACCAATACCACCACCACGTGTAATCGTAGTTGTAATAGCACCACCTGTGAAATTGTTCGGGATACCATCTGCAGCACAGTTATTCGCTGTATTTTGCGTAATCGTACCATTCGCCAAAGCAGCACCCCACCTAACACATGGATCTAATCCCCTTGTGTTCCGTGAGCTTGTTTGGTTAGCTAAAAACAGCTCAAACAAGGCTGGTGTTCTGAACGAAGTACCATGGGTCGCCCGCAATCTGAATTGCGGAACAACTTGCCAGTTAGCTCCAATTTTATAGGTTGTGCCCTTACCAGCGCTGACATCTGACCCGAGAGGTACAGACGTGCCATTGGTTGTTGGACTAGCTGTTGTACGCGTGTTGCGAACAGAACCCTTCAATGTAAAGCTTTCCACAAATGGCTGATCACGTAATACGGGAACATCAATCTCGGCGTAAAAGTCGCTTGTTTTAGTTTTACCTGCTGTAATACCTGCTGCAGATGTCAACCAAGCATTGCCAGCAAGGATAATATCACTCGGCGTGTCATTAATTTCGTCGCGGCGCAATTGTGCACCGACAGCCAATCCAACCCAGCCAGCAGGCAACTTAACAAGATTACCTGCGGCATATGCTTCAGCTGTCAATTGCGTATAAGATGTGTTGCCAGTTTCCGTGGTGAACAAAAAGTCCTTTACATCTTGTGTAATATTACCTGCCAATAACTGTGGGTCAAACCACGGCACATCAAGACAAGGAAGCCCTGCAACTGATGACACCGTACCTACACAGCTGGTGGTAGAGAAATTACTATCGCGAATAGAATCGTTTCTGATTTGGTCATCCGTATAAGCACCTTGGTTGTTACTATACTGGATATGGGCATCCCAAGACCAACTGTCATCTAGGAAACCACCCAATCCTTTAAAGTCACCGGACAGGCCACCTACAAGACGATAATAGTCAATTTCAGTTTTCGAATCATTGTGATCTGTAATGGCGGTCGGGCTATACCATTGTGCATTACCGGACCATCCGGCAGCAGTAGGGTTCGTGTTAGGAGTGCCAAACGCGGATTCACCGTAAACATAGCTCCAAAACTGACGGTAATTATTAGCCTTGGTCACGCGGCGATTATATAGCGCCTCACCGTAAGCCGTAACACCATTACCCATTTCCAGTTCGCCTTCCGCCATAAGCGTGATGCGTTCCTGCCCAGGGATAAGAGATTGTATGTCTTGGAATGGGTGATCGCCGTTGGCAAGTCCACGGGCTTCGGTACCAACATTAATACCATTCCAATCTGGTAAGTATGAAATGTCATTTTGGTCGTAATAAATCGGGAAGAAACCGTTTGGCACCGAGATATTAGCGCCTCCATTACCACCTTGATTTGGATACGGAGACAAGCCCGCACCAGCTAAAGCTCCGTCATAATCGTATTGAACAAGCAAGTTAGCAAGGCCTGGTGTCCCAGGAGGTGGATTGGCTCCCGGAATATTCCCTGCACCGTAATCATAAATCCAAACATGACCCCATAACAGGTCAATACATTGTGGTTCACCTGTACGTGGGTCAATCACATCAGCACGACTACCGTCACCGTTCGCATTAAACACATAATTCGAAGCGCAATCGTAATAATCACGGTCACCACGTGCCATTTCGCTACGTTTGTAGTAATCACCTGTTACGCGCAACCGACCACGGTCGAATGTCTTGCCCCAAGTACCACTGGCACGAAGTTGCTCACCACCAGATTGTTCTGGTTGTGATGCAAAGAAATCAATGCCCTTATAATCGTCTTTCCTGGTAATGTAGTTAACCACACCAGCAACAGCGTCAGTACCATAAATAGACGAAGCACCGTCTTTCAAGATTTCTACACGCTCGAGGGCAATCGTTGGCAAAGTATTCAAATCAAAATTTGAAACTTGCCCCTGCACACCGGAAGGTCCAGCCCTGCGTCCGTTTACAAGGGACAGTGTACGGTTAGCACCCAAACCCCGTAAGGATACGGATGATGAACCCAGACCACCAGCTTGAACAAATTGGTTTGACGTAGCCGCTGTCACTTGTGGCGAACCAGAAGCTACCGTTGCAGTTTGGAGCAACGAGCCAATATCTGAAATCCCTTCAAGCATGGCATCATCCATTGATAACACATCAATAGGTGCCTCACTGGAAAACCCGTCTCTCTTGATCCGTGACCCCGTGACAACAATAACATCACCAGATGCTTTTGTTTCTGTTTGTGCGGATGGAACTTGAATGACGTCGTCCGCAGTATCTGTTTCCTGTGCAAATGCATTGCCGCAACTTACGGCAACAATGGCAGTGGATTGCAATAATCTTTTTAAATAGGTTTTGTAGTCTTTAGTAATTCTCTCATTTGTAATCGATTTCATATCGGTCCCCAAAAAGGTATTTAGTCAAGCAACACGCTTTAGCCCAAGAGCACACCCGTGCTCTCGGTCATTTGACCTTCTGACCTTCTTGAAAATAGTGTTACGCGCAGACCCTTCACTGCCTGCGGATGCAACATTCATCGACAGACCTAAATTTATCTCACCTTAGGGTCAATGTAAAAACCACACACATGCTCAAAGTTTTCTAAAGTGTGGCAAAACCGCAACATGCCGTTAATGGTTCAGAGCAAACTGACAAATCTTTTTCTCGACTTGCGCGATTGCAAAAGGCATTTTATAGCTATGTTCGAGATTGCTCTGCGTGAAGGCGGAGCACTTAAACTGAAGGTCTAAACTTTGAAGGTCACCAATTTGAGGACCAAATGAACAAGACTTTATCCAACAAAACTATATCTTATGTGCTTTGTGTTGCAGCTTTCGCCTTTGCATGTCAGGCACCTGCCATATCCGCTAGTGCAAAAAGCAACAATCAGCGCGCCGACCAATCTATTGAAATAGAAAATTTATCCAGGCTAACCGCTATACAAAACCTGAGCCTGTCGCGGGACGGCGACTATATGGTCGGCCTGATTGCTCCACCCGGTGACAAAAAAGCTTGGCGCCACAGTTTAGCCGTTTGGGATGCTAATGATTTGTCCAACCCGCCCACGCTGGTTAAACCTGACGGGAAAGTTGAATTTGTTGCGGCACGAGCATTGAAATCGGGGAAAATTTGGGTGTTTGCCCGCAAACCTTGGTCTGGACGTCTTGGCGGATGCGGCGAGGGTAATACGATCGGTTCAACCAAAACCTACATAAACAAAATATTCATTACCGACATCAATGATTTATCGACATTTACCGAACCATTTAAAGACACTCGCTCTTCCAGAGGTACAAGTGAAAACACAAAAATGTGTATGGAGATGCAAGTCACTGCGGGCATACGCCAAGACCTGCCTCTTGATGATAATGAGGTTATTATCTCCAGGCTCAGCAATCTTGATCTAAAAACTGAATTTTTAAAATACAACCTAAAGACCGCTGATAACCATCTGATGTTCAAAAGCCGCAGTAGCTCTGATTCCGTTGGCCTACTTGATGCTCGCTCTGGCGAAGTTCTCACCAAGGGTGGTCGCGATTATGTTGACGGTAATTATACATTCCAAACTTACATTCGCGACACAAGCACTTTGGCTGTACCAACGAATACACCCGCAAATACTAACTATAGTGATGATACTATTTATGTGCACGGTAAGTTGGTTAGAAGGCGCAAAACAGATTTTAAAATTCATGAAAAGTTAAGCTGGGATTCCAAGGACCGTCACAACATTAACATTGTCGGTGTTAACGGGGACGGCAGTGAGTACTATGTACTCACCGATCAATTTAGCGATCATGCCCGGATATATACTTATAATCCCGAGCAGCAAACATTCGGCGACACACCATTGTTTGCCAAAGACAAATATGATGTCACAAACATTATCCAAGATACGACCAAACAAAATTTTGGCAAAATTCTCGGATATACATACAATGCTGCATTTGCAAAGACAGAATGGGTTCACCCTAGACTAGCTTCTGTACAGAATTTATTTGCGTCGAAATTTCCAGAGAAGAACATTGCCCTCAGTGATTATTCACAGGACAAATCAAAAATACTCGTATCCGTTTCGTCCAGCGCTATGCCGCCGTCCTATTACCTCGTCAACGGCAAGGGTAAAACAACATTTCTCGGGTCACAACGTCCGTGGCTCAAAGGGACCCCGTTGGCCGATACCAAATTAGTTTATTACCAAGCCAGAGACGGTATGGAAATACCCGGCCTGTTAACACTGCCTGCAGGATGGAAAACTGGCGACAAGCCTCTTGCCACAATCATTCATCCTCACGGTGGCCCATGGGCTAGAGATTATGCTAATTGGGATGTTTCCGGCTGGGTACCTTTCTTCACGTCTCGCGGGTTTGCCGTATTACAACCTCAATATAGAGGATCTCAAGGCTGGGGTCGCAAATTATGGATGGCTGGAGATGGCGAATGGGGCAAAACCATGCAAGACGATAAAGACGACGGTGCAGCTTGGTTAGTCGAACAAGGCATAGCAGATCCCGACAAACTGGTCATTATGGGGTATTCCTACGGCGGGTTTGCGGCCGCAGCAGCGGTTGTACGCCCCAATTCACCGTATCAATGTGCATTGATGGGTGCGGGTGTTTCAGAACTCGGCAAGCTTGGCGCTACATGGAGTGATAATAGATTGCAGCGTCTCTTACAGGGCAAAACCGTCAACGGTATGGATCCAATCCGAAACACAGATAAAGCCAATATTCCGCTTTTGGTATTTCACGGTGACCGGGATGTGCGCGTACCACCCTATCACGGCAAAAGCTTTTATAACAAAGTCAAAAAGAAAGTCCCTGCCAAATTGGTGATGATTAAGGATATGCCCCACTCCCTACCGTGGACGCCTGCTATGCAGGATAAGTCTTTGGGTGCTATGGATAGTTTCTTGAAAAACGAGTGCGGCATCGATTTTTAATACCTCTGATGCAAATCGAGGGAATTATGTCTTGACCTTTTGTCTGTGTAATGCCTGTTTGTGGCATGACTGAAAACACACTTGATTTGCGCATAATTCCCGTCACCCCGTTTCAGCAAAATTGCTCGTTGATGTGGGACACTAAAACCATGCACGGCGTGCTGGTTGACCCGGGAGGCGATGCGCAGAAGATTTTGCACGGCGTTAAACAACACGGTGTGGAGATAAAAGAAATTTGGCTGACCCACGGACATCTGGATCATGCAGGCGGCGCAGAAGACATTAAGGCCGAATTGGATGTGCCCATCATAGGCCCCCACAAAGACGACCAATTTTGGATGGATCAAATATCTGCTGACTGGGAAAAATATGGCCAAAAAGGTATGGGGCGCAATTGCAATCCGGACAGGTATTTAAAAGACGGCGATGAACTTAAACTAGGCGGTGTGAAATTTGGCGTTGCCCATTGTCCCGGTCATACACCGGGTCATGTGGTTATCTATAATAAAGATATGAAAATTGCATTTGTCGGCGACGTCATATTCAAAGGCTCCGTTGGTCGTACAGATTTCCCCAAGAGTAACCCTGAGCAGCTCGTCAAAAGCATTACAGAAAAACTCTGGCCCCTTGGCAATGATATGCGCTTTATCCCCGGTCATGGCCCCATGAGTACCTTTGGGGACGAACGTCGTTCTAATCCGTTCGTCGGTGACAACGTAGTCGGTAAAGTCGGCGGGCGCACAAGCGGGATTATGTAATGGGTAAAATTTATGAAGTGCTTGACGACAAACTCATCACTTTCATTGAAGCACAAAAAATGTTTTTCGTGGCGACTGCACCGCGTAGTAATGAAGGCCACGTCAATGTTTCGCCCAAAGGCTATGACTGCTTCAAAATTATCAATCCGACGACCGCCGCCTATCTTGACCTTGGTGGCTCGGGCATCGAAACTTTAGCTCATCTCAGAGAAAACGGGCGCATCACCATTATGTTTTGCGCGTATGAAGGCAAAGCAAATATTGTGAGGCTCTACGGCACAGGTACTGCTGTCAACTTTGATGAACCCGGATTTGCCGAAGCTCTTGCCTTGTTCCCAAATTACAAGCGTGCGCGTAGTATTATCACGATCAACATTACCCGTATTGCCGATTCGTGTGGTTTCGGTGTGCCGTTTTACGATTTCATCGGGGAACGTGACCAGTTAATGCGCTCGGCTAACCATCGTTCAGATAAGGATTGGAAAGAGCACAGATATATGCGCAACCCAAAAAGCATTGACGGGCTTAAAGGTTTAATCAAACCCGTCAAATAAAACGAACCTAGTTTTTAGGTTCTTTGATTTCCGGATAGACGATTTTATCGCCTAGATTAACCAGAACTTCTCCCGCGTTAAAGGCGTTATCCATATCAGATGGTTTATCACCTCGTCCGAATTTAACTTCGGCGC
>Ga0209345_10005071_pt1 | contig 12405 bp, 12 predicted proteins | sample Cruoilmetagenom7_FD_187294 | JGI IMG/M metagenome (GOLD analysis project Ga0209345, IMG submission 187294) | Oil polluted marine microbial communities from Coal Oil Point, Santa Barbara, California, USA - Sample 7 (SPAdes) (version 2) | ecosystem: Environmental > Aquatic > Marine > Oil seeps ...
GCTGCTCCGGCTTGCGCGCCATCACGATACGTCCATCGCGGTCCGGGTCGCGCCCGGTGATTTCGTCCTGGCAGGACAGGAGCTGGCGGTCGCGGGATTTGATCAAGACGACAAGGATGCCGCGGCAACCGTCATTTCCTCGATTTCGCTGCAACCCTATCGTGGTGCAGTCGACGACATCCGGTTTTCCATCCGGATTTTGCTCGAGATCGCCTTGCGCGCCCTGTCTCCGGGTGTCAACGACAGTTTCACCGCGGTCACCTGCGCCGACCGCATAGCCGCAGCCCTGGTCAAACCTGTTTCGGAAGGGTTGCGGGGCGATGTCCGCTGTGACGAAAACGGAGTGGCGCGCCTGAAGGTGCCGGGACTGTCACTGGAGGACTTGTTCAACATGACGCTGCATCCGCTGCGTCAGGCCGCCAGGGGCAACATCCTCATGCTTGATCATCTCGGCAAGGTTCTCAATTCGCTTCATGCCATCGCTGGACCCGAAGCCAAACGGCTGATCAAGGCCCATGGCAAGGCGCTGTTGGAGACGGCGCGCGCCGGTGATCCGATCGGCTCCGATCTGGGGTTTTTGCGCCAGCGGCTTGATTTCGGGATCGAGGATTGATCCGCAGCGGCTGCGAACTCAGTTCAGCCGGCTGGATGCTGTCGCTGTGTTGGCTGCAGGATAATCGGAGCGGGCGACGGACTGGATCGCCATGTGCGGGTTGATCAACTCAAGGCTGACTTCGAATTGGCCTTCAGGCGTGATGTCCCAGACGATTTCGGCATCCTCGTACAAAAGCGCCGGGTCGATCTCGACGCATTTGCCGAAGGATTTTCCCTGCGGTGCAGGGATCGTGCGGATCGCCGGGGTCAGTTCCGCCTGGCATTGCTCCACCGTTTCATAGGCAATTGCAGGGGCAGGGTATTCCTTGCAGGCCTGCAGATCGTCACTGCAGGCTATCAACAGCATGAATGCAGCAATGTGTTCCATGACGTTTCTCCTTTCGAAGACAACGTCAGGACGTCAGGGAAGTTCCACCCGGAGCGGATCGCTGTTTCGATCAGCGCCGCAATAGATCCGTATTGCTCTGGATTGTTTCAAACTATGCAGCACAACATTGTGCGGGCAGTGGGCAGCCTGTCTCGGCTAGCCCTGTGTTTCCAGCTCGTACTGGCTGTCGGGAATGGTCAGCTGATAGATCATCTGATCCGCGCCGGTCTCATGGCGAACCCCTGCCGCAAGCGCCTGGGGAACGATCCGTCCGAGCACGGTTCCGGAGAAACCGTTTCTCGGTTTGGCCGGTGTCTCCGGCTCATCCTGCCGTATCGCGTAGATTTCCTTCCAGGTCAGGATCAGCTCGGGCACGTCGTCTTCATTGCGGCGTTCTTCCGCTGAAAGTTCGACGGTGCCGCCGGCCGGGCCGAGCGCGCCTCTGGCAAGCGAATCTATCGTCAGTTCATGCAGCGCCAGCCCCAGATGCAAAGCCGCGTTGGGAAACAGGTAAGCGTCTTCGCCGACCATTCTGAAACCGGTCGGCAGGTCTCCCATCAGCGGCTGCAGCTGGGATTCCGTCAGAGCGAACAGTTCGGCTCCGCGCCAGTCAGATGCGGTGACCAGGTCCTGGGACTGGGCCATCGACTGAACCCGGTTGCGGAACGCGAGCAGGAAGTCGTCCAGCCCCTGGCTGTGCCGTGCCGTCTGCGAGGCGACGGACTGGATGATGGCCAGGAGGTTCTTCGAGCGATGGCTCAGTTCGCGAAGCAGCGTCTTGAGCACCGTTTCGCGGTACTTGAGATCGTCGATATCGATGATTGTGGTGAAGACCCCGATGACCTGGCCTTCCAGGTCCGTATCGGGCTCGATGTTGAGCATGTACCAATGCCGCTCCTGTTCGACATCGCGAAGGATTTCGAGCTTGGTCGCTTCCCCGGTCTCGATCACGCCGCGTTTGGCGCTGATCACCTTGGCTGCATGCTGCGGGGCGAAGACCACTTCATCCGTGCCGCCTTCAAGAACGGCGCTGACAGGCCACGAATCCGGGAGATTGGCGGCGAACCTGATAACCAGATCGGCGTCCTGGTACATCATGGAAACACCGGCGCTGCGCAAACCCGCCAGCACGAATCTCAACCGATCGGACTCGTTAACCGAAGCCATAGTCATGATTTTGTCTTCACCCGCTCTATTTTGTTGTGATGAAAGCGTGAAGGCGCCGGAGGTCGTCCGGCGCCTTAAGCGGTGTGGGAAAGCCTGTTCTGCGCTGCGTCAAACTTTCCGCACGAAATTCAGCACCAGGGAAATGACCAGGAACGCCAGGAACAGGAAGAAAAGGATCTGGGCGATGCCGGCGGAAGCACCGGCGATTCCGCCAAATCCGAGGACACCGGCGATAATCGCAACGACGAGGAACACGAGGGCATAGTACAGCATCGAAAATCTCCTTGATTGTTTGATGCCGCACCAACGCCTCAGTTCCTAGTTGGTTCCTGTCATTTCAAGATTTTCGACTGCCGTGTTGAAAAACAGCGCCTGGCTGATCAATGCCCTGACCATGTCGGGGTTGAACGGCTTGGTGACAAGAAACGCCGGCTCGGGCTTTTCGCCGGTAAGCAGGCGCTCCGGGAACGCCGTGATGAAGATCACCGGTAAAGTCTCGTCTTTCAGGATGTCGTTGACGGCGTCGATACCGGAGCTGCCATCGGCAAGCTGAATGTCGGCCAGAACCATTTTCGGCTTGGTCCGCTTGTAAAGCTCGATTGCTTCGCTGTGCGTGCGCGCCACCCCGGTGACCTTGTGACCAAGGGATTCCACCATGTCCTCGATGTCCATGGCGATCAGCGGCTCGTCTTCGATGATCATGATGTCGGTTGCCACCTGCTTGGAAATCTCCATCGAGGCGGTTTCAAGCAGCTTGTTGAAGCTGGCTTCGTCGACACCGAGGATTTCGGCCGCCTGATCCGGCTTGAAACCTTCGACAGCGATCAGAAGGAAAGCCTTGCGTGCCTGCGGGGTGACAGCCTCGAGATTGGTCGCGGCTCGCCGCTCCCAGCCGAAAGGCGTCGGGTTCTGCGGGATTGGAACCGAAAGGCTGTCAAAGAGTTGAGAAAACAGCCGGTACAGCGAGACGCGATCATCGCCGGATTGTGGAAAGATGCTCAAATCCGCGATCAGCGCTTCAAGCGTCGCAGCTACATAGGCGTCGCCAGAAGTCTGCGAACCGGTAACCGCACGCGAAAAGCGGCGGAGGTAAGGAAGGTGCGGCGCAATGCGCATGGACAGTGTCGTCATTATATACCCCTTTTGCAGTCCACTTGACGTGGCAACAGAGTCAAAACGCACGGGCAAAAAAAAAGTTCCGAACTATTGGAACTTTTTTTCGCATCACGCATTCTCTTCATATGTGTTCATTCTGAAAGGGCTGGCAAGGGCATGATTGATCGAAATGACAAGGACGCAACACCGAACCGGAGAGGGCAGGCCGACCTTGGTCCCAATGATGCGATTGCTTCGCAGCTGAAGCAGTACTTCACTTCGGTCGAAGAGGAGCCGATCCCCGACCATCTGCTCAGCCTGCTTGAGAAATTGGATCAGGCCGAACGCTCTGGTGGCTCAAATGGCACAAATTAACATGGGTACACCCGATTCCATCCCGACGGACGGTCCCGCCGTGTTCAACTTCAAGCGCGAGATGCTGGCTGTACTGCCGAGCCTGCGCGCTTTTGCGGTGTCCCTGGCGCGTCGCCACGACAAGGCGGATGACCTCGTGCAGGAAACCGTGATGAAAGCCTGGGGCAAGCAGGAAAGCTTCCAGCCCGGAACCAGCATGCGAGCCTGGCTTTTTACCATCCTGCGCAATGAGTTCTACAGCCAGATGCGCCGCAAGGGCCGTGAATTGCCCGATCCGGACGGCGTCTTCGCAGGCAATCTCGCCACCCATCCCGAACAGTACGGCAAGCTTGACCTGGCCGATTTCAAGACAGCCCTCGACAGCCTGCCCGATGACCAGCGTGAAGCCATCGTGCTGATTGGCGCCTCCGGCTTTTCCTACGAGGAAGCGGCCGAGATCGCAGGCGTTGCTGTCGGCACGATCAAGAGCCGGGTCAACCGGGCCCGCGTCAAGCTGCAGGAGCTTCTTACTGTAGACGGCGAAAGCGATTACGGCCCGGATGAGACATCCCGGCCGCTGGTCAACCGGGCCTTCCCGGGAAGATAAGACAACCGGCGCTCAAGCAGATCGGCTTGAGCGCCGGTTTCATTGACAAACGCCCTAGATCGGATAGTGCGGCGTACCGTCCTGGATGGTAATCCAGCGCAGCTCGGTAAACTCGGAAATGCCCCAGTTCCCGCCAAACCGCCCGTATCCGGATGACTTGACGCCGCCGAACGGCATTTGCGCCTCGTCGTGAACTGTCGGGCCGTTGATATGGCAGATGCCGCTTTCAATTCGCTTGGCGACCTTCATGGCCTGCATCACGTCTTTTCCGAATACTGCCGAGGAAAGCCCGAAGTCGCTGTCATTGGCAATCCGGACCGCTTCATCGATCGATCCGGCGCGAATGATGCTGACCACCGGGCCAAAGCTCTCTTCGGTATAAAGCCGCATGTCGGGGGTGACATGATCGAGAGCGGCTGCGTTCAGGATGGTGCCTTCGCCGCCGCCCGCAATCAGCTTGGCGCCTTTTGAGACTCCGTCCTCGATCAGGTCCTTGATCCGTTCCGCAGCCGACAGGTCGACAAGCGATCCCAGCGGCGACGAACCCTCGCGCGGGTCGCCGGCGGTCAGCTGTTCCACTTTTTTTGCAAAGGCCTCGACGAACTTGTCGCCGATCGAGCCGACGGCGATGATCCGTTCGGTCGACATGCAGATCTGGCCCTGGTTCATGTAGGAGCCGAACCCTGCCGCAGCCACCGCCGCATCGATATCGGCGTCCTCGAGCAGGATCATCGGCGCCTTGCCGCCAAGTTCCAGAAGCGCCGGTTTGAGATAACGGCCCGCCAACTCGCCAATGACCTTGCCGACCCGTGTCGAGCCGGTGAAATTGACCCGGCGGACAGCCGGATTTGCAATCATCGCCTCGACCAGCGCCGGCGCATCTTCGGGCGCATTGGAGATGGCGTTCAGCACCCCGTCGGGGAGGCCGCCCTGCGCCACGGCCTCGATAATCAGCGCATGGGTGCGCGGGCAGAGTTCCGAGGTTTTCATGACAACGGTGTTGCCGCAGGCCAGCGGTGTGGCAATTGAGCGGATGCCGAGAATGACCGGCGCGTTCCACGGTGCCATCGCCAGAACCACGCCGGCTGGCTGGCGGATCGCCATTGCCATCGAACCCGGACGGTTCGACGGGATGATCTCGCCCTTGATCTGCGTGGTCAGCGATGCCGCCTCGATGAGCATGTTGGAAGCCAGCATCACGTTGAAGCGGGCCCAGCCCTCGGTGGCGCCGATTTCGTCCTTCATTGCCTGAACGATATCGTCGGCCCGGTTGTTGAGCGAGGTTGCGGCATCCAGCAGCATCTTCCGCCGCGCTGCAGGCCCGGTTTCCGACCAGGCCGGGAAGGCGGCCGCCGCCGCATCAACGGCCCGTGTCGCGTCCTCGACCGATGCCGCGGCCGCAACCGTGACGGTTTCGCCGGTCACAGGGTTCTTCCGCTCGAAAGTGGCATTGTTGGATGCCGCGACGTGCTTGCCGCCGATATAGAGTTCAAGATTGGTCATGTTGGTATGCCTCTTGTGTGTCGTTTCCCCGCCCAGGAAGGCGCGGATCACTGCGGGGTCGTTGCGCAAATCGGATGCGGTTCCCGAGCCGGTGATCACCCCGGTCTCGATCAGGTAGGCGCGGTCGGCAAGGGCCAGTGTCGCGCGTGCGTTCTGTTCGACGATGACGATGGTCAGGCCGGTTTCACGGATCTTTGCAAGTGCCGCAAACACCTCCTGCGCAACGATCGGGGCCAGCCCAAGCGAGGGTTCATCCAGCAGCAGCAGTTTTGGCGAGGACATCAGTGCCCGCCCGATTGCCACCATCTGCTGCTCGCCGCCGGACATGGTGCCCGCAAGCTGGTCCTTGCGCTCGGCAAGCTTTGGAAACAGCGCGTGAACCAGTTCCAGGTTCTTCCCCGCGTCTGCCTGGGCGCGCCGGGGCAGGGCGCCGAGCTTGAGGTTTTCGGCGACGGAAAGCTGCGGGAAGATGCCGCGTCCTTCCGGCACGATGACAATCCCGTGCTCGACAACCTCGTGCGGCTGCAGCGCCAGAACGTCCTGACCTTCATATATCACCTTGCCTGCGGCGGGCTTTGTTCGTCCGCCGACGGCGCCGAGCAGCGAGGATTTGCCCGCGCCGTTGGCGCCAAGGATTGCCACCATCTCGCCCTTGCCGACATCGAGCGAAACGCGGTCGATCGCCACATGCTTTCCGTAGACAATGCTGATGTCGCGAACTTCAAGCATCTTCGGCATCTCCCAGGTAGGCCGCGATCACGGATGTGTCCGACAGGACCGCCGAGGTTTTGCCGTCCGCGATCAGTTGTCCGGCGTTCATCACCGCGCAGCGCGGGCAGAGCGCCCGGACCGCTTCCATGATGTGCTCGACCATGATGATGGTGATGCCCGAACCAGACAGGCTTTCGATCAGGCGAATGCCTTCCTGCAGTTCCGTCGGGTTGAGGCCCGCAAGCCATTCGTCAAGCAGCAGCAGTTCGGGTTCGGCGGCCAGCGCGCGGGCCAGTTCCAGCCGCTTCTGGTCGATATAGTTGAGATCGCCCGCGCTCGCCGAGGCGCGGTCGCCAAGCCCGGTTCTCGCCAACGCCTGGCGGGCCACCCGTTCCGCCTCTTTTCCCCAGTGGGCGCGGTGACCGAACACTGCCGGAAGCATGACATTTTCCAGCAGCGTCAGCGACGGCAGGATCCGCACGAGCTGGAACGTGCGCGCGATGCCTGCACGGGCGATCTTGTCGACGCGGGCGCCGGCAAGATTGCGTCCATTGAAGACAATCCTGCCCGACGAGGGTGCAAGAAAGCCCGAGATCAAGTTGAGCAGCGTGGTCTTGCCCGATCCGTTCGGGCCCAGAAGTCCCATGATCGTGCCGCTCTCCATCACAAACGAGACCTCGTTGACGGCTTTCAGTCCACCAAAGGAGCGTGAGGCCTTTTCGATTTGCAGAAGTGTCATGTGCCGCGCCTCCTCAGCCATGCGCGCAGATCATCGACGCCCGCCAGGATCCCGTTCGGAAGCACGAACACGACGGCGATGAACATAAGCCCGAGAAAGATCGGATAGGTGTCGGGGAAATTGACCGAGAGCCATTCGAACAGCAAAAACAGCGGGATCGCTCCAACCATGGGTCCCCACAGCCGGTTTGCACCGCCCAGCAGCGCCATGATGACGGTGAGAAAACTGACGGTCGGATTGAACACGATCAGCGGCTCGACATAGACCCAGCGGGGAGAGGCGACCGCGCCGACAAGCGTGATCAGGGTGGCCGAGATGGTGAAGGCAACCAGCTTGGTGCGGGCCAGGTGAATGCCCGAATGTGCAGCCACCACTTCATCATCACCGATGGCCCTGAGAGCGAGGCCCAGCCGGGTGCGGTTGATCCAGGCGGTCAGGCCGATGGCAATCGCGGCGAGCGCCAGCATCTGCCAATAGATGTCGCGTGCGGTCAGGTCGAGAAAGATGTAGCGCCCCAGCGTGCCGGTGATCGTCACCTCGTACCAGGTGATCAGCTGACGGACCAGTTCGGCCAGCCCGAAGGTGAAGATGACGAAATAGATGCCCGACAGCCTTAGCGTCGACAGCCCGACCAGCAGCGCCATGGCGGCGCCGATGAGGCCGGCACACAGCAGAACCGCCGGGTAGGGCAGGCTCTCGTTGAGCACAGCCACGGTGTAGGCCCCGGTTCCGTAAAACGCCACCGTCGCAAGCGAGATGTAGTTTGTATGGCCGGAAAACAACGCCCATGCCGAGGCGAGCGCCACGTAGGATGCCATGCCGATCATCAGGCCAAGTTCGTATTCGGACACGAACAGCGGAACGATGGCCAGGGCTATGAGGCCGAGGACAGGAAATGCCAGGCGGATCATGAGCGCCTCCCGAACAGGCCTTGCGGACGCCAGATCAAGACCGCGAGAAAGATGGTGAAGGTTGCAGCCAGCGTCAGCCCGGGATCGAAGGTGGTTGCCACGAAGGTTTCCACCAGCCCGAGCGCGAAGCCTGCCGCCAGTGCCCCGGCGACGTTTCCGACGCCGCCCATGATGACGATGATCAGCGCCTTCATGGTGAACACCACGCCGTCATTGGCCGAGAAGGTCTGGTACATGGCAATGCTGGCGCCGCCGACCGAAGCCAGTGCGGTACCCAGGGCGAAGCCCTGACGGCTGACCCTGTTCACATCGATCCCCACAAGCGGCGCCGAACCGGGCGTCAGCGCGACGGCACGCAGGATGAGCCCCCAGCGGCTGCGGGTGAGAAGCACGATCAGCCCAAGCCCGGCGACAAGGCAGATTGCGAAGGCGATCAGCCGGTTCAGTGCCACTGATACGCCAAGCACGTTCACGCCCTGGTCAAGATAGGAGATGGAGGTGAAATTGGCGCCAAACAGCACCAGCATGATGCCTTGCAGCACGAACAGCAGCCCGAAGGTGGCCAGGATGGAGTCCACTTCCAGCTTGCCCGGTTTCCCGCGCGAGCGTTGTACCAGGGGCCGCATCATCACGGTGTAGAGCAGCCAGCCGGTCAGGTATCCGGCAGGGCCGATCAGGATGATCGCAAGAAGGGGTGACATGCCTGCCGACTGAAACAGGAAGACCAGCGCAAAGGCCGCCAGCAATGTCACCTCGCCATAGGCCAGGTTCATGATCCGGGCGATGCCGTATTGCAGGGTCAGTCCGAGCGCCAGCAGCGCATAGGTGCCGCCCAGCACCAGGCCGAGCACAAGCGTCGTCATTGCAGTGGTCCGCTTCTGTCAGGAACGAGGAATGAAGGGCAGCCGTCCGCGGCTGCCCTCGGGAGGTAATCCGGATTACCAGTTCGGCTTCGGCACGACCGGCGCAACGGCACCGTCCTTGTCCGACGGGTTGACGGCCACGAACGTGCCGTTCTGCCACTGTCCGACCCACCAGAGATCGCGCAACTGGTTGTCCTCGAGCTTGACCTCGCCGATGATCGTGCTGAACGTCCCGGTCGACAGTTCCTCGGCCAGCTTGGCATGATCGAGACCGACCCGTTCCACCGATTGTGCCAGCATTTCAAGCGATGCATAGGTGATCGCCGAAGCCCAGCTGTCCGGCGGTGCACCGGCGCTGTCGGTGTGGCGTGCAAAGTAGTCCTTGATCGCCGGGGAGGCAGCGTTCACGCCGCCAATTGACATCACGCCGTCTTCCTTGCCATCGGCAATCTTGCCGTAGATCGGAAACGCACCGCCCACACCGACATAGAAGACCTTCGGGTTGTAGCCCATCGACTGGGCGGTCTTGGTCATGCCGAAGCTGTCCGGCGGATAGGAGAAGGCGACAAAGCTGTCTGCGCCGCTCGCCTGTGCTTCGGCCATCAGTGCCGCGAAGTCCGAGGTGCCGAGCGGATAGGTCTTGTCATAGACGACCTCGAGGCCTGCATCCTTGAAGGCTGGGCGGGCGCCGCTGACAAGGTCGATGCCGAAACCGTCGGCAACCGAGACCATGGCGACCTTGTTGTTGATCTTGCCGTCGGCCACGGCGGCTTTCAGTACGTCAGCGAGCCCCTCGGCATAGTCGTGTCCGCCGCCGAGCATCCAGTAGCTGCGCTTCCAGCGAGCGGCGAATTCAGGCGCCTTGTCGGTCACGGCGGTTACGCCGAGCTGCGGATAGCCGAACCGGTCCATCAACGGTGCTATGGCGAGGTTCGAACCGGTTCCCCACGGCGGCAGGATCAGGTCGACCTTGTCCTTGGTGGCGAGCCGCTCGATGGCGCGGACCAGGTCTTCGTTCGAAGACCGGTCGTCATACTCGATGACCTCGATCTTGCGCTTCGAGCCATCGGGCAGGGTCAATCCGCCGGCTGCATTGACGTCCTTGACCCACAATTCGTAGTTCGGAATCGTGGTGATGCCCGCGCCGGTGGCGTTGGGGCCGGTCTTGGCAACGGCATAGCCGATCTTGATGGTTTCATCGGCGGAATAGGCCAGGTTGGCGCCAAGAAGCATGGTCATCGCCACGCCGGATGCCAGCGCGCGCACGGTATTGCGTCGGGTGATTTTCATGAATTTTCCTCCCAATTGCGGGCAGAAGCGGGGTCCTGCGGTCGCCTTCGCCCAAAATCTCCAGTGATTTCAGCCGAACTCCCATTAACGGCTGACATTGAGTATCGATCAGGGTCTCGCATAAGAATATGCACTTTTGTGGCAAAGAATTGCACTTTTTCTTGCATTCCCGGTGAGATCGGGGAAATTGCCCGGATGAGACCGATATCCCTGCCTGCGGGCGATGACCGCCCGGCACTGTCACTGCTTGAGATCCGCAGTCCGTTGACCCGCGTGGCCTACGGTGTTCCGGAGGAGTCTGCCTGCCTTGTGCTCTTGTTTGCGGGAAACATCACGGTTTCGGAAACCGCGACAATGGCGGATGCTGCCCGTGAGTTTGATGCACCGCGGCTGATCTGGACGCCCGCCGGCAAGGCCCGTGAAATCGCCGCGCAGGCCGGCGCGCGCGGCACCATCATGCTGGTGCCGCGGCAGACGCTTGTCCGTGCCCTGCCCACAAGCCTGCTTGCCGATCAGATGGGAATCCTGCTCAGGCAGGGGATTTCCCAGGCACTCGGGCAAAACGAGGCAATCGTCCCGCTGCTCGAAGGCATTGCCGCGGAGAAGCAGGCCAACTGGCCCGGCAGCAGCCAGGCGCTGGAGCACTATCTCGGGCTTGTCCTGCTGCACCTGTGGCGTCTGCTCGGCGCCGATCTCGTCTCCCGGCAGCGTTCGCCCCAGGGACTGGCCGAGCGGTTTGTCATGCTGGCGGGCTTGCACAAGTACCAGCATTGGACCGTTGAGCACTATGCCCGGCTTCTGGAGGTCAAGCGCGACCGGCTCAATGTTGCGGTCAGGCGCGCCACCGGCCTGTCCCCGCAAGGTTATCTGCACCGCGAAATCATGCGCGATGCCTGCGAGCTTCTCGCCAGCACCGGGCTTCCGGTAAGCCAGATCGCTTTCCGCCTCGGCTTTGCCGATCCGGCCTATTTCAATCGGTTCTTCACCCGCCAATCGGGACAGAGCCCGGGCAGGTATCGCCATGTCCTGCGTGACAGGCGGGAGCAGGGCGACCTGACCTATGCAGCCTGGCCGTAGAGCGCCCCGCCCGAAGCCGCATCAGCGCTTCATGTAGGTGTCGAATTTGACCCAGGCGGCTCCGCGTTTGGAGGATTCCACGCACGCGGTCACGAAGGCAACGCCTGCAAGGCCTTCATCGATGCCGGGGAACATCACGCCATCGGGGACAGGTTTGCCGTCGCGATGCGCAATGATGGCTTCCGCCGCTTCGGTGTAGATATTGGCGAAGCCCTCCAGGTAGCCTTCCGGATGTCCGCCGGGAATGCGGCTGACGCGCTGGCCGGCTGCGGTGGCGCCCGCACCGTTGCGGGTGAGCAGCCGCTTGGGTTGACCCAAGGGCGTGTGCCAGAGGTAGTTGGGATCTTCCTGGGCCCATTCGATCCCACCCTTGTCGCCGTATATACGTAGCTTCAGTGCATTCTCGTTGCCCGGCGCCACCTGGCTGCACCACAGCATGCCCTTGGCCCCGCCTGAAAACCGCATCAGCACATGTCCGTTGTCATCAAGCTGCCGGCCCTCGACGAAACTGTCGAGATCGGCGCAAAGCTGCTCGAGCTCAAGCCCCGAGACGAAACTCGCCAGATTGAAGGCATGGGTGCCGATGTCGCCGGTCGAGCCACCAAGGCCGGAACGGGCAGGATCGGTGCGCCATCCCGCCTGCTTTTGTCCGGTCTCCTCGAGCTTTTCCGACAGCCAGTCCTGAGCGTACTCGACTTGGACCAGCCGGATTTTGCCCAGCTCGCCGCCGGCGATCATCTCGCGTGCCTGCCGCATCATCGGATAGCCGGTGTAGTTGTGCGTCAGCACAAACAGTGCGCCCGACGCCTCTGCCACCTTTGCCAGCTTGCGCGCGTCGGCAAGCGTCGAGGTCAGCGGCTTGTCGCAGATCACATGGATGCCGCGCTTGAGAAACTCGCGCGCCACTGGAAAGTGCATGTGGTTGGGGGTGACGATCGACACCGCCTCGATGCCGTTCTTCAGCCGTGCTTCCCGCTTGGCCATTTCGACATAATCGCCATAGGCGCGATCTTCTGCAACGCCGAGATCGGCGGCCGAGGCCTTCGACTTTTCCGGTGTGGAGGAAAATGCCCCGGCGACCAGTTCATAGCGGTCGTCGATGCGCG
>Ga0209345_10005072_pt1 | contig 12404 bp, 12 predicted proteins | sample Cruoilmetagenom7_FD_187294 | JGI IMG/M metagenome (GOLD analysis project Ga0209345, IMG submission 187294) | Oil polluted marine microbial communities from Coal Oil Point, Santa Barbara, California, USA - Sample 7 (SPAdes) (version 2) | ecosystem: Environmental > Aquatic > Marine > Oil seeps ...
CCCCAGCCGATCGAGCCATAGACAATATCGCGCCAGCCGAGCCGGGTTGCCTGAAGCCGGTCGCGCAGGTTGGAATTGTCATTGGCCGGTCTGGGCGCCGGTCCTTTGTGCCGTTTGACTGGAGTGTTCATTCAAAGCGTCGTGTGACCGCGATCCAGCGGCCATGTTCGCCTTCAAATCCGAAGGATTGGTACAGCACCAGGAAAGCATGGGTCCAGATGCCGTCGGCATGATGGGTGACCACGCCGCCGAGCCGGTAGCTTCTCGGGCAATGCCGGCTTTTCGGCAGGGTTTTATCCTCATGCAGCAGGATGGATGCAGGCTCGCCCTCGATTTCGGTCATCTCCAGCCGGAAACCGAGCGATGTTTCGGTCGCCGAATTGCAGGCCGAGGAGGACGGCAGAGGCTTTTCCGTCAGACGTGCGGTGTAGGGACGGAAGTATTCGGGCACCACCGACAAGGGCAGATAGCGCAGCGTGTGGGCATCGTTGTCGAGTTCGGACAGGGGATTGAAGGCCGCGATCACGCCGGGATTGGCCAGGAAGCTGTATTTCTCTTCGAGGCCGGCGGATTGTGCGGCGGCGGCGGCACGTGCGTCGGCCACGGTCTTGCTCTCATCGTCGATGATGACGCGGACTGTCGAGCCCGGCAGGAACCGGTCGGTAGAGGTGTCGATGAAAAAACGGCTGGCGAAAGGAAAGCCCGAGCCATCCTGGACGCCGAATTCCTCGAACGCGAAAACCGCGCCATCGGCGGAAAAGCCGATCGGGCGAACTTCGGAAAACTCGGCGGCTTTGGCCGGTGTGCCAGCCAGGATCAGCGCCAGCAAGGCGAAAACGGCGCAGTGAAGGCGAGACATGGCGGGTCCCTTTGGTTGTCAGCTCGACCGGGGGTGTCGGCCAGACCGGGTAGCATTGCCGGCGTATGGGAGCAATGTCTGGCAGGTCAATCGTGATGGGTTGACCAGGCAGGCATCAGGTCACGCTCATCGGATGTTGCTTCATAGACGGCGCGGGCGATGGCCCGGCTCATGGTCGAGGCAGCGGCTGCGCACAGGTCAATGAATTCGTCGGGCGATGGTTTGCGGCCCGAAGCTCCAGTGGCGAGCGCAAATACCAGGTCTCCGTCAAACGGTGTGTGGCTGGGCCAGATTGCCCTTGCGAAGCCGGCATGAGCCGCGATTGCAAGCCGTTTTGCCTCGGCCTTGCTGAGGCTGGCATCGGTGGCAATGACGGCGATGGTGGTGTTGGAGACGCCGCGGGTCATGTCGCGGAACTTGATTTGCAGGCCGGTGGCGTCAGCGGGAAGGGGAGACGGCATGCCCAGCCCGCCGAATTCGTCGCCGATCTCGAAAGGGGCTGCCCAGAAATGGCGTGTGCTGCCTATGGTGGCCGTTCCCATCGGGTTGGCGGCAACGAGCGCGCCGACCGTCAGCCCGTCACCGACCAGTGCCGAGGCCGAGCCAAGCCCGCCCTTGAAGGTCGCGGTGAGTGCGCCGGCTCCCGCGCCTGCGGTTCCAAGTGCGAAATCCCCGGCTGCGGCGGCTGCTGCCTGGTAGCCCAGCTCGCGATAGGGCGGATAACGCCCCCAGTCCTTGTCGCCGCCATTGATCAGGTCAAACAGGATGGCTGACGGTATGATCGGAATGCGGTGAGGGCCGACCTCGAACCCCTTGCCCTGCTCACGCAGGCAGGCCTGAGCGCCGCTGGCGGCATCAAGGCCAAAGGCGGAGCCACCGGACAGGACAAGCCCGTTGACCGTCTCCACGGTGTTGTGGGGCTCAAGGAGATCGGTTTCGCGGGTGCCGGGCGCGCCGCCGAGGACCTGGACGGCGGCGGTGGCCGGCGGGTCGCAGACAATCGCCGTGACGCCGGAATTTATCTTGTGATCACTGGCGTTGCCGACCAGCAGTCCGGTGACATCGGTGATCAGGTTGCGTTTTCCGGTTTTCATCCCAATCTCCGTCATTGGCTTTCTGCTGTGATACGGGCCGCTTCTTCGATGCTGAGCCGTGTGAATTCACCATCGCGCAGGATGGCAAGGACAAAGCCCGGCTCCCGGCGTTCACCGTTCTCGTCGAAGGTCACGGAGCCGAGCGCGGTGGAAAAGGTGGTTGAGCGCAAGGCCTCTTCAAGGCCGGTATCGCTGTAATTCATCCGGGTGGCGATGGTGCCGAGAATTTCGGCCGCCGCATAGGCCGGTATCCTCAGCCCTTCGGCAATCAGGCCGCGGCTTTCGAACGCGATGCGGGCGGCTTCGGCTTCAGGCCCCGGCGTGGCGCCGGCGGCGAGAACGGCGATTGTGCCGTCGGGGAGCGGGATGTCGCCCTGCGGCGCATGCAGCAGATCTCCGCCCATGAACTTGAGCGCAACGCCCTGACGCTCGGCTTCCATGGCGATGACGGCCATGTCGGAGCGCTCTCCGCCGACAAAAACGCGTGTAACGCCAGCGGATTTGAGCCTGCGCACCAGGCTGGGCTGGGTGGCCTGGCCGGGGCGGTAATTGTCAACGAAATTCGGCTTCATGCCCCGGTTTTCGATGTTGATTCGGATGGCCTCGACCAGCTCGCGTCCGGATATGGCGCCATCCTCGATCAGGGCGAAGGACTTGTCGGCCCAAAGCCGCAGGATTGCATCAGCCGCGATTTGCGCTTCCGTGCCGGCGCGCGGGGCAAGGCGGAAAAACTTCCATCCGAGCCGTGCGGCTTCCTCGCCGATGATGTCGGCGCGCACGGTCAGGGTGATGACCGGGATGTTCTCGTTCGACAACAAGGGCAGTGCTGCGGCAAGGCTTTCGGAGCACAGGAAACCCACGACAATGTTGACGCCGGCTTCGATCATTGCCGCGGCGGCATCTGTGCCTGCCTGTTCGGAGCAATTGTCGTCGCCTTCGACAATGTCCTCGAACACATTGGGGTTGGCAGCCTCCCAGGTCTGGAATGCCTCGCGGACATGATCGCCCAGCGGCTTGAACTGGCCTTCCTGCGGGATCACCAGGCCGACATGAAGCGATTCCGCCCGCGCCGGAGTGGTGGCGAGGCAAAGACCCACAACAAGCGGCAGAACGGAAAGCGCAGCGCGAATAATCATGCGCGGTATTTAGCCCGGTGGACCGGGCTAATCAAAGCAAAATCCATCGCTTGCGCTTCAGCTGGCGGCGTTGGGGGAGAAAAAGTCGCGGGCGGCGGGTTTCAAATTCCCGTTCGCACTTTATGTATGGTCAGCAAGATTATCATTCCCGGGGAAACCCCGAACCGAGGCGCAGGCGTGTTGAAACGGCAGACGATTGATTCCAAAGACTATCGCGACGCAATGGCGCGGTATGCCGGGCATGTGCAGATTGCCACCACCATGCATGAGGGCGTGCGGCGCGGCGTCACCGTGACGGCTGCCTGCTCGGTGTCCGACAATCCCGGCACGCTGCTGGTCTGCCTCAACCATTCCAATCCGCACAACGAGATATTCACCCAATCGGGTGTCTTCGCGCTCAACACGCTGATGGCCGGGCACGAGCATCTGGCGGTGGCGTTTTCCGGTCTGGATCATCTTACCGTCGACGAGCGGTTTGCAGAGGCTGAATGGGATGCCATCACCACCGGCGCGCCAACGCTGGTGGGGGCAGCCGCCGTGTTTGACTGCCGTCTCACCGATGCCAAGGTGGTGGCGACCCATACGGTGCTGTTTGGCGAGGTGACGGGATTGCGCATCGGGCCCGCGGGGCCGGCGCTTTTGTATCTGGACCGCGGATACCATTCTGTTTAGCCTTGTCCCGGGCGGGATCTTGCCAGCCTCAATCCGGAGCCAAAATGTCGATTACCAAGCCGTTGCCTACTTCCATTGACGAAACACTGGCTCTGCTTTCAAGCCAGGATTACGTGGCCAACAAGGCGCTTGCGACGGTGCTGTTTTTGAGCTTGCGGATGAAACGGCCGCTGTTTCTCGAAGGCGAGGCCGGTGTCGGCAAGACGGAAATCGCCAAGGTGCTGTCAAAGGCGCTCGACCGGCCGCTGATCCGGCTGCAGTGCTATGAGGGGCTCGATGTCTCCTCGGCGGTCTACGAGTGGAACTATCCGGCGCAGATGCTTGAAATCCGGCTGGCGGAAGCCACCGGCGAGGATGACCGCACGGCGATCGAACGGTCGATATTCTCGGAAAGACATCTCATCCGCCGGCCGGTACTGCAGGCGCTGGAAGGCACAGGCGGACGTGCGCCGGTGTTCCTGATCGACGAGCTTGACCGGACGGACGAGGCATTCGAGGCGTTTTTGCTGGAAATCCTCTCCGATTACCAGGTGACAATTCCCGAGCTGGGCACGATCAGGGCGCAGGAACCGCCGATCGTGATCATCACCACCAACCGCACCCGCGAGATCCATGACGCGCTGAAACGGCGTTGCCTGTATCACTGGGTGGATTATCCGGCTGCCGATGTGGAACTCGAGATCGTGCGTCTGAAAGTGCCCGGCTGCCACGACGAGCTGTCGCGGCAGGTGGTGGCCTATGTGCAGAAACTCAGGCAGATGGACCTGTTCAAGAGCCCCGGTGTTGCCGAAACCATCGACTGGGCCACGGCGCTGACCGAGCTCGACCGGCTCGCACTCGATCCGGAGACCGTCTCGGACACGATCGGCACGCTGCTGAAATACCAGGATGACATTGCCCGGATCGAAGGCAGCGCAGGTCGGGAGCTGCTGACCGAGGTAAAGGCCGAGCTGGCTCAGGCGCTCTGATGGCGGAAGCCGCGAATGCGATCAAGTTCAAGGGTGGAGAAGGCCGCATTCCCGACAATGTGGTCTATTTTGCCAGGGTTTTGCGCAAGGCCGGGATGAAGGTCGGGCCGGCTGCGGTGCGCGATGCGGTGGAGGCGGTGCAGATCGCAGGCATCGGCAGCCGTGAGGAATTCTACTGGGTGCTGCATTCGGTGTTCGTCAAGCGGCGCGAGGATCACGAAGTCTTCGACCAGGCATTCAAGCTGTTCTGGCGGACACGCGATCTGGTCGAGAAGATGATCGCCATGTTCTCGCCGGTGGCGATGGAGAACAAGCAGCGCGAAAAGCTCAAGGCCGGCGAGACCCGGGTCAGCCAGGCGCTGTTCGAGGGGCACGAAAAACAGCGGCCGCCCGAAGACAAGCCGATGATCGACATCGACGCCCGGGAGACGATTTCGGGCAACGAGGTGCTGCGCCAGCAGGATTTTGCCCAGATGACGGCGTTCGAGCTGAGCGAGGCCAAGAACGCCATCGCAAAACTGACGCTGCCATTCGACCAGGTCGAGACCCGGCGCTACAAACCATCTGCTTCGGCGCGGAAGATCGATCCGCGGGCGACCATGCGCGCGGCAATGCGGACAGGTGGAGACCTGATCCTGCCGCGGTTCCGCAAGCGCCGGAAGGTGCATCCGCCGCTGGTCATCATTGCCGACATCTCCGGATCGATGAGCCAGTACACGCGGATTTTCCTGCATTTCATGCATGTGCTGAGTGAACGGCGGCGGGGCGTTCATACCTTCCTGTTCGGCACGCGGCTGACCAATATCACCCGGCAGATGCGCAACAAGGATCCGGATGAGGCGGTGGATCAATGCACCGGCGCGGTCAAGGACTGGTCCGGTGGAACCCGGATCGGCGAGGCGCTGCGACTGTTCAACCGGCAATGGTCGCGCAGGGTTCTTGGGCAGGGTGCGGTGGTGATCCTGATCACCGACGGGCTGGAGCGCGATTCCATCGACGAGCTGGATACGGAGATGGACCGGCTGCAGCGGTCCTGCCGGCGGCTGATCTGGCTCAATCCGCTGCTGCGCTTCGACGGATTCGAGGCACGTGCACGCGGCGTGCGCACCATGCTTGCCCATGTCGACGAATTCCGCCCGGTGCACAATATCGAGGCGATGGCCGATCTGGTGTCGGCGCTTGGTGAAAAGGACGCGGCGAAAGCCGATCCGCGTCGCTACATGTAATCTGACTTGTAATCGCCTGGCGGCAATGGCCATATTCGATTGACAGGTGATGGAGGCTGGAATGACATCTCAAACCTTGGCGAAGAATTCCGAAGATCAGCTCGATCCGCTGATGGTTGCCGAACGCTGGATGCTGGACGGGCGCGATGTGGCGGTGGCGACGGTGGTCGAGACCTGGGGCTCGGCGCCCAGACCGGTTGGCAGCCATCTGGTGATCGATGCCGAGGGAAATTTCAGCGGCTCGGTCTCGGGTGGATGCGTCGAGGGGGCCGTGATTTCGGAAGCCGCCGACGTGATCGCCAGCGGAGAGCCGAAAATGCTCGAATTCGGGGTGGCTGACGAAACCGCCTGGCGCGTCGGCTTGTCCTGTGGCGGCAAGATCCAAGTCTATCTGGAGCGCGTTGGCTGATGGATCCGCATCTTTTACGGAAACTCAACGAAGCGCGGCGCGACCGGAAGGCCGCGATCATGCTCACCGACTTCGCAGATGGCCGCAACCGGCTGGTGATGAAGGACGATCCTGTCGCCGGAGAGCTGGGGCAGGCCGTCGTGAAGGCTTTCCGGACCGGCAAATCGGGCGCGGTGGAAGCCGATGGCCAGCGGTTCTTTCTCAATGTTCATGTGCCGTCACCCAGGATGGTGATCATCGGCGCTGTGCACATCTCGCAAGCGCTGGCGCCAATGGCGACGATGGCGGGGTTCGATGTCACGGTGATCGATCCGCGCACGGCGTTTGCAACGCCCGAGCGGTTTGAAACCGTGGACCTGATCGCCGACTGGCCGGAGGATGCGCTCAAGGACCGGCCGATTGATCCGTTCACGGCGCTGGTGGCGGTTACGCATGATCCGAAGATCGATGACTGGCCGCTTGTTTCGGCCCTGAAAGCAGATGCCTTCTATGTCGGCGCTCTGGGGTCGCGCAAAACCCATGCGCGGCGGGTGGAGCGGCTGACGGAGGCCGGGCTCGACGCTGCCGGGATCGGGCGGATCGCTGCGCCCATCGGGCTCGATATCGGGGCGCAAAGCCCGGAGGAAATCGCAGTGGCGATCCTGGCGCAGGTGATCTCCGCGCTGCGCAAACCGACAGTTGAGCAACCGGTGAAAGACTGAGGCATGCAATTCGGTCCGGTTGAACTGTCTGAAGCCGAGGGAGCAGTGCTGGCGCATTCGCTCTCGCTTGGCTCCGTACGGCTGAAAAAAGGCCATGTGCTGACCGCCGATGATCTGAAGCTGATCGGGCAGGGTGGGGCCGGCACGGTGATCGTCGCCCGGTTGGACGAAAACGATGTCGGCGAGAACGCAGCCGCTGAAGCGCTGGCGCAGGCTTTCACCGGCGCCAATATCCGTGCGGCAAATGCCTCGACGGGGCGGGTTAATCTGCATGCCACGCGGGCCGGGCTGTTTGTCGCCGAACGGCGCCTGGTCGATGATTTCAACGCGATTGATCCGTCGATCACATTTGCCTGCCTTGCTGATCACAGCACGGTTCAGGCCGATGAAATGGTGGCGACGATCAAGATCATCCCGCTGGCGGTTCCGGGGACCTCGCTCGATCGGGCAAAAGCCGCGATTTCCGCGACGGGACTTGCGCATGTGCTGCCGTTCCGTCCGGTCCGTGCCGGCCTGATTTCCACCACCTTGCCGACGCTCAAGGCTTCGGTGATGGACAAGACAAGGCGGCGGCTTGAAGCGCGGCTGGCCCTGAGTGGATCAAGCCTCGTGGAGGAAAGCCGGGTCGCCCATGATGCCGATGCGGTTGCCGCCCAGATTGTCCGCATGGCGGGGATGCACGAGCTGATCATCGTCTTTGGCGCCTCCGCGGTGACTGATCCCGGGGATGTCATCCCGGCGGCGATCCGCAAGGCCGGCGGGACCGTGGAGCGGGTCGGCATGCCGGTTGATCCGGGCAATCTTCTGGTGCTGGGCTCACTCGGCGGCATTCCGCTCATCGGCGCACCCGGGTGCGCCCGCAGCCCGAAGGAGAACGGGTTCGACTGGGTGCTGGCACGCATTCTGGCAGGCGAGACGCCGACATCGGCGGATATCGCGCGGATGGGCGTGGGCGGGTTGCTCAAGGAAATTGCGACGAGGCCGCAGCCGCGGCAACCGGTCCCCGCGGCCAAGGAGAGCAAAACCGGCGCATCGGTCGGCGTGGTTCTGCTTGCCGCAGGCCGGGCGAGCCGGATGGGAGATCAGGCCGGGCACAAACTATTGGCTGACTTCGACGGAGAACCGCTGATCCGCCGGATGGCCGGAACGGCGCTTTCGTCCGCGGCATGCCAGACGGTGGTGGTGACCGGGCATCGCAACGCCGATATTGCCGCGCGCCTTGACGGCCTGGATGTCAGGCAGGTTCACAATGCGGCTTATGAAACCGGCATGGCGTCGTCGCTGAAAGCCGGACTGTCGGAGCTTACAGGCGAGGTGGAGGGTGCTCTGGTGCTGCTGGGCGACATGCCGGCGCTCACTCCCGCGCACCTGGACAGACTGATCGAGGCGTTTTCGCAGCGCCGGGGAAAGGCGATCGTGCGTGCCTGTGATGGAGAGCGGCGCGGCAACCCAGTGATCCTGCCGCGACCGGCCTTTGCCGAAGCGATGCAGCTTTCCGGCGATGTTGGCGCCCGTGCGCTGATCGAAAGCGGAAGCTGGCCGGTGGTCGACGTGGAGATCGGGTCCGCTGCGCGGCTTGATGTGGATACGCCCGAAGCCGTGCGGGCGGCCGGTGGCGTGACAGAGCGCGAGGGGCGGGCCGATGGACAATGACGCGATCAGCGAGATGTTCGACAGCCTCGGCGAGGTGACGATCAAACGCATGTTCGGCGGCAAGGGCGTTTATCACCAGGGCGTGATCCTGGCGCTGGAAGTGAGCGGCGATATCCTGCTCAAGGCAGATGCGCAAAGCGCGCCCGAATTTGCCGATGCCGGCGCCAGCCAATGGGTCTACAGCGGCAAGAACAAGCCGGTGGCGATGCCCTACTGGTCGATCCCGGATGCCGCGCTCGATGATCCGGAGGAGCTGTCCAAATGGGTGAAGCTTGCCTGGGCTGCCGCACTTCGGAGCAAGAAGTAGTACCGGTTTGCCAGATTGCAGCAGTCGATCCCTGATGCGGCACGCAAGTAAAAGCCGCCGGCAATTATACCGGCGGCCAAATCTTGAACTTCAATGCGATCAATAGATCTGATCAGCTTCCGATCATCATGAAAGCCGGGATCTCGTCGCCGAAGCCGACCGGAGTGGGCTCGCGGTCATCATTGTCACGACCGCCGCGGCGGTTGCGGTTGCGATTGCGGTCGTTGTTGGCATTGGCCGGTTCCGGCGTGCGCTGGGGTGCCGTGCTGGCTTCGCGCTCCTGGCGCGGCTGGCGTTCCTTGCGTTCGCGGCGCGGCGCTTCCTTGGCTTCGACAGTCTCGACCGTGGTCTCGGTCTCGACTGGTTCAGCCGCGTCAGCAACGGCTACGGGCTCCGGAGTATCTTCCTTGGCGCGCTTGTCGCCACGTCCGGTCTTGCGGGCCGGGGACTTGCTCTCGCCACGGCGGCCGCGAGCGGGCTTGTCGTCAGCCGGATCGGCGGACTGGATAGCTTCCTGGCCGTCGAGCCATTCGATGTCGCGGTCAATCAGCTTGGTGATGGCATCGACATATTTGGCGTCGCGGCGCGAGACCAGCGTGAAGGCGGCACCGGCGCGACCGGCGCGACCGGTACGACCGATGCGGTGGACATAGTCCTCGGCATGGATCGGTACGTCGAAATTGAACACATGGCTGACAGCCGGGATATCAAGCCCGCGGGCAGCGACATCGGAGGCCACGAGAAGAGTGATCTCGTTGTCCTTGAAGCCCTGCAGCATGTTGGTGCGGGATCTCTGGTCCATGTCGCCGTGCAGCGCACCGACGGAGAAGCCGTGCTTCTCAAGCGATTTGTAGAGATCGGCGACATCTTTCTTGCGGTTGCAGAAAATGATGGCGTTGGTCAGTTCCGACTGGGACTTGATCAAATCGCGCAGACGCTCGCGCTTCTCGAAATCCTTGCTGCCGCAGGCGACAAGGCGCTGCTCGACCGTGGACGCGGTGGAGGAGGGCGGTGCCACCTCGATGCGGGCCGGGTTCTGCAGGAACTTGTCGGCGAGCTTCTGGATTTCCGGCGGCATGGTGGCCGAGAAGAACAGGGTCTGCCGGGTGAACGGGATGAACTTGACGATGCGCTCGATGTCGGGAATGAAACCCATGTCGAGCATTCTGTCGGCCTCGTCGATCACCAGAAGCTCAACACCGGTCATCAGCAGCTTGCCGCGTTCGGTGTGGTCGAGCAACCGGCCAGGTGTGGCGATCAGCACGTCTGCGCCGCGTTCGAGCTTGCGATCCTGTTCGTCAAAGGAAACGCCGCCGATCAGCAGCACGATGTTGAGACGGTGGTTCTTGCCGTACTTCTCGAAATTCTCGTGCACCTGGGCCGCAAGTTCGCGGGTCGGTTCGAGGATCAGGGTACGCGGCATGCGCGCCCGGGCGCGGCCTCTTTCGAGCATCGTCAGCATCGGCAAAACGAAGGAAGCGGTTTTGCCCGTTCCGGTCTGGGCGATGCCGAGAATATCGCGCCGTTCGAGGGCTGGCGGGATTGCGCCAGCCTGGATCGGTGTTGGCGTCGTGTAGCCCGCGTCAGTTACGGCGGACAGTACTTTTTGGCTTAAGCCAAGATCAGCAAAAGTGGTCAATTGGGAGCGTTTTCCGTTTCGGAGTTTGCGGCAATGCGCGGGAGCGCGCTGTTTATCGCGATCCCATAGCGTTCCGAATAGTCGTTGCAGTGCATTAAGTCAAGGAAAAGCCCGGATAAGTGCTGTCTTGCCGCGTTTTTAGCGACAGTCACGTTTGCAGGATATCAAGTGGCATGAACCAATAAAAGCATCGAACTTTATTTGTCCTGCGAGATGCGGTCTGCCGCCGGGCTTTCGCCGCTTCAGTTGGAGGCGAGCAGCGGCTTGAGTTTCTTGGCTGCCTTGAGAAAGCGCATCGGGTTTACCGCATCACCGTTGCGGCGGACTTCATAATGCAGGTGCGGGCCCGTCGAGCGGCCGGTTGACCCGGATTTGCCGATGCGCTTGCCGTTGTTCACGTGATCGCCCTTGCGGACTTCGACGGCCGAGAGGTGGGCGTAGCGGGTGGTGATGCCGTTGCCGTGGTCGATCTCGACCATCTTGCCGTAGCCGCCATTGCGTCCGGCGTGAACAACGACACCGGCACCGGTGGAGTAGACCGGCGTTCCGCTGGGGGTGCGGAAATCAATGCCGCCATGAAAGGCGAGCCTGCCGAGAAACGGATCACGGCGATTTCCGAAACGCGAGGTGATGTCCCGGCCCGGAGCAGGAATGCCGATCGGCAGCTTGCGGGCATGGCGCCTCACCGCATCCAGCCGCCCGAGCGCCTGGTCCAGGTCGTCGAGAGTGGCTTCGAATGCATTGGGATCGTTGGGCCGCACGAAGGGACCGCCCACGGCGCTGTCATCGAAGGCAGGCGCTGGCAGTCCGGCCGACTTGATGATCTCGTCGATTTCCGAAGCGGTTTCATAGGCATCGATGGCCAGGCCCTGCATTTTCTCGATCTGCTCGCGTTCGATCGATTTGAGCGACAGGGTTACGCTGGAAAAGATCCGGTCGGCCCGCTCGCCAACCGATTCCCGCTCCACGGTCCTGGAGACAGGTGCGAATGCGAGCGGATTGAGATGCTTGTCGGACGGATCGGCGACAATGGTCGATTGAGACGCTAGCGCTGCAAGCCGGGCTGTCTTTGCCGGGGCCAATGACAGGGCTGCCTTTTTCTTCGGATTGCCGGTCGGGACCGGAATATGGCTCGGGGACGCGCCGACGCGGTCGAGCAACGGACCAAGCTTGCCGTGGCGATTGCTGAGCGCGTTCTGGCGGGCGATCAGTTCTGCGACCTTTTCTTCCATCAGTTGCTGGTCGAGCAATTGCCGGCTGGTCACCCGGTCGACCTGCGATCTCAGGGCCGCGATCCTGTCTTCATAGGCATGCTGCATGCGCGCCTGCCGCGCCATCGAGGCGCCGATCAGGTCATCGCGCAACACCAGATAGGACGTGGCGCCCAGATAGCCGATTGCCATCACGCCCAGAACCGACATCAGAAGTCCGGCGATCCACGGGCGAATGGTGATATGGCGAATGGTTTCGCCGCTGGCGAATATGATTGTGTGGGAATGTTTTGGCCGTTTGCCAAATACGCGGCTTTCCTGCCTCTGCGACACTCGGTGATCCTCGTCAGAACGGGTTGCCGTTGATTGTTCTGATGGGATTACAACCTGTTAAGGTTAACAAAGGTTTGAATTCACGCGGCCGGAAGGCATTTGATTGGCTTCAGGACATGTTTTGGCTGCTCAGGGCGCGGTAGAAAGTCGGAGTCAGCCCGGCGGCTGCGCGGGCGAGGTCATTGAAGGGCGGCTT
>Ga0209345_10005073_pt1 | contig 12402 bp, 13 predicted proteins | sample Cruoilmetagenom7_FD_187294 | JGI IMG/M metagenome (GOLD analysis project Ga0209345, IMG submission 187294) | Oil polluted marine microbial communities from Coal Oil Point, Santa Barbara, California, USA - Sample 7 (SPAdes) (version 2) | ecosystem: Environmental > Aquatic > Marine > Oil seeps ...
TTAAGTCTCTGTGTTTGTGGACGGGAATTATAGGGGGAAATTGCTTAGGAGTTGCTTAATATCTTAAGAGTTCTTACAAAGATTCTTAAATTGTTTTCTGTGAGTATATATTTTTATACTTTTTAGCTTTAAGCTTCAGCTATCCAGCCTCCACCAATAAGCCTGTCATCATCATAAAATACTGCTGCTTGACCAACCGCTACACCAAATACACTCTCTTTTAAAGTTACATATGCTGTGTCATTTTCTATTTTTACATGACACGCTATAGCTTTTGTTCTATATCTTAGCTTTACTGTTGTATCAAACTCTGTTTCGCTACTAAACATATTTAAGTTATTGAGGACAACACTGTAACAAGCGAGCTCCTCTTTTTTCCCAACTACTATCTGATTCTTTTGAGGATTTATACTCAGTACAAAATGTGGATCATGTGCACCATGCACTGTAAATCCTTTGCGTTTACCTATTGTATAGTGCATATACCCTTTATGCTCTCCAACAACATTGCCATCTTTATCAAGAACTTCACCGACTTGGTCAACTTCTACATAATCTTTTAAGAGGTCTGTATAGGTGGTTTCTACAAAACATATCTCACTAGACTCTGCTTGAGAAGAGAAAGACTCTAGTCCTTTTATAGAAGCAGCTAAATCTTTTATATCACTCTTTTTTCTACTTCCTAAAGGGAATAGTAAGCGAGGAAGTATCTCTTTATGTACATAAAATAAAAAATAACTTTGATCTTTAGTATCATCATCTGCTGCATAAAAATATTTTCCATCTGTTTTAATGTAATGCCCAGTTGCTAAATACTCAGCACCTATCTCATCAGCAAACGTAATCATCTCGCCAAACTTTAAACTTCTATTACAGAGTGCACATGGATTTGGTGTTTTCCCCTCTTCATATGTACTAATAAAAGGATCAAATACCTCTTTTTTAAATGTATCTTGTAAATCTAATGTGTGGAGTTTTATGCCTACAAAGTCTGCTGCTTTTTGAGCACGTGCTTGATGGACTTCATGATATCCAGGTTTTGAGTGAAGCTTCATATATAAACCTTCTACTTCATAACCCTCTTCTTTTAACAGTAGTGCAGTGATAGTAGAATCAACTCCACCACTCATTCCAATTAATACTTTTTTTTTGCTCATTTGTTTAAACTTGAAAGTGATTTATAATACTCTGTTTTTTCTAAACCGACTTCTTCTAACACTTCTAACTGAGTTGATAAACAGACGTCGATATCATTCACTACTGACTCAATATCATCAGTTAGTTGAATCATCTCTAAATCATCTTTTTCAATCATTCCATTTACTAAAAGTTTACTCTCAATAAAATCTAAGAGTGGCTGATAAAAATCTGTACCTACTACAAATATTTTCACACCACTCACTTTTCTCGTTTGTACTAGTGTTAAAGCTTCAAACAGTTCATCTAGTGTTCCAAACCCACCAGGAAAGATAACATAAGCTACTGAATACTTTACAAGCATAACTTTTCTTGAAAAGAAATAATCAAAACTTAAATTTTTAGTTGTGTATTCATTGATAACTTGCTCATGTTCTAAATCAATATTCAAACCGATAGATTCAACATCACCACTTTGATAAGCACCTCTATTTGCAGCCTCCATTATTCCTGGGCCACCACCTGTCATTACATTATAACCTTTTAATGCAAGCATAGAGGCTAATTTCTTTGTCTCTTTATAGTAAAAATCTTTCTCTTTGGTTCTCGCACTTCCAAATATTGTAACTGTTGGTCCAAGATCACCAAGCTCATCAAAACCTTTTACAAAATCGGCAATTATTCTAAAAACGCTCCAAACATCTGCTGATTTTATATCTTTGATATACTTTTTTGTTAATTCATTATCTCTATTTTTCACACTAGGCCTTAAGTTGCTGTAATCTCTCTTTTTTTGTACCGATTGATGTGATCTGAACACCAAAGTTTCCATCTACAATGACAACTTCGCCCTCAGCAATCACATGATTATCTACTAATATCTCTAATGGATCATTTGCTAACTGGTTGAGTTCAATTACTGATCCTATATCCATATTTAATACATCTTTGAGTAGCATTCTCTTTTTACCAATTCTTACTCTCACTGGTAACTTTACATCCATGATGAGACCAATGTTGCTCATCTCTGCACTATTCAAATCAACTGAAGAGTCCTCTGAGTTAGAACTCATTGGTGCTGCAACACTCTGTGCTGTAGATGCTTCACTTTCACCTAAAAGAGATTTTTTCAGATTCTCATCAATGATAAGCATCAATAGTGATGAGATGGAGCCAAGAGTAAATGTATAGACATACATTTTACTAAAAGCCTCTAAACTAACTTCTGCATCATCACTTACTAACTCTATACTCTCAATACTAAAAGAGAGAACAGGTAACTCTTTTTGAGCAGAGAGCGTATTGGATATTGCTCCAAATATATTGGATACTATCTCTTTACTTGCATCTAAATCATCTTCACTTACCTCTTCTCTACTGCTCGGTTCTTCACCCATCATCATATCAGAAAGGGATGCGGAGAGATTAGGTGGCAGAGCAACCATTACAGATGCTTCTACATCACCTGTAATGTTTAGCTTCACAAGAACAATAGGAGGAATAATATTTGAGATAATACTTAAGTTTTGCTCTTCTTTAATTTCTAAATTTGGGGCTTCTCCAATAAGTGCTTCTATTGTTCCAATAGTTTCACCCTCAAATAGTTTCATAAAATCACTCATTATCTACTCCTCATCTACAAACTCATCTTTATTTATTATATCTTTTACGCCCGTTATTTTTTCATGTCTTTGATCTTCAAAACTTTCTAACGCACGTTTAACAGCATCTTTTTCTGTATCTATAGTTTCTGTTATTTGGATAGACTTTCGAAAACGCCTTAAACCTATTTCACCTTTAAATCTCTCTTTTGAATCAACACTTACAGTTACAATATCATCTGCTGGCGTTGAGAGTCTAACAACATCTCCGACTTTAAGTCCAAGAATATCGCCCATGCTTAAATCCGCATTCCCAAGATTTGCTTCTACATTTACTTTGGCACCACCAAGTAAAACTTGTAGTTCGGTATTTCTACTTTTTTTAGAGCTTGTTTCATTAAGCATTAAGTCTCTACTTGCAAGCTTTGGAAGTACTGGTTCAAGAGAGATAACAGGATAACATATATTCATCATACCGGAGCTATGTCCAATAATTATCTCCATTACAACCATAACAACAATCTCATTTTGAGCAACAATCTGAACAACATTGGGACTTGACTCTTTAGATTCAATTGCTGGGTATATTTCCATTACTGGTCCCCAAGCTTCTTTGAGGGTGCTCATCATAACTCTTAAAATGGTCTCAAAAAGACTCAACTCTATATCTGAGAACTCACGACTAGCATCAAACGGCTCCCCTTTCCCACCTAAAAGACGGTCTAACATTGGAAATGCTATAGATGGATTTATCTCAATTACTCCACTCCCTTCTAATGGTTTTACTGAAAAAACATTGAAGCTTGTAGGATTTGGCAGAGACATTAAAAACTCACCATATGTCATCTGATCCACAGAGTGCAGTTGTATTTCAACAATGGAACGCATAATAGAAGAGATTTGTGAAGCTAAAGAACGTGCCATTTTGTCATGAACACCACGGAATGCACGAAGTTGCTCTTTTGAAACACGGTTTGGGCGTTTGAAATCGTAAAGTGTTACTTGTCTTTGAGGTAAAAGCTCATCTGAATCACTCTCAAGGACATCATCACCTTCATCTTCTACAACATCTAAAAGTGCATCTATCTCTTCTTGGGAAAGTATGTCTGCCATAGTTATGCTCCTACACTTTCTTTAATTTTTTGAATAACAGATTTATGAATTTGAGATATTCTTGACTCTGTAATATTAAGCACTTCACTAATCTCCTTGAGTGTTAACTCTTCAAAATAATATAACTGAATTATAACCTGTTCTCGCTCTTTATAAGATGATAGTACATTTTTAATCACATCCACGAGTTGATCTTTTTCAACCTCAGCCAAAGCGGCACCCTCATCTCCAACTTGTAACTGGTCATGGAGTGGCATTACTGTATATATTGTTGAAGCGATACGCGCTTCATGTACTTTTTCTATTGGCTCTTGTAAAATTTCAGCTAACTCTTCATCGGTTGGCTCTTCATCATGAGAGACTCTATACTCTTCCACAGCATAGTCTATTGCTTTTACAAGTTTTCTACTCGCACGGCTTAAAATATCAAGACTTCTTAAGTAATCTAGCATTGCGCCATAGACTCTTTTTTTTGCATAACCCCAAAATGAATCATTTAATGCTTCATCATATCTACGTGCTAATTTTATAAGCTCTTCTGTACCAATAGCTGAGAGGTCTAAAAAATCTACTGAACTTGGAAGTCTCTCTTTGAGTCTAAAAGCCATTGCCTTGACTGCAGGAAGATATTGGATTGCCAACTCATCCTCTTTGTGTCTTATATCTTCACTGTAAACATTTGGCATCATTTTTTTGCCCCTATCATGTCTTCAGCATTCATTTTTATAACAACATCTGTAATTTTACAAGCAGAATCTACCAACTTTTCGCGTTTATTTATCTCTTTTACAAAAATATCTAACTCTTTCTCATGTGTCTCTTTAGGAAAATTATACGCTTTTGCTGTCAATGTTCTATAGTACAGAGCAATAATTACATGAGAGAATAGATAAAAAAATGTAGTTATAAAAAATGTGTATACGAGTAGACCTTCAGCATCAAAAGATTTGAGGATACCAAATACTATCCCTACAAAAAATCCTTGAACAGTAAAAAAGTATACAAAATTTTCACCCAGCATGCACTACCCACTTAAAAATGTTTGATTAATCTCTTAAATAGCCCTGATAGACCACTTTCACTTGATGTAACCAGCATATTTCGTTCCAGCTTAGAAACTATAACCTTCACAATATCTTCTATATCCTTAAAAGCTTGTGATGAAGGATAGAGAACACTAAAGAGAGCTCTCTGTTTTACAGAGTTTGAAACCTTACTATCAGAGTTGATTTTACCAATGAGCTTCAAATCCAAATCGCCCCCTATGTTAGCATTTGCAACTTTTTTTATCTTCTCAAAAACAGCATGTGCCTCTTTTTCACTCTTAACTTGATTCATTATAATACCAACATCACTTCGCAGTGTCGCAATCGTTTTTATGGTTGCATAGGCATCAGTAATAGCCGCAGGGTCAGGTATTGTAACGACAATCACATCATCTGCAGCGTTAAGAAACATCTGAATATGTTCCCCAATTCCTGCGCCTGTATCTATGATCATAATATCAAGTTTATCAAGAACCTGCGCCTCTTGCATAAACTTTTCAAAAAGCGCTACATCTGAATACTTCAGTATCTCATCTCCACTCTCACCAGGAATAAGAATAAGATTTCTTGTTATTGGAATTAAAATATCCTTAACGGTCGCCTCACCTTTGAGTACATGCAAAATATTTTTTTTGATTTTCACATTAAACATTACATCTAAATTTGCCAAGCCGATATCTGCATCAAAAATACCTACATTCAAACCTTGTTGTGAAAGTGTGTAGGCTAAATTTGAGCTTATTGTGCTTTTACCAACCCCACCCTTTCCACTTGTTACAGCGATAAAACGTGTTTTTTTAGCTTTTTTTTGAGCGCCTTTTGTACTTGAAGCGACTAACTCTTCAAGCTTTTCAGCTTGATGTCCTATCATGCTTTACTCCTGTTAAAACCACTGAGTAAACACTCCACAAGAAAATCACTACTTGCACAAACTAAATCTTCTGGAACTTCCTGTCCGACGGAAAAATAGCTTATAGGTTTTTTTGTCTCATAAGCAAGTGAAAATATATTTCCAAAGCCCATTGTCTCATCAAGTTTTGTAAACATTAAAGTATCTACACCTAAAGATGAAAAATTTTCATACGTTACCTTAAGATCTTCATACTTTATAGAACTCGGCATAACAAGTACAACATCTACATTATAATCAGTATTGTTTGCTTCAAGGCACTCATAAATTTTCTCAATCTTACCTTTATCATAAGGGCTAGAACCCATGGTATCTATAAGTATATAATCACAATATTTCAAAGACTCTAAAGCACTAGAGAATTCTGGAGGGTCAACTACAGTCTCAATACCTAACTTCATCATTCTAGCATACTGCATAAGTTGTTCAACTGCACCAATACGGTATGTATCTAAAACAACTAATCCAACTTTATGTTTTTTCTCCATTAAAAATGAGTATCTCGCTGCTAGTTTTGCAATAGAAGTTGTCTTGCCAACACCTGTTGGACCGACTAGCATTATCACTTTTTTAGTGCCAACTTTAGGGGGACTTTCGAGTCTGATAGGAACCATTTTTCTAAGTATTGTTTGAAAGTATCTTTTGACTGTAGAGGAGTTCTCTTTCATTTTAAAAGGCATGTGCTCTAAAGTCACCTGCATTAAACCATCTAAGTGCTCTTTATTCATGCCACTCTGTGAAGCTAAACGATATATTTCTGCAAACTCTGGTGGTATTTGCGACTCTAAATCTGGTGACTTTTCATCCCAAAACATATTTTGAATTATTTTTACTTTATCACCAAGTTTATTTATTTCAGATTTAATCTCTTTTAACTCTTTTGGCTCATATGAAGATGTTCCTTGCTGTTTAGGTATTCCATATTCAAACTCTGGAGCTGTCACATCTGATATTTGAGAAATCTGTTTTGCTGCATTAGAGATATCATAGAGTACTTCTTGCGACTCTTTTTTCACTGGGTTTTGCTGTGCTAATGGCTTCTGTTTTGCATAGGTACTTGGTATCATATCTTCTTCGATACCGATTACTATCTCATAAAGTGCTTCTCTGCCTAGAGCCTTTTTCTGCACCTCTCTTGTCTCAATAAGCATTCCCTCATCGCCAACTTCCATTTTTGCTTTTTTAAGGGCTTCGGATGGTGTTTTACCTGTGAATGTTAATATCTTCATAAACTAATACCTGATAAGGGGATAATGACACTCTCTCTACTTGACCAAAATGGATGAGGAACGGTAAGTCTTTTACTCTCTATAACTCTATTATCAAAAAAAATAATATCCAAATCTAATGTCCTTGGTGCATTTGCAAAACTTCTCTTTCTTGCAAATTTTTTCTCTAATCTCATTAAATAATCTAAAAAAGCATGCGGTTGCATATCTGTTTGTAACACAATAATTGAGTTGAAAAAATCCTCTTGTTCTTTAAAACCAAAAGGAGGATTTTTCAAAATCAATGATGTTTGTGTAAGTTTTACTCTTTTATCTTTTTGTATTGCATAAAAAAGATGTTCAAACCTTCGCTTTACATCTCCAACATTCCCACCTACTCCAACAACACATTGGTATCTATGCGAACTATGCGAGTTTGCCTTAAAAGGAAAACGCAAGCCTTTAAGAGTTGATAAATTATCTCTTAACTTGCGTTTAATATACATAAAACTACTTAGCTTCCGCAGATGCTTGTTGTGCTTGCATCTCTTGAGCTGCTTTTACTTCACTTAGAATTTGAAGCATACCCATCATAGCTAAGTGGTAGCCAAAAGGACCAAAACCTACAACTGATGATGTACATACAGGTGCAATCATATTATCTTTTCTAAACTCTTCACGACGGTGAATATTACTAATATGCACTTCGATAGTTGGCATGTTAACTGCTGAAATTGCATCACGGATTGCGATTGATGTGTGCGTATACGCTGCTGCATTGATGATTATACCGTTTGCTTCACCATAACACTCTTGAACTTTATCTACTATTTCACCCTCTAAATTGCTTTGAAAAAACTCTATTTCAACACCATTTTGCGTTGCAACATCTTTCATCTGAGCATGAATTTGTTCTAATTTCATTGGACCGTAAATATTTTGTTCACGAACACCTAACATGTTTAAGTTTGGACCTTGGATAACAACTATTTTCATTTTACACCTTTTGTAATACAATTAAATCTTTTAAGGGATAATTTTATCTAAAAGAATATTAAATAGAGTTACATTGAATCTAAAATATCAAACTTAGTAATCCTTTGACTCAACAAGGTTATCGCACTCTTTTATCATGTTATGCAGATCTAAATCTCTTCCAGAGAGATTACAGATAGATTTTCCAGTAGAATCTAGAAATATAAATGTCTCAAAATCATGATACTCATTAGACATATATTTAGAAAATATGACATATTCTGCTGCATCTAAATTACAAAACTTGTGCATAATCTTTTGAAATTTATCACAACTCTTATCTACTTTCCTTATCTCTAGAACTTCATTTTGAAGACTATTTTTCAAAACTTCCTGAAGATTTACTAGCTCCTCTTCAAGATTCTCAAACTTAACGTGATGTTTCATACTCCCATCCTCCAATAAAGTTTTTATTATGGCAATCACTATCTACTTCAAGTATATAAAAAAGATAATTTTTTTTAGCTTAATAAATATCAGTAAAACATATATAAACATAATTTTTTACTTAAAAAAAGTGTATAATCTATTTTAAATTTTACTTTACAAGATTAACAATGCAAATTATTACACCCCACTTTATACTTATGAAAGATAGAGTTACTACAAACTTATCTGTCGCGTTTGATAAAACTATTCAACGTATTGCTCCCTTTGAAGCGCTTATAGAAGAGTTTCCAGATGCAAAAATTACTACACTCAGAGAAAACTCACTCTTAATGCCAGGACTTATCAATGCACATGTGCACATAGAATTTTCTGCGAATAAAACAGAGCTCTCCTATGGAGACTTTATGAATTGGCTCTATAGTGTTATAGAAAACCGTGAAGAGCTTATAGGTGGATGTAATCAGGAGTGTATGAAAAAAGCTTGTGATACTATGCTTGAAGCTGGAATCACAAGCTTTGGTGCTATTAGTTCCCATGGAATCGACTTAGCTGCATGTGAAAATGCAGCACAAAATGTTGTCTACTTTAATGAGCTTATAGGTTCTCAAGCAGTTATGGCAGATACTCTTTTTGGAGACTTTATATCGCGTTTAGATGCCTCAAAAACTGTTAAACGCAAAGGTTTCTACCCTGCTGTTGCTATACACTCTCCCTACTCAGTTCATCCTGTTCTAGTTAAAAAAGCACTTCAAATAGTCAAAGATGAAGGACTTAAACTCACCGCCCATTTTATGGAGAGTGAAGCTGAACGCAACTGGTTAGATGCAAGTAAGGGAGATTTTAAAAAATTCTTTAAAGAGCTACTCAAACAGGAGAGAGCTGTATGTGATTCTCAAGAGTTTTTAGACTATTTTGATGGACATAATGCCCTTTTAACACATGGTGTAAACGCCAATGAAGAGGAGTTAAACAGCATTGCAAAAAATGGACATACAATCATTCACTGCCCAATTTCAAATAGACTTTTAGGCAATAAAACGCTCAATATTAAAGAACTTAATAATAAAAATATACGATGGATAGTAGCAACAGACGGACTAAGTTCAAACTATAAACTTGATCTGTTTGAAGAGATGAAAATGTCTCTATTTATGCATAGTGATGCTCCACTGCTTGAATTTGCAAATGCACTTATAAGAGGTGTAACTATAGATGCAGCAGAGGCCCTTGGATTAAATACTGGAGAAATCACAGAGGGCAAAAATGCAGATATGATTATTTTAGACTTAGATAAAGAACCTAATGAGGAGTTAGCCATTCATTTGATACTTCATAGATACAACATATCTAAAGTCTATATAAATGGGAATTTAGAAAAAGGCTAATAAGCTCTTTTTTTAAATCAAATCTAATGATGGTTTTCCTAAATAGAAACCCTGTCCAAAATCTATCTCCAAATCTTTTATTTTTTCATATAAGGATTCAGTTGCAATAAACTCTCCTATCGTTTTAATATTATTTTTCTTAGCAAAGTCAACAATTGTTTCAACAACACTGTAAATTTTTTCATCACTATCAATCTCTTTAATAAGAGAACCATCTATCTTCAAGAAGTCTGTGTTTAATTTTATAAGATACTCAAAATTACTATAACCTGTACCAAAATCATCAATGGCAATTTTCATTCCTACAGCTTTCGCATTGTGGATAAACGTATCTACTATGTCAAATGACTCTATACTCTCAGACTCTACTATTTCAATAACTAGTTGATTATTTACCTTGTACTCTAGTGCCAAATCAAAGAGCCATTCGCTTACGTCATGCAGTATAATATCTTCTGCACTTAAATTAATAGAAAACTCATAAACAGTTCCACTGAATTTTTCAAAAGCTTGAGTCACAACTATTTTTGTTAAATCTTTATATAGTCTCGTCTTTTTTGCGATATCAAGGAAGAAAAATGGTGAAACTTCTTTTCCATCTGTTTTTATAAGTCGCATAAGGGTTTCATACTTTTCTATTTTATTATTTGAGGTGTTTATTATAGGCTGATAATAAGCTTTAATTCTATTTTCTTCTATAGCAGACTTAATTTCATTTGTCCACTCTAAGTTTTTCTTATACTCTTCATCAGTATTTATTTCATCTTTATAATTTATAATCTCTTGATTATTTTTCTTCGCATATTTATGTGCGATATTAGCCTCATTCATAAGATTATCAGGGTTATATGAGACTCCACATGTCATTTGTATAAATACTTTATGATCATCTATATGAAAACTATTTAACTTTATCTCCTCCATAAATTCACTTGCAAGTTTAAAGAACTCATTTTTTTCTATGTTTGTACTATCAACTAAAACTGCAAACTCATCACCGCTGAGTCTATAAACTTCAAATCTATAACCACTGAAATAAGTATATATTCTCTCAGATAACTCTTTGATAATCTTATCGCCGGAATGATAACCGTAAAAGTCATTTACCTCTTTAAAAGATTGGATATCAAAGATTGCTAAGTAGCTGTTTTGTTTGTGTGTTATATCTTCTACAATTTTAAATCTATTGCCCAGACTTGTTAAAGGGTCTGTTAAGAAGTTTCTCTTTAACTCTTTTTGTGAGTTCACAAGTTCAGTAACATCATCTCTTAAGGCTATGTACTCGACAATTTCCTCATTTTCATTTCTTATAGGTACTATTGTTATATTTGCATAAAATGACGTTCCATCTTTTTTTATGTTTTTAAACAAGCTATGATAAATCTTTCCTTTTGCTATAGTATTCCATAAAGCTTCAAAAGTTTTTTTAGATGTATTTGGATGTCTAAATATATTATGCGGTTTACCTATAAGCTCTTCTCTTTTATAACCTGTCTTAGCACAAAGGGCATCATTCACGTAAGTTATAATTCCTCTTAAGTCACTTTTACTAACTATACTTCCCGCATCAACTGCTTTGAGATATTCGGATGATGTTTTATTGCTTTTTTGAAGCTCTGAAAATGTCTTTGCTATATTTTTGAGTAGAACATTAATTGTTTTTGAAATTTCACCTATCTCATCATTATGATTTATATTTATTTTATTTTTATAATAAAGATCTTTTAAATCATTTTCATTTAAACTTTTTTCTATACTTTTTATTGCTTCAACTAGTAGTTCTACAGGTTTTTTTATCAACATATTTAAAATCAATAAAAGCCCCAATAGCAGAACAATATCTAGTAATACTATAATATATATTTGATTCAGTAAAGCTTTTTCAGTATCTTCAACATAACTATTGACTATAGAAATATCAGCAGCAATAACCGCACAACCGACTCTTTTTCCTTCATGATTTAAAACCGGTACTGCAGTTAAAAAGAATTCATCTCTTGTAAAATATGTTTTGTCTACAAACTCTCTCGTATCAAGACCTTCTAAAACTTCTAGTAACTTTAAATTACTAACATCTTTCTTTTGCGACAAATATGAAGATCCTATTTTTTTTCTATCTGTCTGAAATCTATGTATCTCTTTTTCTTCACTGCATGATAAAAATACAACATCATACTTCTCATCTTTTTTAGCTTTTTTAACTATAGAGTTAAACCCCTGTATGAACTCTACACTCCCTACAAATTCAGCTTTATCTAATATGGGAGAGATACCTCTTAAAAGCATTCCTGCCCTTCCAATTTCAACCGTTATAAAAGGTTTCTGTTTCTCTTTTACTTCTAAAAGGGAATATCTGAACTTTTTTAAACTATCTCCATATTTATCAACTTTCCAGTGTCTTAAAAAACTTTTTGTATCAGCATCATGAATATGAATCTTAATATTTTTATAATTGAGCCCTCTGAACAATTAAAGAAATCTACTTAACCTCCTTCAAACCAACAATTAGCTAAAATAAATATACTAATAAGCCAAGTTTGAGGGATAAATATGCAGTTAAGTTTTTTTGATCATGCC
>Ga0209345_10005075_pt1 | contig 12395 bp, 7 predicted proteins | sample Cruoilmetagenom7_FD_187294 | JGI IMG/M metagenome (GOLD analysis project Ga0209345, IMG submission 187294) | Oil polluted marine microbial communities from Coal Oil Point, Santa Barbara, California, USA - Sample 7 (SPAdes) (version 2) | ecosystem: Environmental > Aquatic > Marine > Oil seeps ...
GATTTCAGGCTTCTCCAACTCCAGGGTAAGCCGGATATTCTCTCCCTTTGCCTCCTCATCAAGCAGTAATAAGACTCCTTCCAAAGTATCCTTTACCCGGAGCTTTCTTTTCTTTGGTGGAGGGAGCAATGAAAGTCGCCGGTACTCTTCAATGAACTCGATTAATCCCTGCCCGGTAGATTCTATCATCCGGAGACCATCCAACACTTTTTCAGCTTCTTTTCCATTTTCAGCCTTGATCTTTTTCTGAAGAGACTTTGACAGTGATAGCATGGGAGCCACTGCATTCATGATCTCATGGGTCAGCACCCGGATAATTTTTTGCCAGGAGTCAGATTCATTTTTATGCAGCTCCTCCTGAATGTTCTGAAGCGAAAACAGCCGGTAGTACTCGTCAAAGATCCGCACCTCCTTCAACCTGATTGACAGGAGCTCGTCGTTCCGGTCCAGCCTGACCACACGCGGACTTCCCGGTTTCAGCTCATTCAGAGCCCGCCAGAGCTTCTTTTTGCTTTCCTTGATTTCGTCCATATGGAGTAGTTCATGATCTGAAACCAGGGCTCTGGCTGATTCATTGACGAACAGGACCTCTCCTTGGCTATTGAAGCAAAACAGCCCGGGATCTGCTGAATTGATGACATGAATCAGGATCCGGTCCGCTTTCTCCTTTTCCAGTCTCCTGGCGTTCATGGACTTTTTGATCAGATTTGACTCTTCCTTCAGCTTTTGGAAGAGTTTTTTCCCGGTGCCAAACTGAATTTCCGGGCTCTCTTCCTTCCCAACAGCTTCGATAAACTGCTCCATTACCCGTGTGATACTTAATACACACCTGGTAAGCAGCAGCACTTGCAGAGCAATCAGAAAAGTACCTGTCACCAGCGTGAAAAGAAATTCCACTGCGAGAGTTTCAGCAAACCATACAAACAAAAAAGAGGTGGCCAGGATCAGAGCGAGCCTTGCCAGAATGTTCCAGAAAAAAATTCGACTGTTCATGAGCTTGTCATATTCCGTAGGTTTTCATCTTATTGTAAAGGGTCGACCTTGCAACACCGAGTTCGCGTGCCGCTTTGGAGAGGTTTCCTCCGTTGCGCTGGATGGACTCCCTGATGGTGATTCTTTCCAGCTCCGCCAGGGTGGGCCTTTTTATCTCGGCTAATTCCGTACTTATAAACTGCCCCGGAAAAATATCTGAAGGATTAATCCGTCGTCCATCAGCCATAAGTACAGCTCTTTCAACGCTGTGCTGCAGTTGTCTCACATTACCGGGCCAGGCATAAGCCAGGATGGTATCCAGGGACTCCCCGGATAACTGAAGATCTGGTCTCTTATGCTTCTTGCAGTAACTGTCAAGAAAGTAGCTGGCCAGCTCCAATATGTCCTGCCCCCTTTCCCTCAATGGAGGCGCAGTAATCTCAATGGTATTGATCCGGTAGTACAGGTCCTCTCTGAATCGCTTTTCTGAAATTAATTTATGGAGATCCTGGTTCGTAGCAGAAATCAGCCTGAAATCTGCCACCTGGGGTTTATTGGATCCAAGTCTGTAAAATTCCCGGTTTTGCAACACATGGAGTAGTTTTGTCTGCATGGCGGGTTGAAGGTTCCCGATCTCATCCAGGAAAAGAGTGCCTCCCGAAGCTATCTCGATCCTCCCGGCTTTGTCTGTTCTGGCATCCGTAAAGGCACCCCTGGTATGCCCGAAGAGTTCGCTTTCAAACAGGGATTCACTGATGGCCCCCAGGTCCACATGGACAAACACCTCAGCGGAACGACCGGATGCCTGATGAATCTCCCGGGCAATAAGTTCCTTCCCTGTGCCATTCTCTCCCAGTACCAGGATATTTGAATCGGAGGGCGCCACCTTTCTGATGGTTTCCTGGATGCGCAGCATTTCAGGCGATTTTCCGTAAATCTTCTCATAAGAAGCATCAATGCAGTGGGAAAGGTGGTCCTGCTTTGATTTCAGCTGCCTTACCTTCTTCCTGGAATCCTTTAACATAATGCCTGAACGGACCGTAGCAACCAGCTTCTCATTGTCCCAGGGTTTAGCAATAAAATCAGTAGCTCCACTCTTCATCGCTTCGATGGCAAGATCCAGCTCTCCATAAGCTGTAATCATGATCACCACGGCATCCGGATCGTCCTTCAGAATTCGTTTCAACCAGGTGATCCCCTCCTGTCCGTCGGTGGCTCCCCTTCGGAAATTCATATCCATGATAATCACATCAATCTCCTGCGTCTCGATGATCCCGGGAATTAAGGCGGGCGATTTGATTCCAATCACCTTCCCCACTTCAAATTCGAGCAGTTGCCCCAGGGCGGAAAGGACAGCCGGATTGTCATCTACTATCAGAACTTTACTCTTCATCTGTCCATATTTACTACAATTATCATAGGTAAGTTATGAAATTTAAATAATATGTCCAATTTTGAGTCATTTAAAGTGATTACCGCCTGCCGCAAAACCGCGTAATTCAAATAATATCAGTATATTAATCCAAATGGCATTGCATTTGGATTATGGAATGAAACAGCAGTTATGAGTTTCTCACATTTCAGAATGATCCTGCGGATCATGATTCAAAACAGAAGGTCCACACTGATTAATTTCCTTGGTCTGGTACTTGGATTAAGCTCGTTTGTAGTAATATTCAGCTGGATCAGGACCGAATACTCGATGGACAGGTTCCATCAGAACAGAGGGCAACTCTATCAGTTGGTGATACAGTTTCCCGATGGGGTGCTGGATTCGAACACCCCTTATGCACTGGCTCCTGAGATGAAAAATACCTTTGCCGAGCTGGCCAACTACTCCAGGCTGGTGAGGTTGGAAACTCAGCTGAACTCATCCTTTGACTTTTTCCTGGAAGATCCCGATAACGAACCGGTGTACGAAACAAACATAGTCTGTGTTGACACCGGGTTCTTCCACATGTTCTCCTTTGATGCGGTTCACGGAACCGGGCAATACCAGATGGAGCGACCCGATGGAGTGGTGCTTAGTAATAAACTGGCAAAAAAATACTTCGGGGAAGAGAATCCGGTTGGAAGGCAAATTCTGATGAATGCAGAACTGCTGCTGGAGATCACAGCAGTGGTCGATTTACCCGGCAATACTCAATTCGATTATGACCTTTTCCTCCCTCTACCCCCGGGTTATCACAACAGCTGGACCTGGAGAGATCCCTCCTATGTGCTTTTACAAAAAGCGGTCCACAAAAAAAGCTTTGAAGATAAACTGCTCACCTACTTCAATGAAGTCCTTCCCAGTGAACTACCCGGAAACCACCAGCTAAAATTAGTTGCCCTAGAAAAAGCCAACCTGGCTTTTGGGAAGAGAAAGGAGTTCCTGCTCTTCTCTTTTATAGCCCTGATGATCCTGGTCATTGTTGCCATCAATTACATGAATCTTTCCACTGCAAACTATACCAAAAGAATCAGGGAGATGGGAATGCGTAAGATCATCGGCGCCACCCCGCGGATTCTGAGAAACCAGTTGCTGGTGGAGACCCTGGTCCAGACAACAGCAGCGTTGTTCATTGCACTGTTCCTGGCAGAACTTGTGCTTCCACGCCTGAGTATGTTGTTTAATACCCACGTACAGATCGGCTATAGAGAGCAACCACTCATGTTTTTTGGTTTTGCCCTGCTGATCCTGGTTTTCAGCCTGCTCACAGTCACTTACCCGGTGCTGGTATTTACCCGGGGATATCCCACTGAGATCCTGAAGGATCCCTATGTGAAAGGAAAGGGCAGATCCAATGTGCTGCTAATCACAACGATTCTACAGTTTACCATCTCCATCTGCCTCTTGATCTCCACCATGGTGGTCATCAGACAGGTTCAGTTCGCAAAAAAGACTCCTGTCGGCGTGAATGTGGAGCATGTGATTAAGGTGCCTTTGAATCAGCAGCTGGGCGTTCAATTATACAGTTTTATGGAAGAACTGAAAATTCATTCTTCCGTGAAAGAGGTTACGGCGGGTCAGAAAAATCCCATTAATGAGGATTATAAAACCAACATTGATTGGGTTGGACGGGACCCTGCCACCTATCCGCTGGTCAGATACTCCATCTGCTTCTCTAATTTCCCATCCTTTTTTGGGCATGAGATCGTTTATGGCCGTCTCTATTCTGACACCATCCAGGCTGATCTTAGCAGGTTCCTGGTAAATGAGGCGGCCTGCAGGCTGCTCGGAAAAGAGAATCCCGTGGGAGAGAAGATAAATTTCTGGGGAACCGACGGAGAGATTGTGGGTGTATTCAAGAATTACCATCATATATCTGTACACCGGGAGATCCTACCCCATGTGGTGACCATCAATCCGCTTCATTACAGACACCTCCGTTACCTGTTTATCAGACTGGAGCCGGAAAACCAGGCAGAAGCCATTGCCTTTGTCAAAGAGACGTTTCGGAAATTCTCCGGCGATTTTCCCTTCACTCACGAGTTCCTGCTGGATGAAGTGGATCGAATGTATGCAAAAGATGAAAGACTGGCTCAAATCATTGGTTCCTTTGCCTTCCTGGCATTACTCATATCCTGCCTTGGAATATACGGTCTGGCCCGTTTCTCAGCAGAGAAAAAAACAAGAGATCTGACCATCCGACGAGTCTTTGGAGCCTCGTTCCAAAACATCGTGTTCCTGGCCAATGTGGATATGCTCAAACGTATCGGGCTTTCGGTGGTGATAGCCATCCCTCTCTCTCTATTACTGCTGGAACGCTGGTTGCGATCTTTTGCCTTCCGTACCGATCTCTCCTGGTGGTTTTTTGTACTGGGTGGTGTTCTGGGCATTGTGATCACCATTGCCGCCACCATGATTGGAATCTGGAGATCCCTGCAACAGAAACCCTCAGAGGTTCTGAACCAGGTTTAACCATCGAGCTATTGCTTCGACAGATTAAGCTCGATGACCAGGGTGGCTGTAAAGTCGCTGGAGCCGTCCTCCGTGATATCAACCTCCTGGTCCTCTTCCCAGGCGATAAGTGCAGAAGAGCTATCCAGACTCTCAACAGTCATGGGATCATCCTCGTGCATTTCACCTGTTTTGGTCATGTACAACTCGTCTTCGTCCAGTTCCCAGGTTCCGTTCTCCTCAAAATCACCATTAAGCATCTGATAGGAATAATCCGCATTGAAGGTGATGGTTCCACCTAATTCATCAAACTCTGATGCGAGCTGATCAAAAAGGTCCTGTGCCTGCTGGTCCGTTAACTGCAAGGTTGTCTTTAGAAACTGAATAAGGCTAATGGGCCCAACTTTTATATCCACTGAGGCCTGTCCAATATCCCAGGTACCAATCAGGTCAGCTTCATTGATTTCCCCGCCCTTATTGCATGAGCTCATGCTCAGGATGGAAGCAAAAAGTATTAATAGAGTCAGTGGCTTTACAAAGTTTGTTTTCATGGCTTTTATTTTAGGTTTTCTTTATGAAACGCAAACAGGGCGTCTCTTATGATTCCAATGACCATAAAACAGAACAATTCGTTGCGTTGCTCGCCAACAAATCCAGAGTTGCCTTGTTTACCTGTCTGTTATGACAGAACCGGATAGCATCGCCGAACAGGGCTCCCGAAGCAGGACCATCAAGAACCTGGCCAATACACCCTTCAAAAAAGCCATGTTGGGGGTGCAGGTATGCAGTTATGTGCTGATAGTGGGATCCCCGCTTATAGGAGGAGTTATCGGCCGCTCCCTGGGGCTTAAGGCAGCACAAACGGGCGGAGTCATCCTGGGCGTTTTTATTGCCGGAGAGGTTCTGTTCTATGGTTCACTGGCTTTTCTGGGAAAAGAGGTGGTGCTGTTAATCAGGGATAAAATGAAAGGGTGGTTCAAGAGGCGGAAGCAGCACAAAGCTTAGTTGATTCAAGCTGGGGAAGCGCTTACCCTTACTTACAGGCCATTCACTGAAATAGAATGGCGATGTAACAAAGATTCTGTAGATTTATCGCACCATGAAAAACGTAATGATCATAAGTTCGATTCTCCTTTTAGGGCTGACCCAGGGTTGCCAGCTGGAGAAAGTTGAAGAGAGTGCACAATGGCGCGGAACCAACCGGGATGGCATCTTTCACGAAACAGAATTGTTGGACCTTTGGCCCGAGGAGGGGCCCGAACTACTCTGGGTCTATGAGGGGCTGGGCAGGGGATTTGCCGCACCGGCAGTAAGCTCAAAGGCTTTGTTTATCAACGGAGAAGAGGAGGGTAACAGCTTCCTGTTTGCCCTGGACCTGGAAGGCAAACTCCTCTGGAAATCCCCCAACGGGAAAGAGTTCCTGGGCGAGGGCTTTTCAAGTACCTATCCCGGAGCCAGGGCCACTCCCACTGTTTATGGGAAGTTGGTTTATACCACTTCCGGACAGGGTCAAATTGGCTGCTTTGAGGCCTCCTCGGGAAAGGAGAACTGGTCGGTCAATATTACCGGCTACCTGGATGGGATACTGGGTAATTTTGGCTATTCTGAGTCAGTGGCAGTGGACGATGATCATGTTTATTGCTACCCCGGAGGTGCCAGCACCAATCTGGCGGCCCTGGACAGATTTACCGGAAAGATCGCCTGGACCCAATCGGCACATCGGGATACTTTTGCCTACGGCTCCCCGGTACTTATTGACCTGGAGGAACAGCAGATCCTGATGACCACCTCACGTCACCACCTGTTCACCGTAAACCGGAGCAATGGGGACTTACTCGGGTCCTATCAACTGGAAGGCTATGAGTATGATGGAGAACACTGCAACACACCGGTATTTGCCGACGGTCTGATCTACTATGTGGCCAACGATGTGCCCGGACAGGGTGCCATTAAACTGAAGCTCTCTGAGGATGGTGAGCACATAAGCGAATTGTGGCGCAACAATAAGGTAATGAACAATTTCGGGGGACTGGTAGCGGTGAACGGTCACCTCATTACCACGGTGAAGGGAAACAAGCTTGTGGCACTGGACCCGGACAATGGTGCCGTTGTTGACACCCTCAGGGTAGCCACCGGAAGCATTATTTTTACCGATGACAAATTCATCATCTATGGGAATAGCGGGACCGTTAATCTGGTAGATTATGAGCAGAGGCAATTTGAAGCGGCCGGTGAGTTCAAGGTGAAGGAGGGGAGCGGTCATCATTTCTCACATCCGGTTGTAGCCAACGGAGTTATGTATATCCGGCATGGGGATGCCCTGATGGCCTACCGGATCAAATAAAACGATGGTGCCAGCAGTCGATTTTTAACTGTGGCACCATCTTCATTCAGGTACGGATCTACCTAAACTGTACGAGCTTAAACCTTAAAACTATTAATCCTGTACCAGTCCTCAAAAGTAATTGCCAGGCACTTCCTTAAATTTTTACAAACTCCACCCTTCGGTTATTAGCTCTTCCTTCAGGGTAGTTATTATCGTCCATGGGCATGCTTTCTCCCAGGCCTTTCGAACTTAATCGATCTGCAGCAATCCCCAATTCGATCAGGGTCTTCATGACCTGCTCTGCCCTGTCTGCTGAAAGGGTCAAATTGCTGGCATCATCGCCCACATTGTCAGTATGACCCTCCACACTGAAATTCAACTCCGGATTTTTTTCCATCAGTTCATAGATCTCGTTGATCACCCCCATGGACTCCGGCTTCAGGGTCGATTTTCCCGTATCAAACCTAATACCAGTGGCCACAATTTTACCATCCTCCATTACACGGTCATAATATTTCACCCCCCCTTCGGCTATTCTCACATTCTTCACATAAAACAGCCGGTCGTTTCTGGCATGATAGGTATAAAGTGTAATCCCTTTGGGATCGAAGTCAATTCGTGGAAGATTAATCAGCCGGGTTTCATCCATATAGGCCTTCAGTTTGCCATTGGTATAAGCCACTGCCACATGCATCCACCTTCTCTTTGCCAGATTATTTTTATCGGGATGGTCGCTGTTGGATGTTCCGAAATCCATGTTGTAGTAATCGATTTCCAGATCCGTGTAACCAGTGGGGCTTCCAGATTTCTGGTTCTTTCTATCGTAGAGATACAACACAAAATCAGAACTGCTGCAATATAGATCAAACTCAACAGTAAAGACATCGGGGAGATAATCCTCTTTAGCCTCTTTAAAATAAGGAATAATGGACGGTGCCCCATCCCTGAACATGATTACATTCTCTCCGCCAAATTCAGCTACCTCAACAATACCACGGTGCAGATCCCAGCGGGATGGAAATTCCCCGTTCTCTTCCCCCACCAGGTCATCCTCAAAGATCACCCGGTCGCCCGGGACAAAATCGTATTTGGCCCACTTTAGTTCGGGCTTGGCCTCCACATCAGCTGTCCCGGCCTGCTGAGCCTGATCAGAGGCCTGGCCCTGCTGTTGTGTTTGTTCCTGGGTATTGGATTCTTGCTGAACCGGAGGTGCTTCCTCCTTCTTCTTTTTCTTCTTTTTCCCAAAGAGCTTATCAATGCCCTCGTTGATTGCCTTATGGCTCTCTTTCTTAATCTTCTGGGTTGGATTTTCCTGGCCCAGGGCCGGCTGAACGACCAGAAGGGTCGCCATGGCGATCCCCCATACAAATAACCTTGTTTTCATGATAGATCCGTTTTGTAATTTCCATCAAGTTACGGGATAGATAAAGGCAGGGGTATCCCATGTTTGTGGGATTTGGAAGCAGCTCTAAATTTCGCCGCTAAGTGATTTACGGATCACATCCGCCTTGGAGTGCACATGGAGTTTCTTATAGATATTCTTGATGTGGCTTCTAACGGTTTCGATGGAGATGGAGGCACTATGGGCAATCATCTTATAACTCAACCCATCCACCAATCCCTGGACAATCTCCTTCTCCTTGTCAGTTAAAGGAGAAGGAGTCTGCTTTTTTCTTCCTGCATGAAAATGTTCCATCACCTTTCGTGCAATGGGAGGAGACATCATGGAGCCTCCGGCATGGATGATTTCAATGGCCTGTTTCATATCCGGGAAGGAGGTGTTCTTTAATAAGTAGCCAGAGGCACCTGCGCAGAGTGATTCAAAGATTTTATGCGAATCGATATAGACGGTAAACATAATAATACTTACTCCTGGATATTTGTCATTGATCAGTTTCATTCCGCTGATGCCAGACATTCCCGGTAGTCCTATATCCATCAGGATCACATCAGGCAAGGTCTCCTCATTCAGTATAGCCAGAAAATGTTCAACGGATGATTTAGCCGCGGTACAGATCATGTTTTCCTGGCTATCCAGGTACTCCTGTACCCCTTCCCTGATGACTTCATCATCCTCAACAATGGCTACGCTAATCATGAGTGCAGTTTAAATAAGTTTCCTCAGAATCCATATACCATATATATGTGATATTTCTCCTATAGCCCATTCATTTTAAGCTCAATCAAACCGCCTCCAGAGCCTGATATTTCCAGTGCTGCCCCGATCCTGTCTGCCCTCATTTTCATATTCTTTAGTCCATTTCCTCCTTTAACAGATAAGGGTTCGAACCCGGGACCATTGTCAGACAGGACCATATGGAATCCGTGGTCACTGTTCTCAATCCTGATCTCAACTGCATCGGCACCAGAATGTCTGGCAATGTTATGAATAGCTTCCTTAAAAATATAGTAAAGGTTCTGTCTGACCTCTACCCTCAATGGTTTCCTGCTATCCATTCCTTTTTGTTTGAATGAAACACTAATATCTCTTTCAGAAAGCATCGTATGGGTCAAATCCTGCATACGGCCCAGAAAATCAGCCAGAGTATCATTCCGGGCATCGATGGACCAGACAATGTCACTCATGGTAGAGATGGTATCCCGGCTTAGCTCATTGATCTTTTCTGTGGATTGAACGATCCTCTCGGTATCTTTACGGGCCAGGATCTGCTGGGAGTGTACACTGATCCTTGTCAATGCCGATCCAATGTCATCATGAAGATCACTGGCAATCTGAGTCCTTAAACGTTCAATCTCCCTGACCCTCCTGATGCGATAGATATGAATGCTTAAGAAAAACAAAAGTCCGGCAAGTATCAGTACTCCCCTGAACCACCATCTTTGCCAGAAGGGCGGAGTAATGACCACCCTGATGCTGGCCTCCTGGGTGCTCCAACGTCCATCGCTGTTGGATCCCCTTACCTTGAACAGATAATCTCCTGGATCAATTTTGGTATAACTGGCATAATTACGCTCTCCCGACAGGATCCACTCTCCATCGATCCCTTCCATTTGATACATGAACTGGTTTTTCCTGGGATCAGAATAGTCCATGGAGGCAAACTCGAAGGAGAAAAAATTCTGCTTGTATGACAGGGAAATCTGCTCGATGGCATTCAGTTCAATGGCCTCATAGAGCTGCTCATGCAACACTTCAAAAGAGGTGAGGGCCACAGCCGGTTCGAAGCTGCTTTCATATACGCTGTCGGGATGAAATACCAGCAATCCGCCTATCCCCCCGAAAGCCAACATGCCATTCCGGAGTTCCAGAAAGGCACCTGCATTATACTCACTTCCGGGGAGACCGTTCCTATGGGTATAGTGCATAAAGGACCCATCCCCGGGCCTGTAGCTGGAGATCCCTGCATTGGAACTGATCCACTGTTTTCCTGTCCGGTCTATCAGCAGACCATATATAGAGCGACTGGGAAGCTCTGAATTGACAGCAGAGGGAAAAAATCCGGCTTCGGGATGATCGGGATCAATTGATGCCATCCCATTGGCCGTGCCGATCCAGATAATCCTTGAGCTATCCCTTCCCTCTTCATGGATGGAGTGTACAATATTCCCTGGAATTGAGTGCGGGTCTGCCACATCACTCATATACCTGATAAATGCATCTGCTTCAGGATTGAACCTGTTTAATCCTGCTCCCCAGGTCCCCACCCAGATATCTCCATGGCTGTCCCCGAAAATTCGTAATAGGTAATTTCCGGAAAGTGAAGAAGGATTTGCCACCTCATTTCTAAGAGGCCTGTAGCTATCCGAACTCCTGTCATAAACGATTACACCTTCATCAGAGGTGGCAATCCAGATGTTTCCCTTCCCATCCACAACGATTCCACTGATATTATCCAGGCCCTTAGTCTCCTGCAGTTCTTTTCTTTCCCTGAAATGCTTCCAATAACCTGTAGGTGGATCCAGCATGTTTAAACCTCCTCCGTTGGTGGAGATCCAGATCTTACCCTCCTGGTCCTCCGTAATATCTGTCACAATGTTGCTGCTGATACTGTTGACATGCTCTCTCTGGTGCCTGAACCAGCTAAGTTCTCCAGTTACCGGATGAAGCCTGGCTACTCCATACCCCTGAGTACCTGCCCAGAGAAAGCCCTGACTATCCTCAAAAATGGAAGATACCGGTTTACCTTCCAACTGTTCCTTCAGACCAGAAATTTTGTCAGTCGGTTCAAACCTGAGAAGATCGGGATTAAAAAGATTTAATCCCCCTGCACCAACCCATAACACCCCACCCCGGTCCACAAATACCGAATAGACATTGTCTGAAGCAATACTGCCTGGATCGGAAGGATCATTATAGAATCTGGTAATGCTAAGGTCCTCCAGGTTTAAACGATTTAATCCGTTGGATACCGTTCCTATCCAAAGGGTCCCATCTGGCAGTACCTCCAGGGAGGCAATATCATTGCTGCTAAGAGAGCCCGCATCGTCCGGATCATGGAGAAAGCGTTTAAAACAATTCTTTTCTCTGTCAAAGAGGTTCAATCCCCCTCCCAGTGTTCCAATCCATACATTTCCCTCCATGTCTTCACAAAAAGAGGTAATACGCATGCCACTAATGGATGTGGGGGATTCCGGATCGTGAATAAAGGATTCAAAATTCATTATGCTATCCCGCTCAACACGGCACCTCCAAAGACCGTTCCAGGTACCAATCCAGACTGTTCCTTCCCGGTCGAAATAAAGCTTCCGCACAAAATCACCCGGATAATTCTGATCCGGATCCTCAGCCTTCCTGAACCTGGAAAAAGTACCTGTTTCCGGATTCAGGACATTCAGTCCCCCTCCCCAAACTCCAACCCAGATTTGTCCTTTACTATCCCTTTCCAGGGAGGCTGGCCGGGTTCCGCTAATAGACCTGCTGTCGGAAGAGTCTGGCAGAAATCGTTGGAAGGCCCGCAAAGAGCGATCATATTTTGTAAGTCCATTCCAGGTAGCTATCCAGAGATTTTCTGAGGTATCCTCAATAACATCCCAGATCCAGTTATGTGAAATTGTGCCTGAGTCTTCCGGAACACTTCTGTAGGTTGTAAACTCAAGTCCATCGTAACAGTTAAGTCCATCCTGGGTGCCAAACCACATAAATCCGTAATTGTCCTGGAAGATGCAGTTAATTGTATTTTGTGATAAGCCATCTTCCACCGCCAGGTGCCTGAAGGTCACATCCTGCGCTTTCAGGGAACAGAGGCTGAGCAG
>Ga0209345_10005076_pt1 | contig 12395 bp, 12 predicted proteins | sample Cruoilmetagenom7_FD_187294 | JGI IMG/M metagenome (GOLD analysis project Ga0209345, IMG submission 187294) | Oil polluted marine microbial communities from Coal Oil Point, Santa Barbara, California, USA - Sample 7 (SPAdes) (version 2) | ecosystem: Environmental > Aquatic > Marine > Oil seeps ...
GCGAGCCGCGTCATAGCGGCCCGGAACCGCGCGTCGCTGCGCAGACCCGCGGCCACATGACGGGGAACCTTGTAGCGTCGTCCCCGCAGTCCGCGCTCGGCGATATCCAGCACGAGACCCGCCTGCCGGATCACAAAGGCCGCAAATTCGCTATTGTCGGTCTGGTCATAATCCTTGCTGACTTCAGCGAATCGTTTTTCGAGTTCAGCAATGGTCGCGGGCTGTCCGGTCAGACATTGGGCGCGGCGCTTGTTGCGCAACAGAATAGACCGCGCCCGGAAACTGCCCGGGTTGCGCGGATCCCCGAAGATGACATGACGCATTTTCACGGCACGGCTTTTTTCGAAATCGGGGATACGCCAGGCAATCCGCGCCGGCACGACCAATGTATCGGGATTATCTTTCAATTTTTCCGCGAGGGCGCCGAGGCGCAATTTCGCCCGTTCGTCCGATATCGGTAAGGAAACCCAATTCAGTTTTTCGCCAGCCATGTCCCGATCGACAGATTTGTATAGCCAATCAAGGAGATAGCGCCGTTCGACACCATTGCGCGCATCTATAACAAATAGCTTCGGACCTTTCGTCAATAAGGGCCCGGAATCTACTATTTGTGTTTTTTCTTCCATCCCTGCTCCCTGACGTCAGCCTATTCCATCGCTTGAATTGTCGTCGACTTAGCCGTGGTTGGCTTCTTTGGCGCGGTAGATCGACTTACCGGCTTCTTGGCAACGGATTTCTGCGCCGCTGATTTCTTGGCGCCCGTTTTTCGAACGGTCGGCTTCTTGCGCGTTGCCTGCTTTTTTGCTGCCGGCTTTTTCGGCACAGAAGCTGGCTTCGCGCCGCTTGTCTTTATTGCCGCTACCCGCTCGTCGTTAACCAGCGCGTCCAATGCCTGCTCTTCATCGGCCTGACCGAGCGTTTCGAGGAACATGCCACGGACTTCTGCTACATGTTCGTTCATCGTCCGCACCGACCATTTGCTTGTGTCTACCGCCGGCAGGACATCAACCCGGACCTTCGCCGGGCGCATCAAAAATTCATTCTTGGGGGCCACATCGCCGGCATTGTGAATGACGATCGGCACCATCGGCACACCGGCCTGAATCGCAATATGGAAGGCACCCTTTTTAAACGGGCCCAGTTTCGGAGAAAGGGTTCGCGTGCCTTCCGGAGCGATGACGATCGATTTACCGTCGATTTTGATCGCATCAATCAAGGGCGCCATCGTCTTGATCGCGCTCTTCGCATTGGCACGGTCGATGAACACTGTTCCTGCCAGTTCCATCAGCTTGCCGATCACCGGCGTGTCGCGGACCTCCTTCTTGGCCACCCCGCCCATATCCCGGCGGATCAATTTGGCAAGGATCATCACATCCGCCTTGCTCTGATGATTGAAAACAAAAATACAGGGGCGCGACGTCCACAGATTTTCTTCGCCAGTCACTTCCAGTTCGCAACCGGTCAGCGCAGTCGCAAGATCACCAAACAGGCCGGTCGAAAAATTCATCGCCTCGCGTTGCGATCCGGTCAGCGCCCAGATTGGTAGTGACGCGACAGCCGATCCGATCAGCGACCCGGTCGCATAGATCGTCCGGATATAATCGACCGGCTTGCCCTGCCCCCGGCTTTCATATTTTTCCAGCGGCCAGTCATTTTCCCGCGCCACTTCGCGCAATTTTCCATTAGGATTCAGCGGTCGCGGTTTGCCGACCCGTTCCAGCAATTCGATATCGTCATAGCTATCCGAATAGAAATAGCTTTTGTCGAGATCGAGATCATATTCAGCGGCCAGACTTTCAGCAGCGATCACCTTGCCCTCACCAAAACAGAGCGGCCGAATAATGTTTCCGGTAAACTCGCCATTTTCGACTTCATATTGCGAACACAGCACATGTTCGATGTCGAGATCACGCGCGGTCGGTTCGATCTGATAGATTGTGGCGGAGGATACGATCGCGATCGTATGGCTCTTTGCGCGGTGGGCTTCGATCAGCGCCCGGGCCTCGGGGTAGACTTTCCGTGCGATATGCTTTTCGTAAAGCTCTTCGCCAAATTCGAAATAGCTTTCTTCGGTGACGCCCTTCATGAATTTGGCGGCGCCTGTCATCAGTCCGGAGAAGCCCATGTTACCGGTGCTATATTGCGCCATGACATTGATCGTTTCGACGACTTCTTCAGCGGTCATTTCCCGCCGTTTTATTTTCTCCCACAACATCGCTGTGGCCGAATAGCCAGCGATGATAGTCCCGTCGAAATCAAACAAGGCAGCGATATGCGCACCTTCCGGCGCGTCCAGGACATCTTGCAAATGGGATTGATGGTCAGCGTTTTTCTTCTTGATCATTCAAATGTCCTTTACCCGAAGCCCATCGTGGCAAAAAACACCGACTTTTCCCAGCGAATATTCGAGAAAGCGTCGATTCATCCTGCAATCACCAACAGGCAAATTGGAAAACGGCATGACCTTTCGCCCAAAAACCGGAAGCATCTGCCCCGGCTTTACCGGCAAGTCCGTATCCAAGATCAGCCACCGCGAAAGACAGCGACCGGAAATGGCCCGCACATTGCCCGGCGGAACGGAAGGTGATTACCGTCCGGCAGAGAGATAGTTATGCAAAATTTGCAAGCAATATTGGTTCGCGCTTTTTCCCGTCACTTTTTACTATTATGGACAGAAGAATGCGGCTGCCGCTTTTCATCGACAGACAAATGATTTTCCACAGTCTCAATCTCGTGCTTTGCGGGACAAAAGGCCACAACAAGACCACAGGACAGGCCGCTGCCCTGTGGCTGCTCCGAAGCAAAGATTCTCTAGATTCCAATATCCCACGTGTAATAAATCGCAACGGCGACAAATCCCTGCAATATTGCTAAAGCCAGCCAGCTTCGCAACGTAATGCCGAGCTGCCTGCGGTGGTCATGTCTGAACGCCTTCAGTTTCTCCGCAGCCGTTTCGTTACAGGTCAGCAAGGCTGTATCCAATGCCGAAGCTGTGGTGAGATAGTCCAATATCGCCTGTTGTTCACCGTCGGTTGTTGATGGGTATTTTGCCAACAGGCTTTCGATATACATGCGTCCATCTTCCGCCGCTGGTGGCGCAGACTCACTCTTGATTTCATTCATTTTGTGCATTTCAATTTCAGTCACGAACAGTCTCGCGCAAACGCGGGCTGTTGCGTAATATTGCCGGAAGATTCCCGGAGGAATCTGATGAATTTCTAGCCTGAAAAATGCATGGGAGGCGCGCGCGACGATATCGCGCGGGAACCGCTTCGGAAAAGAATATGATCCGCAAAATAGCCGGGAACCGGAGCAGGGAAAAATTGTCCAATGCCCTCGCCAGCGGCAGGAAATTTGGCAAAAGCCGATATTTTGGGCGCGTTGTCCGGGCCGCTGTCTTTTTGAAGCTGCTTTCGGGCAAGCTGGATTATCCGGGACGTATTTGCCAGAACGTCAAGCCCCGAACCGGCCGTGGTCGCCAGAACCAGCGGTCCGTGATTTTGGCGATAGCCTGGCCCTTCCGAAGCAAAGACTTGCAGCCCAAGCGCCAGGCTTGCAAAGACAAGCAGGCCGCTAAAAAACAGCCGCGACATCCAATAGCGAGAGCCCTCAAGGTCCGTTTCAACAGCCATTTTGGTCAATCAAGGTAACTTTCACTCGCCCGCCAGAAGAATGGAGGGCAATTGGACCTGTTCGAACGGGATTTCAAGCCGGATTCAGCTTCGCTTGACCAAAGCAAAGGATCACAACGTATCAATACGGAAACACGTGCGCCTAGTCCCGATCTCAAGCGGCAAAATCAGGGCGCTTTGGCGGTAAAAAAAACCAAATGGCACGAAGATTATTCCAGACGCCCCAATATGGGTTGCGAGGCTGCGCGATGATCGCTACACGCTGCCCCGTCTAATGAGGTGCGTTGGCTGAGTGGTCGAAAGCGCCGCACTCGAAATGCGGTATGCCAGCAATGGTATCTAGGGTTCGAATCCCTAACGCACCTCCACAGACACATCGCTTTCCTTTGCACAGGCGCGCCCGCTTCATCGGTGCGGGATCACCGTCCTTCCTCCGACAGGAAAGGAGCTTTCTCCGCAGCAAATCCATCGGATCAGTGTCACCCGGGTCACGCCCGATTGCCAATAGCGCGCTTGCATCTGTCTCCAAAGCGCCTAAATTGGTACCATGAATTCAACAGATCCCTTCAAGTCCGGTAATCCCTTGCCGTCCAACACGCCCGCTATCCTCGACGCGCGTTTCGCGATTGGTGATGTCGTCCGCCATCGGATTTTTGATTTTCGCGGTGTAATCTATGATATTGATCCGGTCTTCGCCAATAGCGAAGAATGGTATGAAGCTATCCCGAAGGATCTTCAGCCACCGAGGGATCAGCCTTTTTATCATCTTTTCGCGGAAAGTAGCGAAGGCAGCTATATAGCCTATGTCAGCCAGCAGAATCTGCTATCCGACGATAGCGGCGAGCCCATAGGGCATCCCGACGTGGCGCGACTGTTCCATGCAACCGAGAGCGGCCAATATCAGTTACACGGCATCCATCGGCACTAGGGCCGTCGCGGTCAGGACTTGATTTTCCAGCCTGATTTCAGCAGAAAATAGCATAATAACGCAAGCCCGACGTTGATGGCCAGCAAAATCAGCGCGCCCACAACAACGGGCGAATCTGCCTCGCCCAGAAAGCCATAGCGGAAACCTGAAATCGCATAGAAGAAGGGGTTTGCGTGGCTCACCGCCTGAAAGGCTGGCGACAGCCGGTCGATGGAATAGAAGGTTCCGGAAAGAAGCGCCAGCGGAGCGACTACAAAATTGGTCACCGCAGCCGCATGGTCGAATTTCTCTGCCCAGATCGACGTCAGCACGCCAAGGAAAGACAACATTGCGGATCCCATGATGCCGAACCAGAGCACCGCCCACCAATGGGCAATCCCGACATCGACACCCGGCCAGAAAAACATCGCCAGCCAGACCGCAAAACCGACCAGCGCCGCCCGGGTCATTGAGGCGCCTACCAGAGCCGCCAGCAACTCTCCTACCGACAAGGGGGGAGTCAGATAATCGATAATCGTCCCCTGAATCTTGCCCACGAGCATTGAGAAACTGCTGTTGGCGAAAGCATTTTGCAACATCCCCATGCAGATCAGGCCGGGAGCGATAAAATCGGCGAAGGGAACACCCAAAACGGTTCGGTCACCGCGGCCCATGGCGACCGTGAATATGACCAGAAACAACAATGTCGTGATCGATGGGGCCCATATGGTTTGCAACTGGACCTTGAAAAACCGCAGTACCTCTTTCCAGTATAGCGCGGCAAATCCGGCCCAATTCACTCCGCGAATGATTGGCACGCCCGGGTCCGCAAAATTCATTGCATTTGCCGGCAGGTCTGACGGATGATCGTTTTTTGGTTGGTTGAGCATATTGTTTTCGCCTATCGGCTCTCAGCGCCAATCACAACCCCATATTGCGCAGTGCGCATGGCATTATCTTGGTTGTATATTCACCCCGGCGACCCTATATTACTGGAAACTGAAAATGATTAGGACTTTGCATGGCTTGGACGGACGAGCGGATTGATTCACTGAAGAATATGTGGGAAAAAGGCCTGACTGCCAGCCAGATCGCGGAAGAACTGGGCGGCGTCAGCCGGAATGCTGTAATTGGCAAGGCGCATCGTCTTGGCCTGAAATCGCGCCCATCGCCGGTAAAAGCGAAGCCGAAAGCCAAAAAAGGCGCGAAGCCTGCGGCCAAGCCGAAGAAACCACCAACGAAATCTGCCACGACACCCAAGCCCAAGGAAGAGCATGTTGCACGGCGCGCGATGCCACCACCAACGCCCGCAGCCCGCACACACGCAGCGCAACAGGCTCGCCAGCCGAAACATGATGGTCCGAAGATTGTCTCTGTCGGCCCGGGTGGCTTTTTGCGTCAGGGTCCGGGCGACCAGCAGGCACCAATTCCGCCCGCACCGCCACGCCGTCTGGTTCCTGCCAAACCGAGCGATGAAATTGCCGACAAGACAAGCCTGCTCGATCTGAATGACAAGATATGCCGCTGGCCGATCAATCATCCCGGTGAACCTGATTTTCATTTCTGCGGTGAAGAAGTGAACCCGGGATTCCCTTATTGTGTCGAACATTGTGGTCGCGCGTTTCAGGCGCAATTGCCGCGCGGAACCCGTCGTCCGCCGCCGCCACTGCCATTTGGCGGTCCGCGGGTCCGATAGAAGATTCGTTGGGGATTTCGTGATTTTTCAATCCTTTGGCAGATGAGCGCATAAGCCTCTTGCCAGCGAGACTCTTGCGCTCTTATAGAGTCGACCATGTCTGATGATCTGTTCGGCTCTAACCCGCCAACCCAATCCAAAACCGGTGACTATGATGCTTCGTCAATCGAGGTACTGGAAGGCCTCGAGCCTGTCCGGAAACGGCCCGGCATGTATATTGGCGGAGTCGACGAACGCGCGCTCCACCATCTTGCGGCCGAAGTCATCGACAACAGCATGGATGAAGCGGTCGCCGGCCATGCCAGCCGGATAGAAATTACGCTGGATTCGGAAAACCGGCTGACCGTAACCGATAACGGACGCGGCATACCGGTTGACCCCCATCCGAAATTTCCCGGCAAGTCAGCCCTCGAAGTGATCATGACGACACTTCACTCGGGCGGCAAGTTTTCCGACAAGGCCTATGCGACATCGGGCGGGCTGCACGGCGTCGGCGTGTCCGTCGTCAACGCTCTGTCCTCCGACACGATCGTCGAAGTCGCCCGGAACAAGACTCTGTATCGCCAGTCCTTTTCCAAAGGCATGGCGACATCCAAACTGGAAGAGGTCGGCACCACCCAGAACCGTCGCGGAACGAGCATATCTTTTATACCCGACACCGAGATTTTCGGCGAAGGCAATCTGTTCAAGCCTTCCCGGCTGTTCAAGCTGGCCCGTTCCAAAGCCTATCTCTATGCCGGTGTCGAGATTCGCTGGAAATGCGACGAGAGCCAAGCCAGCGATGATATCCCCGCCGAAGCGGTGTTCCAGTTTCCCGGCGGTCTGTCCGATCACCTGCGCGAACAGCTATCTGGGCGCGAATGTGTCACGACAGATTTCTTTGCCGGCAATCAGGATTTTCCTGAGACCCAAGGCCGCGTCGAATGGGCGATTACCTGGCCGATCTGGACCGATGGAAGCTACAGCTGGTATTGCAATACTATTCCCACGCCCAATGGCGGCACTCATGAGACCGGCCTTCGCAATGCCCTTGTCAAGGGATTGCGCGCCTTCGGTGAACTGGTTCAGATAAAAAAGGCGTCGCAGCTCACCGCCGACGATATTATTTCCGGCGGCGAGATGATGCTGTCCGTCTTCATACGTGATCCGCAATTTCAGAGCCAGACCAAGGACCGGCTGACCTCTCCGGAAGCGTCAAAACTGGTCGAGAATGCGGTGCGCGACCATTTCGACCATTTCCTTACCGACAATATGGATCGGGGCAAGGCGCTGCTCGGTTTCGTCATGGAACGGATGGACGAACGGCTGAAGCGCAAGGCCGAACGCGAGGTCAAGCGCAAGACCGCGACATCCGGCCGCAAGGTGCGTCTCCCTGGCAAGCTGACCGACTGTTCGATCGGAGACCCCGAAGGCACCGAATTGTTCATTGTTGAAGGTGACAGCGCTGGCGGCTCCGCCAAACAGGCGCGCGAGCGCAAGACCCAGGCGATCCTGCCGATCCGAGGCAAAATCCTGAACGTAGCTTCGGCCAACAACGCCAAGATCATGGCGAATAGCGAAATTGCCGATCTGATCCTCGCGCTCGGCTGCGGCACGCGCAAGGATTGCCAACCCGACAATCTGCGCTACGAGCGGGTGATCATCATGACCGACGCCGACGTCGACGGCGCCCATATCGCGACCTTGCTGATGACCTTTTTCTTTCAGGAAATGCCGGAACTCGTCCGTCGCGGCCATCTCTATCTGGCCCGGCCACCGCTCTATCGCATCAGCGCCGGGGGCAAGAGCCTTTATGCACAGGATGATGCAGCCAGGGCAAAAATCGAGAGTGGACCGTTCAAGGGCAAGAAAGTCGACGTCAGCCGTTTCAAGGGTCTCGGCGAAATGAACCCTTCGCAGCTGCGCGAAACGACCATGGATCCGGACACGCGGTCGCTTTTCAAGGTAACCCTGCCGCCAGAATATGAGCAGCGCGCGGGCGTCAAGGATCTGGTTGACCGGCTGATGGGGAAAAACCCCGAGCATCGCTTCAACTTCATCCAGCAAAATGCCGCCAGCCTTGATGAGGATGTGATAGACGCTTAACAACAATGATCTGACTGAAATCCGGTTTCAGGAGATTTTCGTGCGCTTTCTCTGTTCCGTCGCCCTGTTTCTGGTTTGCTGCTCCCCCATATTGATCCCGATTCATGCCATTGCCCAGACCGGGGAATATGTCTCTGCACAGCTCGGAAAACGCACCGATGAGGCCCTTCATCTGCTGCAGGGGGAAGCCATCGAAGCGGACATTTTTGACGAAAATTTCCGCAACGCCGTGCCGCCGGATCAACTGCGCGCGCTCCGCCAGAAAATATCGGAGCAACAGGGGCAAGCACTCGACATTGTTTCAATCACACCACGCGGTGCCAACTCGGCAATCATCAAGATTCGCTTTGAAAAATCCATCGGCACGATGCATCTGGATCTGGAGACGGCCCCGCCGCACCGTATTTCGGGCCTGCTGATCACGGGTTTTGAAGCCGCTGGCGACACCATCAAGGATGTCGTTGCCGCAATCGACGCCCTGCCCGGTCGCCAGGGTTTGGTCGTACAGCAACTGGACGGAACCGGTAACCGGCTACCGCAGGCCGCACTGGATCCCGATGGTCGCTACGCGATCGCATCAACCTTCAAACTATATATATTGGCGGAACTTGACCGGGCCGTCCGGGCCGGTGAAAGACGATGGTCCGATGTCGTTCGACTGGGACCAAAATCCCATCCCACCGGGATTAGCCAGAACTGGCCTGACGCATCGCCGGTCACGTTGCACACATTGGCAACCCTGATGATCTCGATCAGCGACAACAGCGCCACCGACACATTGATCCGCGTGATCGGACAGCAACAGCTGGCCAGAATTGTCAAAGCCGCTGGCCATCACAACCCTGACGAGTTGCGCCCCTTTCTCATGACACGCCAGATATCCGCCCTGAAAATGCCGGCGCACAGGGCGCAGAGGGAGAGGTTTCTCGGCGCCAGTCCGGCTGATCGCCAGAAACTGCTGGCAGGTTTCGACAGCATATTGTCTCTCGACAGCCTCGATCCCCGTATATTGACCAACAGGCCAAATTTTATTGATCAGCTTGAATGGTTTGCAACACCGCAGGATATCCTCAGATTGCTCGCCTATCTCAGCCGGAACGCCAGCGAGGAAACGAGAGCCATTCTCGCGATCAATCCCGGCATCGGGCAGGATACGGCCCGGAAATGGAATTATTTTGGCTATAAGGGCGGATCAGAACCCGGCGTCCTGTCCTACGGATTTCTCCTGCAATCCAGAGCCGGGAATAATTACGCTGTTTCGATCATCTGGAACAATCGCGATGAATCCCTGCAGGAGAGCGAATTGCTGGCGCTGACGACACGGTTGGTAAATCTGCTGGCGGAACAATAATCAAAGCGCCGGGCCGGACAGTTTCGCTCAGGGCTGTTCCCCGGAGAGCGCCGCAACCAGTGCCTTTACCTTCTGCTGCCGCCATTGCGGGAGCGGTGCCATCAGCCAGTAACCGCGTGACGACACGCTGTCTTCACCGATGATCTCGATCCTGCCGGCTTCCAGATCGCGCTGAGCCAGCATTTTGGGAACCCATGCGTAACCGAAACCGTTGACAGCCGCTTCAATGGCAAGACCACCATCGGCGACACGCATCAAGGTCTCCTCGCCCTCCGATATGGGGCACCCAGGCCAGTCAATCTTGTTGCCGCCCTTCTGGCCCGGTGCGGCAACCTTCACGAACACCGTATCGCCGAGCATCTTGCCCTCATGCTGCCCCGGCCCGTCACCCAGCCATATCGCGACATCAAGATTGGCCTCGGTAAAATCAATTTCATCATCCGCGGCGACCAGCGCAAAACTGGTATCGGGATGATCGGCGGAAAAGGCAGACAGCCTTTCATTCAACCATTTCTGGGTAAAATCGCGCGGCGCGGCGATGGTCAGCTTGTGTGAGGACTGGCCCGACTGCATTGCCCGGACGGCTTCTTCAAATTGCAAAAAGCCGGACCGTAGCGCATCAAGACCGGCGGATGCCTCATCGGTGAGTTCGAGACCTTTCGGGGTCCGGCGAAACATCACCACCCCCAGCATATCTTCCAGCGCACGGATTTGCTGGCCCACCGCCGCTGGTGTCACCGCAAGCTCATCCGCCGCTTTGGTAAAGCTCAGGTGCCGAGCGGCTGCATCAAGCACGCGCAACCCGTTGAGGGGTAAATGGGTTCGTTTCATTGTTCGACAGTCGGTTCGGTTAACAGGAAACGGGGGATACGGACCTCAAAAACCGGCGGCGTGGCACCGACCATGATAAAATGACCTTCCATTGCGCCGCTGGGTGTATTGAGCGGACAACCCGAGACATAGTCATGGGATTTGCCCGGCTCGATGATCGGCTGTTCGCCGATCACCCCTTCACCGTCCACCATTTGCAATCCGCCGCGCTGGTCATTGATCCGCCAGTGTCGGGTCAGCAATTGCACCGCCGTATCGCGATGGTTCTCAATCCGGACATGATAGGCCCAAAACCAGCGTTTGCTATCAATGTCGGATTGTTCCGGCAAAAAGGTTACAGCAACGCGCACGGTGACAGCGTCGGTTGTTTCAGCAAACGGGAAAAAGGACTTCATATGACCAATATAGAGTCAAAGACCGACAGACGAAAGGGCCTGATCCAAGTCTTTGATCAAATCTGCCGGATCTTCCAGTCCGACACTGATCCGCAACATGTCTTCGGTAATCCCGATTTCCAGCCTGGCCTCCTCTCCCAGACCGTGATGTGTCGTCGTCGACGGATGACACATGAGCGTCCGGCTATCTCCGATATTGTTGGAAATATCGATTAAATTCAATGCGTTGAGGAGTCCATGCGCCTGTTTCCGTCCGCCACCGACATAAAGCGAGAAGATCGGTCCGGCGGCCTCCATCTGGCTCATTGCGAGACCATGCTGCGGATGGCTGGGCAAACCGGGGTGCAAGATTTTCTCTACCCGCTGCTCTAAAAACTTGCCCACTTCGAGCGCATTATCGCTTTGCCGCCTGATCCGAAGGTCCAGGGTCTCCAGTCCCTTGAGCACCACCCAGGCATTGAACGCGCTCAATGTCGGACCGGTGTTGCGGGTGAAAGCGAGCAGCTTGTCCTCGATAAATTCTTCCGTGCCACAGACGGCGCCAGCCAATACGCGGCCCTGCCCGTCCATCATCTTGGTCGCGCTATAGGCAACCACGTCCACACCATGTTCCATAGGTCGCTGGAGCACATTGGTGGCAAAGGCATTGTCGACCACGCTGGTGATGCCCTTTGCCCGCGCCAACGCGCAAACAGCCCGGATATCAATCACTTCCATTGTAGGATTGGCCGGCGTTTCAAAGAAGAAAACTTTGGTCTTGGGCGTGATCGCCCGTTCCCAATTCTCTATCTCGCGGCCGTCTATCACGGTCGTTTCGATCCCGAACTTGGGCAAGAGAGTATCGGTCAGCCAGCGACAGGAACCGAATAGCGCCCGGCTGGCGACAACATGGTCGCCCGCTTGCAACTGACAAAGCAGAGATGCAGTCATCGCCGCCATGCCCGAAGCGGTGGAGCGGCAGGCTTCCGCCCCTTCCATAACGGCAATCCGTTCTTCGAGCATCCGTACCGTCGGATTTTGCAGACGGCTGTAGGTCATGCCGCTCTGCTCGCCGGCAAAACGTGCAGCGGCATCCTCGGCGCAATCATAGGTATATCCGGAGGTCAGAAAGATGGCTTCGGACGTCTCGCCAAATTCGCTGCGCATCGTCCCGCTGCGCACCGCCTTGGTCGCGGGGCGCCAGCTACTGGTAATATCCCGATTTTGTCCGGTATCTCTTTTCATTTTTCTTCCTTAACCGTCCGTCAGTTGTGCGACAACAGCGTCGCCGATTTCGCGGGTTGAGGCCGTGCCACCCAGATCATGGCCAAGAACGCCCTGCTGCAAAACGGCAGCAACCGCCGCCTCGATCCTTTGCGCTTCCGCTTCCCTGCCAAAGCTGTGCCGCAACATCATCGCCGCCGACAGAATCATTGCCGAGGGATTGGCGATGCCCTGCCCGGCAATATCCGGCGCGCTGCCATGGATAGGCTCGTACAAGCCCTTGGTCCCTTCCCCC
>Ga0209345_10005078_pt1 | contig 12392 bp, 15 predicted proteins | sample Cruoilmetagenom7_FD_187294 | JGI IMG/M metagenome (GOLD analysis project Ga0209345, IMG submission 187294) | Oil polluted marine microbial communities from Coal Oil Point, Santa Barbara, California, USA - Sample 7 (SPAdes) (version 2) | ecosystem: Environmental > Aquatic > Marine > Oil seeps ...
TGCGAAATCGGTTAGGGATTCCATGTATAATAGATGCCAGTTAGACAAGCTATAGTTAACTATCTTATTGATGATGGTGGGGTTATTCGAAATTCTCTCTACATTATCGATATCCTCGAAAGCGTTATCTCCCGTTATAAATTTTATTTCTTCCACAAAGCTACCAAGTCCCATCAAAACTTAAAATAGACGCAGGAAAACTGCCACAAGGAATCTCAGTCGCCTTAATATCATATATATGATAATTTTGCCTCTGGTTCATCTCATGATAATCTCTTAGATTAACAATTATTTTATCATGTCTATTTAAAATTGCATTCTTTTTTAGTTCCTTTGGAAGTTCTCCATATAGACCAGAAACAGGAATATGTTTAATATTCCTATGTTCTGTTGTAACGACTCCCTCTTCAAAAAATGGTATCTTTTTTATGGATATAGTTTCTGTCAAACCATCATCAACCTCTAATAAACTTTCTGGTATAAATTTTATTTTGTTAAAAAATTCATTGTAGATTTGGTTAAAAGGAATCTCTTTAAAGATAAATCCTACATCAAAGTAATCTAAAGTTAATTCATTGACTCTTGGATTTACATCAGGTGTTGCACAAATATAAAAAATTGACACATCATTTTCGTCAATAAAACAGGCCGTCTCACGATGATGTATCTTTGAATTATTACCAAATTTCTTTTCAATCTGTGAAAGGCGCATATCTTGATTTTGTAAAGCTTCAACAAAATTATTTGGACCATACCCTATCCAACTTAGCCCGCCTAAACTTATATTAAATGGTGAATGGTAATGAGAATAGTTAATGAAAGTGTTGTAATAGGTTAATAAAATCTCTTTTAGATTGTCTATACTAACATCCCAAGAACTTGTTTCCAAATAATATGCTTTTTCAAAAAAATTATTATAAATTTTCGAATAGAGAACACATTCATGATGTTCCGTAGCTTCAAATTCAATGTATGGAATAACAGTCCCTTCATGAGTTATATTGTGCACCTCAGATTGTTCTTCGAATAATCTGTCAAAAGAGTTTATAATCGGCCCAGTAGATTCCTCATTTGTTTCCGAATTTGTAAATCTATCTTTCAATTCTTCTTCGGTGAGTTCTCTTGTTGTAATACCATGTCGAATATAGAATTTTCCATTTGCTCTGGCTGGGTATCCTGTTTTTTTGATGATTTGAATGACAAATACCATACCTTCCTCAAGCTTAACTTGTGAAAATTCTAGCTTAATTGGTGGTTCACAATTATCTACACTAATCCGATCAACTTTTTCCCTATACTCTTTAAGTTCCTTTTCACCAGAAGAAAAACCTTCGATTGTTCCATCGTCATTAACTCCAATTAGTATTAGGCCCCCCTTGAAATTAGCTAATGCAGCCATTGCCTTGGCCAATTCTTTATTTTTATTCCCCTTGACAAACTCACTTCTCTTAAATTCAACTTCTGGAGTTTCGCCATTTTTTATTAATTTGAGAAGATTTTTTTCATCAAGCATTTTGTATCCTAATTCCAGTCACCAAACTCCGTACTTAAATATATAGGGATTGTTAGTGGTTTTGCGGTTATATATCTTTTCTCTTTGTTAGATGGTTTGTTCTGAGTGGAAATATACATTTCCACAACTTCCCACCTATGACCAACTGATCACGAAGCATTTTTGATAAAACTTTTCCTAAAAGTTTTTTGAAAACAACCCGTTGCCCATGGTCCGGACACCATTCTCTCAAATATTGGAAGTGTTACCTCAGCACTCTACTTGTCCTGCCTTTGATCTTCTTTGCGATGAAACTCACAGAATACTTTGGAGGATACTTTATGAACAGATGAATATAATCGATGTTGATTGCCATATCAATTATCCCAATATCCATCTCCCTGCATGTCTTCCCGATACGACCCTCACAAACCATAGCAACATCGTCAGTAAAAATTTTCCCGATCCTTTGGTGTAATAACCATATGATCTGTTAAGAGTGACACCGTATGCCGGTCATATCGCAGTTCTATTCTTGCCATATGTCTTCTCCAAAAAAGAAGAGAGGTAAAAGGCATCATATAGAACTTGAGAGGTTGCGTTAGAATTATGAGAATTATATCTGTCGAAGACCATAAATCACTTTATCACTTCATCTATCACCTGAAGAACCCTCTTTGGGCCTTCAAGCTTCTCGGAAAATTCCAGTAGCTTTACACTGTTATCTCTTAGTTCAATCGCCTGATCTATACACTCAGAGATCATGAAAGGTGGTGTAAAGTAACTCATCTTCTTTCCAACTTTCAGTTCTTCGATCCTTTCTGCGTTGTTCTGTTGCTCGGTGTGAAGCATATCTGGAAACGATAGAAGAGGTTTTCCGAAGCTCAGGGACTCCATCATGGTGCTGTGACCGCCCGGTGCGATCACCAGATCGGACGCTTTTATGTAAGGATATACGTCATCTAGGTACTCATATATGTCCACATTATCCGATTTATCTTTTAAACTTGCGGGATCAAGATTCGGCCCGGTAACCAGTGTGAAGTTGAGATCCTCTCTTGTCCTTGCAGTAGAGAGTACATTTAAGAGTAGCTGTTTTCTGTAGCCAAATCCGCCGATAAGGGAGAAGACATGAGGATGGTCGAGATCCTTCTCCTCGACATCGTCGTACTTCTCTTGAACCAGAGGGCCAACATACTCAACCTTCTCCACCGTCTCAGGTAGTAAAAAAATGCTCTTTTCGCAGACTGTGTAAGGTGGAGGAAAATCCGGGATTATTATTCTGTTTGCACTCTTGAAGACTGTATCAGCAAGCCACTTCACAAATCTTCCGGCCAGTTCCATTTTGATTCCTCTATTTTCAAAAAACCCATTCAAGTTCATCTGATTCAACATCATAACCAGTGGAATTCCATTGATTTTGGATGCTGCCGCTGCCGTGAAGTAACTGTCGGATATGATCAGATCGGGGTCTTCTGATTTCACAAGATCGAATACTTCCGAGTACCCCTTCAGCTTTGAACGACGAAAAGTCTCAGCTACGGAATCTTTGATGCTGAGTGACCCCGACTCCCCCACAAGTTTCAATTCTGAAGGGATCTCAATCGCATCGAAGCCTGCCTTTTCTATATGTTCTTTTGAGTACCCATATGCCGAGAATATGACCTCATGGCCTGCATCAATCAGTTCACGACCAACTGCAATGCTCCTGCTTGTGTGACCAAGTCCCTCTCCACATACAAAGATCTGTACTTTCATATCTAGTAGTTCTCCCTGCTAGTTATATCATATTGGCCTTTTTAGATATTAAATTCTGCCGGGCAATATATCAACTTGTTTTAGGGTAAGGGCGATTAAAGGCTATCTATTTCTGTGCTATTCAGACCAGCAAGTCCCAGGCAGAAGATTCCAATACCCAAAAGTGTTCCTATTGTTTCAAGGTCTAGTTCCCCCAGAGTTGACAGAACTACTGTTGCTACACCCATAGCTAGTGGGGTGGCGTACAGAACAATTTTGACTATTTTACTCATTTCAGTCATGTTTTAACGAATGGTTGAATGAGTATTAGTCAGTTTTGGTTAAGTATTCAGTTTTTTATTCACCAAGGATTGGAACGATACCAGTTGGCACATAGGCTTCGATCAGTTGACTATATGGCAGCTGTATTTGTTTATCCGACTAAAGTAGAAACCAAACAAAGGTATAAATAGTATCTGAGATAAAAGCTCGTCACGATGGCAAATGTCATAACGATGTTTTTTGAGATTTACAATATCGGAGCTGCTTTCATTATCGTGTTTCTGATAGGACAGATCCTGTTAATGGCTAGAAGAACAGATGAAAAGCTATTAAAGGCCAGAATTTTCTTAAGCGAGAAGAATATTCATGATGCCTGGCTGTTTATGTCGATTGCAGGAGCGGGTTTGGCTGTTCATGTACTTTCATCGTTTTTGAGTAACATGAGGATCTACAAATCCGAATTTTTCTCCGGTTTTCTGTTTGGGATCAGCGAAGTCTTCTTTTTAACGGCGTTCATAGTGGTGCTATATCAATGGTTCCAGCTCTTAGAAGAAGCAAAAAGACCTAGAAATGAGAATGAACAGGTTGCCGAAGAATGATAGATTTTCTGAATTTCTTAGTATGAGGGGATCGACGATGAAAGCTCACCAAAATGAAGCTCAAGAGATAAAAAAGTTCGTATCGAAAAACAGTGGTGAGTTCTTATTCAGAGAGCCTGGGATGCAGGATGCTTGTGCCTATTTGGATTTCATAAATGAACTGGTGGAAGAGAACGCTCCGATAAATCTTGATAAGAAGCTGTCTCTTAAGGATGTGAAAAATGGCCTTAAAGAGCGAGTTGAAAGGATTAGAGATACCCAAGGCACAGTCGTTCTGGCCGAAAAGGACGGTGGGATAGCCGCTCTTTGCGAGGTGAGAAGGAGATTCGGGAGGATGTCTCATGTGGCAGATCTCGGGATTGTGGTTGGTAGAAAATATCGCAGATTGGGTATTGGAAAGGCCATCTCACTTGAAGTTATCAATATATCGAGGATAGAGGGTATCGAGATCATCAGATTAGAGGCATTTGAGGATAACAAGGCTGCAATATCGTTGTACCGTAACATTGGTTTTGTTGAGGAGGCCATTCTTAAAGAAGAGGTAAAAGATGATGGTATTTACAAGAACTGCGTACTTATGAGCTTATATCTCAGAAGTTTATGAAGTGTGATATCTCCTAACCTCGGTGAGGGTTATTTTATATTATCTCGCTACAATTTTATGAGTGAAATGTCGACTGTGAAAGAGGTTATCGAAGATAGAAGGAGTATACGCAAGTACAAACCAGACCCCATACCTGACAGATTTATATTGCAGATTCTCGAGGCTGCAAGACTTGCACCATCCGGATCTAACACCCAGCCGTGGCGTTTTGTCGTTGTAAAAAACGAGGATACAAGGTTGAAACTAAAAGAGGCTGCTGTCAATCAGAAATTTGTGGGTGAAGCACCTGTTGTAATCGCCTGCTGTGGAGACCTCACAGCATGGAGGCAATATCCAAAACGGATAAAAGAGCTAGTATCCGGAAGAGAAGATGAGGAATGGAATCTGGAAGAGGTGACCTCGCGGATGACAACGACGGTGAGAAATGTAGCAATCGCTTGCGAACATATGATACTTCAGGCAACAGAACTCGGCCTGGGTACATGTTGGGTAGGAATGATGAACAGGGAGCATGTAAAAGAGATTCTCAACATACCGGACTATCTTGTTATCGTGGTGCTTCTTACCATCGGTTATCCCGTTGAAGATCCCAAGCAGAGGCCAAGACTGGACCTTTCCAAAATAGCTTTTCATGAAGAGTATGGGAACAGCTTATTTATGAAGGATGTCTAACTGACCTACATTATTGAGAAAAGTTGAAGTACCAAAAAGAAAAAACTTTAGGTGATTTAACATAGAACTCTAGTTGGATGGGACAGATCATGATTGAAGTGACAGTAAATGGGGTTGTTACTGAAGTGGAAGAGAACCTTATGATAGGTGAGGTAATCAGGGAACTAGACCCCCATTTTACCGAAGGCGTCCTTATAGGAAAGATAAGGGGAAAGAGAGACAAAGCCGGAGCATGTGTCTTCAAAACCAGTCGTGGTAGGTTCATAACTGATATTAGAGATCCGCTCAACCTTAAAGATCTTGGAGTATCTTGGATCACAGAAGATATGATCGTCTTCGGCCCGATACCATCAAAAGAGGGCACCAAATTCATCCAGAGAAATGTAAAGAGAAAAGAAGGTGATATTTTTCTGCTTCGTAGCGATTTGGATAGTTATATCGGGATCGCCCTATCAGATCATGAAGAGATCTCCACAATACAGGAAGGCGAAGAGACTGACGTGATAGGAAAGATCACAGCAGGGGTTTCAGTTGCCAGAAAGCTGACAAAAGAGGATATTATAAAGGGCATTTCTCGAGAGTACGAGGCGAAGAATATACTGGAGAGGGTATCGCCGGAAACTCCGGTGACGCAGGGAGCCGAGATCCTCTCACATGTCAGTGTGGATCTGTATGACTCCGCACCGAATTCAGTTGAGGTTCTTTTCTCATATCTCAAAAACTCCGATCACAAAATCACCATCACCGACTCTGCAAAGGCTTATATCCGGTCTGAGTGCAAGATAACAGTAAGAATTCCGCTGGAGAACAACAGAAACTTCAGAAAGAAGGGGGATCTTCTGATAAGAAACGTTGGGGAGCGGATAAACTCAATCTACTTTTACAGATCAGATCATATGCCACAACCTTCCATGAACAAGATCGGAAAAGTTACTAACGGACTGGAACTGGTGGAAGTGGCAAAGGACGGTGATAAATTACTTATTCATACCAATCCCGAGCAGATATTTGTCCTTGGCAAAACTCAGTCAGAAGCAGAAGAATTTCTGAGAGAAAGAGGTATATCACAGAAGAGAGATGGTACCGAGAACGATGATGCGATAATAATAAACCAGACACCTTCGAAGACCATGAGGATAACAGACACTTTAGTCACAGAGGGAATACCTTCAAACAGACTCGTTCGAATAAAATTATTCAAAGAAGAAGCACCCGTAACGACCGAGCATATCTTTGAGGCCAGTGGGCTGTACAGCAACTATCCGATAGGTAAGTTCACGGTTATGTCGTCATCGGAGTCATTGATTCTTCTGGAGACCGAGGAGAAGAAGAAAGCAATAGTGCATGAGAATCTTCCCGAGAAAGGAGAAGTCGGACTTCTGGGAATGACGAACATGAGCAGGCAATGGTATGGTCTATTAGGTGTGCGATTTGAAGAGAGTGACGAGTACGGTCCGACAGGCGAGGAGCTCGAGTCGACTAACATTATAGGAAAGATCGTAGAAGGCATGGAAGAGCTGAAGGAGCTAGAGGCCGGTTCTACTGTTTACTTCATGGAGGTCTCATGAAGGTACAAGTAAATACACCTGAGGAGGATGCTTCTTCTGCATTTGATGCCCTGATTAAAGATGCAGTAAGGGATCTTCATCTGGCGAGATTAATCGATGAAGTGCGGGTCAGGGTCGAACTGGATCCTTTTCTATTTTACATATCGGTAAAACAGAATCCATCTCCACCATCCATCAGGATCAGTGATGTACTGGAAATAACAGAAGAGAGAGAAGACGTTGTAAAAATTGTGATAGTCGACGAGATATATGCACCTAACCTTCTAAGCCTTCTGTGGGATCGTTTTGGAGATGAGAACGTTCATCAAATTAGACGAAACATCCTTGAAGTGGAGGCGACAAGGAGTGAAATATTGGACTTACCAATCCACCAGTTGAAGGATAAGGAGGTAGATTCCATGATACACGATTTCGTCCACCGTGTAATCCCCGCCGGGCTCAGAATAGTCCGAAAGGTTGGTGAACTATCATATGTAGCATCGGAAAACACCATAACCGATCAGGATATTATACTGATGAAAGAGCTTGTATCCAGCGCTTCGGATGCAGGTAACACCAGTGAATAAGAGTTAAGAGAAGAAGTACAACGAAGTGATGCAAGATGTATGGCAACTATATCTTTGAAGGAGGCACCTACAAATACCGCAAGATAATTGAGCTTGTCGAAGATCTGGGCGGGTACATAATATCCAAGAGGCTCCTTGCCCAGGAAGCCACAATAACATTCGCTGCACCAACGGAAGACAAAGAACTCATAAACAGACGCGCCAAGGATATTCAGGGATCCATCAAGGAGTTGCCCCTACTCGGAACAGAGATTGCAGTTGTATCACCCACCCTGACAAGGCAACATCTCCCGCATCATCTCTGCGACATAGCAGAGCATCTCAGAAGGGAAGGTGCTCAAACAAACATGATCGGGCTTGCAAGGGGCGTTGGCAGAAGGATAGCCCAGCTCAATGAGAGGGAGAAGAAGGTAATCGAAGAACATGATGTAGCTGTAATATGCCTGGGCAACTTTAAAAAGTGCATTGAAGAGAAAGTTCAGATATATAAAGAGATAAACATACCGCTGGTCTTCACCGGGCTACCACCGATTGAGAACCCGGATTTTACATACATCGAGAAACTTGGTAGGTCTCCACTCAAATTCAAACGTTCCAGCGAGATAAAACTACTCAAGAACGTGGCATTGGGTGTGGAAGCCAACATAAAGAAATTGAGAGAAGAGTTGAGTGTGAATCCACCAATAGCACCCCCATTTGTATTAAAAAGCGAGATATTGAGTCAAGTAGAAGATGTGAAATTTGTACTTGCACCGGATCCGATAACCCTTAGAACAAACGGAATGAGGGTGAAGATGCCCTGGCAGCTTTACGCGGATGAGATCTCAAACGTGAATATTGGAAATTATAAAATTGGAGATATAAGCACATTGCGCCGCTCAGCAAATAAAAATAGGATCCTGATAGACTTGTTACCAGAATCCCTCGTCGAAGTTTAACTTTATTTTTTATGTTTTTCTTCTTCTGCCCATCAGATATGCAACTGCTAAGATACCTGCAACCGCATATATTGATGTAAAACCAGATGCACGTCTTGCTGGGCGGCCAGCACTACCGGATGATCCATCACTAGAAGACGACTGTACAGGTTCATTCACAATGATTGTGCCATTCAGATCACCTATTGTGATGTTGTAGGTTCCAACCTCTTCCAACTCGGCCTTTGAGAGCTTGAACTCCACCTTCTTCGTTGCTTCATCAACAAGATGCAGAGTCACCGTCGAGTTCTCATCACCATAATACATGACTATATCTTCCCCTTTCAGATTGCCCTTACCACCATCGTTTGTAATATTGACTGAGATAGTAACTGTCTGACCCAGCTCGGCAGGATCCGGTAAAATAGTAAGGTCCTTGAAGTTGTAGTCATAAGGGGGGTATTGGGATGCGGCCTTACGCACATCAAAATAAAGATTCGGTGTAGTCCCTATAACCTTGTTGCCAGCATTTTTATCAGTTGCCGTCACCTGTACCCTATATTTTCCCTCAACTGCGTCTGCTTCAATATTATAGGATATCACAGCAAATGTCTTCTTGGTTGATGTCTTGTCATCGTTGATACGTACGTCCGAACTTGCACTAGTTGTGAAGGTGTAACCCGTAGATACCCTCTCACCTTCCATAGAGAACCCGATATTCGGTTTGAACTGTCCTGTCTTCGTATCTTCTGTAGTATCTCCTGTCGCTTCTAGGTATAAATAAACCGTTGTACCTGGTGGGAACTGTGGGGTACTACTGGCATCTTTGTACTGATAGTGCGGCCTGAAGTCCTTGTACCCTGCAGGCTTATCGGCACAGATCTCATATCTATCGATATATCCTCCCGCAAGCGCCGGTGTAATCATCGAAGACGCATATAATAGTAGGACTATCGTTATGATAACGCTTCTTCCCTTCATAGTACCACCCAATGAGATTTATAATATTTAAAACTTATCAACATGCTCCGGTGGGGATTTGAACCCCAGTCGTGGGAGTGAGAGTCCCACATGATTGGCCGGACTACACTACCGGAGCAGAAGCAGATATGCTTAAAGCTAACAGTAAACTATTAAAACTTTTGATTTTCACATGTGCCGTCAGAGATGTAATCACTTTGAAGCGGGTAAAATTCCTCCTTGATATTTACCGGATCCCAGAAGGGATTTGAAGTTATCGATGATGGAACTGTTGGCATTAAAAGATCTTGTTACCGCATTTAAGAGGCTATCGTTTGATCTGTTCAGTATCTTTCTTGCGGCAAGGGAGTACTCAAAGTTCTTTCCAACAAAATCCTTCCAAGTTGCCTCGTATCTGGATAAATTGTCTGCACTGTAGTCCTCCTGACTTATCGCCTCTGAAGCCATTTCCCCCGCCATCTCTCCACAGAACATGGCATATCTTATACCCTCGGATGCAGCGGGATCTGTCTGCCCGGCGGCGTCACCTACTGCCATTATTCCATCACCGTATGTCTTATCGAGCGGCCCGGTTGTAGGTATGAATCCTATGCGTTCTTCGGTACATTTTGCATCGCCAAGCCTCTTTGCGATCATCGGGGTCTTCCAGGACTTATCCACATAATCATAGATCGTCCCTTTGGCCTTCGACTCCAGTATGCCGACTCCGAAGAATATGTGTGATTTTGTAACAGGATATATCCACGCCGCATGCCCAGGTGCAAACTCATTTCCTAGGAATATTTGCATGTATCTGTCCGTATCCATAGTTGCATTATAAAGTTCATACTCTCTGCAGACGATGAACTCACCGATCTTTCCGATCCCGGCTCTTCTCATCACGACCGAGTTTGTTCCATCCGCTGCAATTGTAATTTTTGAAGTGAATTTGAGCTCCCTCTGCTCTCTTTCTGCAATAACACCTTTCATGATGCCATCTTCAGTTATGGCATCCTTTGCCCTATGCCCTAACTTTATATCAACTCCGGATTCTATGGCTTTTTTTGCAAGACTCTTAAAGAATTTCTTCCTATCGACCATGAAACCAACTTCTCCTTTGGTGTTTATCGTCACACAGTCTTCGTTTGGTGAGAATAACTGGATACCATAAAAGGGATTGAGCAAAAGTTCCTCATCTATATCGAAATGTTTGACAGCGGCAATGTGGACGGCTCCGGTGTCACTTGAAGGTTCTCCTATCTCACGACTCTTCTCAAGAAGTAGAGTCTTCAAACCGTTTCTTGCAGATGTCTCTGCTGCCACGAGACCTCCATACCCTGCACCAACAACAATAACATCATAATCTTCCATGATCATTCCTCCTTTAGACCACTTTATGGTTATTTGAATTAATTCATAATTATTATGAGTTGCGATATGGCCTACATTAAACATATCGAACGGTATGTTCTGATCTTTGGAGATGAAGTATTAAATAGGGTTATAATTGAAGAAACAGTACCTGAGATTGATTTTAGACCATCCAAAGTTATGAATGATATTAAAATATATTTCACAGGTAAAAATGTTGATTTTACTAGATATGATGTCGATCTAACCGGACTTACAGATTTTGAAAGAGAAGTTCTGGTTGAAACGAGAAGAATACCATATGGATCCGTTAAAACATATACGGGGCTTGCTGAAATGGTGGGAAGGCCAAAAGCCGTACGTGCGGTGGGAAATGCATTACGAAAGAATCCACTTCCCCTAGTAATACCATGTCACAGGGTGGTGGGAAAGAACGGGATTGGGGGTTACTCCTCCGGAAGAGGTATAAAAGAGAGACTTCTCAAACTTGAAGGGATTTTGTGACGCGCGTGATCAACGAGTCCCTATGAAAATCCTTAAGCCAACTCATTTTATACAGTGCTAACGATACCAGTGGATAGTAAAAGAGAAGATTTTGATGGGGTCGATGGGGGATTCGAATTTCTTGAGTATGACCTGGAAGAGCTGTATGAGCTACTGGGGTCTTTATCTGAAACGCTGTATCTTCTCTTCACACATGTTCGAGACTTCAAGAAGGGTGTGAAAGTCGATAGCAATAGAGAGGATTATATCGCACACGGGAAAAGGTTGTTTGACGGATATTGCAAGGAGATCAAAGGTGACATCTGTAAAACGTACTCAAGTGAACATGAGAAGTTTGCAGGGGATAAAAAATCAGCATACCGAACCGTCATGGATGTGATATCAAGAAGTGAAATTCCCGAACATGCCGGGAAGATTGCCGGGGCGATAATAGTCAAGACCGGTCTGCATGATTTTTGCAACGACGTTTATGAGAGTGCGTGAAGGACTAAGGATTTGTAATTAAGGTATCAAACCAACATATCACGTGGGTTGATAGATGACAACTCGATATTTCCAATCCGGTTTCATCCGCCAATTTCTGTAACTCGGCTTTCCAGGTCAGTTAATAGCGTTGGATCTTTGTCTGTTATTTTCATTCGTCCTGCGCCTTCTTTCCGAATCTTTTTGTTGTCCAATTCGTCAAGTTTATCTAATTCGGCAAAACCCTTTGAAATCAACTTGCGAGAAACCCCTGTTTCTTTGGATATTCCACCATACCCCTCTGCTTTTGCCATTGCAGCGACCAATAGCCTTAGATCTCTTTCATTCAAATCTGGTTGAATCGTTTCATATATTTTTGATCTCTTCTTCACGCATTGAACATAAATAGGCGGTACAACTATATAATATGTTACCTTAATTTAATTACATGGACTAAGAGCCACAGGTGATGGCAAAATAATGGTGATCAATGGAGTACATCGGAGAGATAAGATCCCAAATTGCGACCGGTTATTTGTCCGACAACACCGTGTTTGTAATTATCTCCTTCACATTTGGCGCATAACCCGGCGTAGTTACAAAGGGCGATCTCTACAGATCGGATAAAAATAAGATTTGAATCTACAGATCAGATAAA
>Ga0209345_10005079_pt1 | contig 12391 bp, 11 predicted proteins | sample Cruoilmetagenom7_FD_187294 | JGI IMG/M metagenome (GOLD analysis project Ga0209345, IMG submission 187294) | Oil polluted marine microbial communities from Coal Oil Point, Santa Barbara, California, USA - Sample 7 (SPAdes) (version 2) | ecosystem: Environmental > Aquatic > Marine > Oil seeps ...
GGCCCGGCGTAGATGCTTTTCCGTTCGCTTGGTCAGCTCGGGGCCAAACTTCTGGACCCAGCTATACACGGTTGATCGGTCGACTATCGTGCCGCGCTCTTCCAGAAGATCGACAACATCTTGGTAAGACAGGGGATATCGCAGATACCAGCGCACGGCACACAGTATGATCTCACGTGGAAAGCGGTGATGCTTGAACGGCGATTTGCGCGGCATGTTCGAACTCACAAATCACAATCCCCCTAAGAACTGCAATTAACGCAACAGCCCCCGTCTGGGGGCCTACAGAATGGCCGCAGTATCGACGACGTCGCTTCAGAATATCAGCACATCCTCTGCGAGGTCCGACAGGCTATCCAACGATTCCAGTCTCAGGGCATTTCCGCCGCCAAAGTCGAACACCACCTGCCCACCAACGATATTGGCGAAGTTATCCACGACCTGCTGGGCTGTCAGTCCTGCCACGGAAGTGATCTCCGAGGCTTGGATCGCGATACGGTCAGTATGGGCATGGTTGAAGTCCTCCACCACATCATTGCCGCCGTTGAACACAAAGGTATCATTATGGCTGCCCCCACGGAGGGTGTCGTTACCAGCCCCCCCATCCAAACGATCCGCATGGGCTCCACCATTGAGGTAATCATCCCCCGCCCGACCAAAGAGCTGATCAGATCCTTCACGGCCAAACAGCCGATTGTCGCTAAGATCTCCATAAATCACATCTGCAAAAGACCCGCCTGCCAGATCCTCGATGGAATCATAGCTGTCGCCCGCCGCCTCACCGGTATTGTTGCCGCTGTTCATGAGATCCAACACAAGCGCCGTTAGGCTTTCGGAATACTGTGCCCTGTCGCGATGAACGCCTCCGATCAGCATATCAGCCCCCACACCACCGAACAACACGTCATCGCCAATGCCACCCTCCAGCGTATCAACACCACGTCGCCCAAAGATGTAATCTACATTGGCCATCCCTTGGATCTGGTTATCGCCAAATGTGCCTCGCAGGTTATCAAACCCTTGCGAGCCAATCAGGTTCTCAATGCTGTCATATGTATCGCCCTCAGCGATGTTGGTGTTGATGTCGGCAAACATCAGATCAACCCGGAGCGATCCCCGAGAGCCTGTGTAGTCCACTGTGTCGATACCAGCGCCGCCAATCAGGGAATCAGCGCCCGCACCCCCGCGCAAAATGTTGTCGCCAGCATTGCCGATCAATGTGTCATCACCGGATCCGCCAGTGGCATTTTCGATCTCCACCCCCGCAGCAATCGTAAAACCTCCCGCAATCCCTGTAGCGCGCGACAAGTATCCGCCACCACCTTCTTCCCCGAGCAACGTTGCTGCCCGCAGATCAATAAAGACATCCTGTGTCCCGACATACCGCACCACGTCAATGCCCCCGGTATCCCAGATGGCATGCCAGTGCGTTCCCGCGCCGTTGGTTCTGTCAAGGGCATAGACATTATTGCCCGATGCCGTAGTTGTGTTAGCCCCATAGGCCTGTTGGAGCAGCGCGATATCCAGCGCCATTGGTCCGGCCTCAGCCCCGTACACGTAATCAAAGGATGTGCCAGTCCCCGCCTCGCCAAGATTAAAGCCACGGTTATAAGACATCGTAGTATAGACGCCTTGATTCAACCCGTCTTGGCCGTAGGTGTTAAACGGCGCGCTCACCCCCGGCATGATCTCGGAGGAGCCACCCGTATCATGCGGATGCGCCAATCCAAGGCCATGCAAGACTTCATGTGCGATGGTTTGATATCCCAGCCCCCCCGCTTCCAGTGTGCCGCCGGATGAGCGGTCCCACTCGGAACCATTGAAAACACCCAGGCCACTGAGCAATCCATTTCCCGGCGGATAGAATAGACCCAGCAGCCCGGATTCCATTTCGTTGGTATCCAAGATCATGCGGAAATCGGCACCGGAAGGTGCGTTTGCAAATGTGAAGGTTAGGTTGCTCACCGCCTCGATCTCGTCAAAGGCTGCGCGAAAGCGGGCGACTTCATAGGCATTGAAACCTTCGGCGATGAACCCACCCTCCGAGAATCCGGCCGTGCCAAAATAAACGGTCACATTATTATTGGAGACGCGTGTACCCCAATTGATCGTATCAAGCGGGTCATATGCCTCAGGCTGCACCTCAGTCACTTCGATCTGATAGGTTCCAGTGTTGCTTCCATATGCCCCAGCCTCGATATAATATAGACCGTTGGAGGGAACGGTGAACGTGATCAGGGAATCAAGGCCCGCGCCACCATCATCGTTGGCAGCCAGCTCTGTGCCACTCGCATTGCGCAGCCGTAGGTAGGGGTCAGTTAATCCCACGCCGTTCTGCGAAATCTGCACGGTTTGCCCCTCTGTTAGAGTCACGGCGAACCAATCGCGATCGTTGGCTGTTTCGATATCACCAGTGGCGGTGCCACCCACTGTCACTTCCCCAGTCGTAGCCGGGCTTGCAGGGAAATCATCCCCCGACGCGATTTCGGAAGTAACAGAGCTCAGCCGTCCCAAATCGTCCTCTGGACCAGTTATGACATTGGCAAAAGCTGTTGAGGGCATTGTGCTGCTCCTAAAACAAATGAACGTTACTCTATTAATGCCTATTTTACCTTAAAGCTAAACCCACGAAGTAAAGTCTTCCTGAGCTGTTTCCAATGTTCGACCAGGGCGAGAGATCCATTTCTACAGCAAGGCTATGGATTCTATGTAAAAACCGTTTAATTATACACATATGCTCACCAAAACCCCTTTACTGACCATAGCGCTTTGCACTTTTAACGGGGCGGCTTATCTACGGGAGCAATTGGACAGCTATCTGGTTCAGAATCATACACATTGGCAGCTTTGGGTCAGTGATGACGGCTCCAATGATGCCACTCTCGACATTCTACAGGAGTTTGATCGCCGCCATGGCAATCGGCATCCGGTGCGCGTAATCAAGGGTCCAGGACAAGGCGTGGCCACAAATTTTATGTCGCTGCTCTGTCATCCTGAATTCCCCACCGGTCCGGTGGCACTGTCAGATCAAGACGATGTCTGGCTTGATCACAAACTCACCCGCGCGATAGCACAAATCCAAGACTATGAGGGGCTGGTGATTTACGGCGCGCAGAGCCTCCATGTGGATAACACACTCCGGGCGATCGGTCGCTCCAGAACCTTAGGAAGCCGCCCGAGCTTCGGCAATGCGCTGGTGCAGAATGTAATCAGCGGCCACAGCTGCGTGCTCTCTGCTGAGGCATTGGAGCTGGTGCGCCGCGCTGGAGTGCCAATGGGCGTCCCTTATCACGACTGGTGGCTTTACCTGTTGATTTCAGGCGCCGGTGGGCAGGTTATAGTTGATGATGCCACTGCCCTCCTTTACCGTCAGCATGACAGCAACTTGATGGGTGCCCATCGTGGGCAGCGCGCCAGAATTACCCGCGCTCGTCAGGTGTTGAGGTCGGAATATGGAAACTGGGTGGGCGCCAATGCCGCCGCGCTAGCAACCCGCGCGCAGCTACTCGACCCAATGGCACGACAGATACTTGAAAATTTCCGGGAACCTGCAGCCGGCCCCACCCGCATTGCGCAGCTGCGTCGTTTGGGCATCGCACGGCAGGGACGCCTTGGCACCGCATGTCTATATGCCGCTGCTGCTTTAGGACGGCTCTGAAGCACTAGCCTTTAGCCATATTTCCATTGTGGTGATCAATGGCCTCGTTCACATCATCATAATAGTAAAGCTTCCCATTTTCGAGCACCGCGCCCGCGTCACACATCTCACGGATCTGACCCATGCCATGCGAGACCACCACGGCACCTGCATGTTCCATCCGCGCACGAAACACCTCGCCACTTTTCTTGCGAAACGCCGCGTCCCCCACGGAAGTCACTTCATCCACGAGATAGGTATCAAAGGGTACGGCCATGGAAACCCCAAAGGCCAGCCGTGACTTCATACCCGAAGAATAGGTGCGAAATGGCAAGTTGAAATGTCCACCCAAATTGGCAAAATCACCCACAAAGTCGATCATTTCCTCCGTATCGACCCCATAAATCCGAGCGATAAACCTCGCATTCTGCGCGCCCGTCAATTCTCCATGAAACGATCCAGCGAACCCTACCGGCCAAGAGATCGTACCGTGCGAGATAATCTGACCTTCGGTCGGATCCATAGTACCGGCAATCATCTTAAGGAGGGTCGATTTACCAGCACCATTGCGCCCCAGAAGCCCAACTGCGCGTCCGGCGGGAAACACCAGATTGATATTGTCGGCCACCACCTTGCGTTGGCCACGGATGAAAAATCGTTTGGTAAGGTCGCGAAACTCAATCATATTCACGCCTCAGCGCCGGTCTTTCAGAGAATAAAATACCAACAGAAGGATCGCCCAAGACACAAAGAGGAACAGCACAAGCAGAGACAAGATTACCTCACGCTGAGGATATTGTGCGCGTTGTGCATGTGTTGGTTCGATATGTGCAGCTAGATAGCGGCTTTGGCGGCGTGCTTCAGCAAGACTGGCATCGCGAGTAGCCAAGGCCGAGACGTAAGTTTTTTCGGCAAACTCCCTATCCACGACAAGGCGCTCGTATTCGCCGACAAGAGTAGAAAACAACTCTTGGTCTGTGACGGCCCCACCACTAATGCCGCGTTTGCGGCGTTCCTCCTCGATGCGCTTCTCGATCACTGCAACTCGACGCTGTGCTTGTCCGACCCGTGGGTCGTTAGACTGAGTGGTCTCATCGAGCAAATCCAGTTCGATCAGGGACTCGGCTAATTGTTGTTGCAAAGTGCCCAGCAGACTCGCTTGGGTCTGCAAATCCACCGTCGGATCAACCATTCGGTTCTTATTTCGGAACACTGTCACCGCTTCTCTCGCGGTCTTCAATCGCTCTACCGCCTCGTCCAGATCAATCCGCGCATAGCGCACCGCATCCTCGCGGGCGATAGCGCTCAGCTCATTGATCATGTTTGAGCTCTCGCGAAAAATGCTGGTGGCAATAGCCTCAGCATCGTCGGGATCAAAAGCCAACACACGGATTTCAATCAACCCACTGCCGCTATCATAATAGATCTTTACCATCCGGATCCAATAGTCGACCAGGTCCTCTATTGTGCCCGAAGGATTATAGGCAAATACCGGGTCATACTCTGGCCGTGACCAAATACTTTCTAGGTCCAACTCATCGTTCAACAGCGCAACCAGCTTCTGGCTCTGGATATACTCATACAGGATGTCGGTGTCAGAAGAACTGGACCCAGACAGTTCGGTGATCCCGCCCAGGAGCTCCACCGCCGAACTGACTTCTTCCGAGCGCACTGAGAATGCCACTGTAGAAGCATATTGATCCGTAGCAATTGACCACAAGTAAAAAGCTGCTGCCGACGCGGGCACAAGAACCATCGCCACGAAGCTCATAAGGATGCCTACGTGTCGTGAGCGCACCCGAGCACGGCGCACTGGCGCGCGCACGGGTGCATCGTAGGGGGGGCCATTTGTAGGTTTTTCGGCTGGGTCTCTTGTCCCCGAGGCGTTGGTGGCAGCAGGTTGTGTCAATCCGTAGTTCCCAACCGGTTAGGCATTTTCAGCAGTCTTACAAACCCTGCCCTTTGAATACCAGTGCAATGGCCTGTATGAACCACGACTAACCCTTCAGCACTAAGGCCTGCCATGCTGCCCACCTTCCCTTCAGCCCAACCGTCCGCCACCGGCGTGGTACGAGGGCGGCGCTTTGCCAGCCTGCGCACAATCACCGCCCTCATGCTGCGTGAAATGGTTACCACCTATGGCCGCTCGCCGGGGGGATATCTCTGGGCTGTACTGGAACCGGCGGCAGGGATCGCCTTGCTGACCCTAATCTTTTCGACTGGCTTTCAATCTCCGGCCTTGGGAACCAATTTTCCGATTTTCTATGCAACGGGGATGGTTCCTTTCCTGATGTTCAATGATATATCCGGAAAGCTGGCGATGTCGCTGCTGTTCTCAAAGCCCTTATTGGCCTACCCGGCAGTGACATATCTGGATGCAATCATCGCGCGCTTCTTGGTCAACATGCTGACACAAGTCCTGGTGGCCTATATAACGCTCGGAGGAATCCTGTTGGCTTTCGACACTCGGTTGCTGCCCGATTACACAACCGTTGTCGCCGCCTTTAGCTTTACAGCGCTGCTGGCCTTGGGGGTTGGCACGATGAATTGCTATCTTTTTACTCGGTTTCCAGTCTGGCAGCGGATCTGGTCCATCCTGATGCGGCCGATGTTTATTATTTCGTGCATCTTCTTCCTATTTGAAACCATCCCCCAGCCTTACCGCGATATCCTGTGGTATAACCCCTTGGTGCATATCGTCGGGCTGGTGCGCCGCGGCTTTTATGCCAACTATGACGCTAGTTACGTATCGATCTTATATCTGCTAGGGTTGGCGTTGGCGCTGTTTATGGCGGGGCTTCTGCTGCTGCGGCGCCAACACCGCACTTTGCTGAACGATGGGTAGAAGAGGTATGAGCGTACAATAGGGCCCGTGGCATCACCGATCTTCACCTAAGGCCCAATCCTTTGGCAGGGTCGCGGCCATCAACTCCGTATCTAAGCTGGCGAACTTAGCTAGTTTCGCGGCAGAAGAATCGCGTTCAAACAGCGCCAAGAGTTTGGGCCAACGCGCTTCTCCCGCGGCATGGCCACCTGTATTGTGAAAGCTCCGTGCCACATTAATCTGCTGCCCCAGCCGCGCAGCGATATCGGTCTCCAATGTTGTAAGTCCAGTAGTGGTGTAAAGACCATCAAGCTGTGCCATCCCCTCACGGGCCCGTGCCATCATTTCAGCCGCGTTCAACCCTGCAAGACCACGCCGCCCACGCATTTTACGTGTGGCGAAGTAGGCGCAATAAAAGTTGTCGTAATGGTCGCGCACAAAGTTCTGCCAAGCGGCATCTCCGCCAAAAAAATAATTGTCCGCAGACATTTCGAGAATCCGGCGTTTACCGAGGTTTTCAGGACGCTGCAGAGCCGCCGGGCTCAGCGCTTGGGCTTCCTTGAGCAGATAAAGGTAGAACGACGCGATCCGTTCACGCGGCTCACGCAGCACTGAAAAAACAAACCGGTCCTGGGGCAAATTCCCGAGTTCATCCCAGTCAATATGCCCAGAGTAAAGTCTGTATCCTGCTGGCATCTGCGGCCCGTTTGGCGCTTGGGTATGGGTGCGCACTGGGCTGACATGCTCTACGCCTCCAACCGCTTTCACCAGAGCGTTGTGGATGGTCTGACCGGCGGTCTTTGGAATATGCAGAAAAACGACGGTTGTCACATTTCATCCTTGGATAGGTCCACCAAAGTGGGTTCAAAGTGAGGCTCTTTCTCCTGCATGGCGAATACGCCCATGATGAAGTCAAGCGGTTTTGAGGGCTGCAGATGGTCTAGTTGCCAAGGCGCGTACCGCCACCACGCACAGCGCAACATCGGCGAAATGAGATTGGACGGCAATCGGGACTTCTTGATGACTGCTGGGTTACCCGCCACGACCGCGTAGGGAGGCACATCGCGCGCCACAACAGAATGCGCCGCCACGACTGCCCCATCGCCAATCGTCACTCCAGCCTTGATCATCGCGCCATGGCCAATCCAGACGTCATTGCCAATGGTGGTAATCTTCACCTTGGTTGGTGGGCCTTCGTTCGGAAAACGATAGCTGTGGTAATTCTCTGCCCCTTCAAAGCCGTTATCAAGGTCAAACAAGCGGTCATGCAGATAGAATGCGGGGCTGGTTGATGCCCAGGTCAGTGGGTGATCTTGGCGTCCGATCTGTACATTCTCACCAAACGAACAATACCGCCCAATCCGTGCTGCAAAACAATACCCCGACACTTGATAAGAAAAAGCCCCCAGATGAATGGAGTGCTCATATTCGGTCCACTTCAGACTCGACGGGGCCTCGAGCTTGGTATTTGCCGGTAAGTTTACCGACTTGGACATACCCCGATTCAGTACTTCAATGCCTTTGCCGTGCAGCTTACTTATGGGAACGGAAATCTTACTCATCATTAGCTTTCTAGTTTTGTGGCAAAATAAAATCGAGAACTTTGGTTACGTCCTCACACACCACTTCAAGAGGGATCGTACCACCCTTCCCGCTGCGTGCCGCTTCTGCGGCCACCGCCTCCGCTTGCGCCCCCAGATCAAAGCACCAGACTGGTAACCCAGTGGCGATCGCCTCATGGGTCGCATAGGAAAACGTTTCGGGCCAGATTGAAGGGATCAGCCATTGGCTGATGCCGTACTGCTTAACGATTCCAGGAATATCTTCCAACTGATAACTGCCATGCACCTGTGCCGGACGGCTTAACACGTAGGCTGGGTCAATTTTCCCGATCACCACCAGTCGCGCCTGCTCGCTGCGTGCCAGTTCGCGGCTAAGGGACTGCAGCAGGCCCGCCCCTTTCTGTATGCCGATGTTGCCCAACACTCCAATCACCGGCACTCCGTCGTGGGTTTTGCCTGGAGAAACATTAGGCACCGGATGCAATATTTCATGTGGCTGGATGCGGATGAAATTGGCAACCTGCGGATATGCACTGGCCACTATATTGGCGCTGTCATTCGAAAAGACAGTCAGATGATCTGCCGTCTGCATCATCTCCCCCCAAGCAGCCCGCCAATCGGCCAGCGACAGAGTGGGCCCTTGGGGTAAGGTGAACTGATGCGCTTCATCCTGAGGCCCCTCGACCTCCGGCAGACCCCGAAACACTCCATCGGCGTCCAGCAGCGTGTAGGATGGACTGAGCGGTAGGAAGTCGTGAAACAACACTTCTAATGAATGTGCATCCCCGGTGGCCAACTCGGTTAGAATGGCCGGAATCTCTACCGGGTTGCGGGCCCCCACGCCACAGGAGTAGACCACATGGCGCGCGGGAAGCTGGGCCAGCAGCTGCTGAATCAACGCCGTGTCATCGGTTTCGCCGCGCAACACACCTCCCAAGCTGTGCAGTTCGATCTGCCATTTCTGTGCGCCTCCTACCCGCAGTACTACCGCGGCAGCATCCTCGGCATCGCCTAATTCGGTTCTGATCCGCTGTGCCAAATAATGCTCAGCACCGCCGCCGAGGTCGTGCGCCAGATAAACGGGCACCGGTGCCTGACGTAGCCCGGCCCAAGCCAGTCCTAATGCCAGTCGCGTTGCATTCAGCGGATCGCGGCGAATGAAATCTTGAACGGACTGGTCATAATCAGGATAGCGTCCCGAGATGATCTTATTGTTGGCATGCACCAGTTTGAGCTTCTCTGCGCTCCCAAAAGAGCTACCGCCCCGATGTTCCACGAAAAGTCCCGCCTGCCCCACATGCCGCCCCCCATGTCGTTCGTTTACGCGGCGGCACCAATCGACTTCTTCACCATAGCCGCGACCAAAGACTGTATCGAACTGGGGTTCCAGCTGCAGATAATTAATGTTCATAGCCATGCAAAAACCAACTCCAGTAGGTGCTTCGGCCAATGTAAAAGTTGGATTAAGTCGTGCCGCAACTTGATCTAGTGCATCCCCCTGCCCCGGCGCCAGATCACTCCGTCGCCCCATGGTAGGTACGTTAAAAATCTCGGCATCATTGGACATCGGAGTGACGCTGGCAACGCTTTCAGTTCTTAAAATAGGTCCGATCAATCGACTGGCCCAGTCCTTAGGCACAAATGCATCGGCATTGAGTAGGACCACATGGTTCCCATAGGTCATTGCCGCGTTGAAGGCCGCATTCACTGATCGAATGAACCCGAGATTTTCTTGGTTTTCTATAATCCGGACCCGTTCAGCAGTCTCTTCTGTAAGCCCTGAGTGCCAGTGGCGTAGAAAAGGACGTACCCGCTCATCTGGCGAAGCATCCTCAATCAAAATTATTCTATAAGGCAGGTCGGTGTAATCGACTACCCGCTGGAGCACCTCTTCCAAGAGATCAAAGGCATTGTAGACGGGCAGGATGATAGTAATCTCGCAGTCTTGATGTAAGTGCGCCTGTGGCAGATCGGGCTTTGCGAACAACTCCGAGGGCACTAGCTGCGTAAGTGTGTGTTCGTTTAAACCCAAGATATGTTTAATCCGGCGGCGCGCATCGGGATCGCTACGGCGATACCAACTGGCCGCAGCGGGCAGAGCGCGCAAAATATCCCACAAGAAGGATAGCGCCAAACGGTGCTTCATTCCGGACAATTCTCGCGCAGTAAAATCAGGTAGAGCATAAACGTATTGTGCATCTGCATGCCTGACCCAGAACATCTTGGGGCCGGGCGTTAGCGGAAGATCAAGTAAGAACCCAAGGCTGGCATGATTGTTCTCGCCGCGCGCTTGGTTCACATCGCCGCGCACCAAAAAAGGAGCAGCCTGTGTTCGTTCGGTGCCACACACAAGCCCAACCATTTCGGTATGGGCCCATCCCTCAATCACCAAACGGCCGCGCCTTAGGCAAATCTGTTCTAGGAATCCAAACACCGTCCCATCGGTATCGATGAGTTCAAACCCACGCCGCTTCAGCGTGCCATGCTGGGTAGCATAACGCTTAAATAATTGTATCAGCCTTGCCAGCAAAGTTACTTCCACTTCAGGATATTAAATTTGGCCCCTTGAAGTCATTGACTTACAACCACTCCGGCACCTGTTTGCCAAGTGCTTGTGTCATACCTTTGCCCGACAAATCCAGTCGACAATCGGCATGTCATTGCCCAGCTACACCGGATTTTAGGCGGCGCGTTTGAGGGAACCTTCTTCTATAAAGTTCTTAACCCCCGAAGCTATGGTCGACCCTGAACAGGTCCCTCTCAACAAACCGTCTTTTGTAGAACCCAATAAAAGCAGCGTCAGTCCTCTTTGGAACCTCGCTAGCCCAGGCCCGCCATTCCTGCTCAAGGACACGCACGTCCCAACCAGACGCCACTACCCGCGTCCGGTCATAGGTATCGGGTTTCAACGACTTCCCTTCAATCAATGTGTATCTTAAGTATCTCAACGTAGGATACTTCGCCCATACAATGTTCAAATGTTTCGCGCGCGAAACATATTCAGATAACCCTTTAATAATGATACATTATTGATAATGTATCATGGATATTTTCACCTCCCATGAACCACTTGACTAGGGTCAGGATGCATTGATTTCGCGCGCACAGCATGATTCACCGCTCGGAAAATGGAGCAGTGATATGAGCGATCTTTTCTGGCTGACCGACGCGCAGATGGCGCGTCTGGCGCCCTTCTTTCCCAAGTCACACGGGAAGCCCCGGGTAGATGACAAGAGGGTGCTGATCGGGATTATCTTCATCAATCGCAATGGCTTGCGGTGGCGCGATGCGCCTGCTGCCTATGGTCCTCACAAGACGCTCTACAGCCGGTGGAAGCGGTGGAGCGAGAAGGGCATCTTCGCGCGGATGATGGCCGGGCTGGCGGCAGAACACGGCGAGAAGACGACCGTGATGATCGACGCGACGTATCTCAAAGCCCGCCGAACGGCGACCAGTATGGCCGCCAAAAAAGGGGGCGTGGTCGCCTGATCGGTCGAACCAAGGGCGGCATGAACACCAAGCTGCACGCCATCTGCGACAGTCAGGGACGACCGATCGACCTGTTCGTCACCGCCGGACAGGTCAGTGATTACATCGGCGCACGGGCCCTGCTGAGCAGCCTGCCAAAGGTCAAATGGCTACTCGGGGATCGCGGCTATGATGCTGACTGGTTCAGAGAAGCGTTGCAGGACAAGGGGATACGCGCCTGCATCCCAGGCCGAAAAAAGCGCAAGACGCTGGTCAAATACGACAAGCGGAGATACAAGCGGCGCAATCGCATCGAGATCATGTTCGGAAGACTCAAGGACTGGCGGCGTGTGGCCACCCGATATGACCGATGCCCGAAGGTCTTCCTTTCGGCCATCGCCCTCGCCGCCCTCGTCATCTACTGGTTATGAATCCTGACCCTAGGCAGCCGACTCATAAAACTCGATCCACAGCCTGACCGATGCCAATTTGATCATCGACAAGAAATTGCGTGACGTTTTCTCGTATCGGGTTGCGATACGGCGGAACGAGGCTTTCAGCCTGCCAAAGAAACGCTCGATTTTGTTGCGCTCGCGGTAGATTTCAGCATCAAATTCGGCGGGTAGTTTGCGGTTGGTCTTGGGAAGGATCACGTCGATAGCGACCTGTTCCCAGATCAAGCCTCTGGTCCAGTCAGCGTCATATGCTTTGTCCGCGAGCACATGTTGGCCAGGTTACAAATTGCCCAGTAGCGTCTTGCACGGCGGCGCGTCATGAGCTTGGCCGGGTGTCAATTCATATCGGATCGGCAGCCCACCCTGATTGGTAAGCGCATGTATTTTCGTGCCTAATCCGCCCCGTGAGCGACCTAAACAGCGGCGCGGGTCTTTTTTTAGAGTC
>Ga0209345_10005080_pt1 | contig 12391 bp, 9 predicted proteins | sample Cruoilmetagenom7_FD_187294 | JGI IMG/M metagenome (GOLD analysis project Ga0209345, IMG submission 187294) | Oil polluted marine microbial communities from Coal Oil Point, Santa Barbara, California, USA - Sample 7 (SPAdes) (version 2) | ecosystem: Environmental > Aquatic > Marine > Oil seeps ...
AGGCGGAAAAAGTGGGTTGAGTACTCCGGCCAACCGGCCGCATTCGCCGAAGCTGCGCTACTGACAGCACAATCGATCAGCTCACGGCGCAGGCCCATTTGAACGTCTTCAAACGCCATAATGACAGGTGAAGCACCAAAATATTCTATAAGAGGCGAGAAGGTTTCATTACCCACCCGTATCCTCAGCCCCTCGAAATCCTGCAGGGACTCAACCGGTGTTCGGCAGAAAAACACCTGAGGACCAAACGGCCACATACCCAATAATTTCACATTAAAGCGGTCCTGCAGCCGACGGTCGAGTGCCGGAGCATAGGCTTGCATAACCGCGTAGGAGGTTTCAATATCGACCGCTCCGCCGAACAGATCCACGCCGAGCAGTGCAGGTTCAACCCAGGCATTCTGAAAAAAGCGCAGCGAAACCAGATCAAGCGCGCCTTCTCTCAACATGATTAGCTGATGAGTGTCTTTAAATCCCAGGGTATCAACGGGCGTATAGTTAATTTCAAGCGGCAGGCCGGTCGTAGCAGCAAGACCCTCAAAAAACTCTTGTTCCTCCATATGCACACTACCTGATGCATGCTGCTGACCAACAACCTGCACAGGAATACGGTCATATATTTTCCAGGCAATGGAAAAACCGCCAATCAAAATAATCGCTACCAGAACTCGAACCCACATATTTACCAATTTCCTCAAAGTGTGCGCTGGCGAATCCTGCTTGCAGCCAACCAGGCGTGCAGAATATGGAGGAATGAGCTCGGAAGGGAAGTCACAGCCCCGGGCAAAGGGCCCAGGGCTGTTGTACTGCAGTCTTACTTAACTTTCGGATCCAGCTCACCAGACTCGTAGCGCTCAAACATGCGCTCAAGGTTGATTGGCTTGATCTTGCTGGCATTGCCGGCGCAGCCGAAGGCTTCGTAGCGGGCGATGCAGATATCGGTCATGGCAACCATGGTGGCCTGCAGGAATTTGCGCGGGTCGAACTCGGCCGGGTTCTGGGCCAGGAAGCGACGTACAGCGCCGGTGCTGGCGAGGCGCAGGTCGGTGTCGATGTTTACTTTACGCACACCGTACTTGATACCTTCCACAATTTCCTCAACCGGTACACCGTAGGTTTCGGGAATATCACCGCCAAATTCGTTGATAACTTTCAGCCATTCCTGGGGTACAGAGCTGGAGCCGTGCATAACCAGATGGGTATCCGGAATGCGTTTGTGAATGGCTTTGATCTGTTCAATGGCCAGGATGTCGCCTGTGGGTGGGCGGGTGAACTTGTATGCGCCGTGGCTGGTGCCGATGGCGATGGCCAGTGCGTCTACGTGGGTCTTTTTCACGAAGTCGGCGGCTTCTTCCGGGTCGGTCAGCATCTGGCTCATGTCCAGAGTGCCTTCGGCGCCAATGCCGTCTTCTTCACCGGCCTGGCCGGTTTCCAGGGAGCCCAGGCAACCCAGCTCGCCTTCTACAGATACGCCACAGGCGTGTGCCATTTCTACGGTACGGCGGGTTACGTCTACGTTGTATTCGTAGTCCATAGGCGTTTTGCCGTCTTCGCCCAGGGAGCCGTCCATCATTACCGAGCTGAAGCCCAGCTGAATGGAGCGCTGGCAGATGGCCGGGCTGGTGCCGTGATCCTGGTGCATAACTACCGGAATGTGCGGAAACTCTTCAATGGCCGCAAGGATCAGGTGGCGCAGGAAGGGGGCTCCGGCGTATTTACGGGCACCTGCAGAGGCCTGAACAATAACCGGGGAATCGGTTTTGTCGGCGGCTTCCATGATGGCGCGCATCTGTTCCAGGTTGTTTACGTTAAAGGCTGGCACACCGTAACCATGCTCGGCGGCGTGGTCCAGCATTTGCCGCATCGAAATCAGGGCCATTTGGTTGTCTCCTTGGTTAGGGGCAATCGTGATTAATTAATTTAAATTCAAACTGCAAACTGCAAACTGCAAACTGCAAACTGCAAACTTGTAAGTCTACCCGGGCCGAGGCAGCAGGCTCCTTGCGATTCTGTTTTAATCTGAGCGCTCTATGCGCCGCGTTCTTCCAGCACGGCAACGGCCGGCAGGACTTTACCTTCCACAAATTCCAGGAAGGCTCCACCACCAGTGGAAATATAAGAGATCTTGTCAGCTATGCCGTATTTGTCAACGGCTGCAACTGTGTCGCCGCCGCCAGCCAGAGAAAAAGCGTCGCTCTCGGCGATGGCTTCAGCCAGGGTTTTGGTGCCGTTGCCAAACTGATCAAACTCAAACACGCCCACGGGGCCATTCCACAGAATGGTTTTGGCGTTCTTGAGCAGTTCCGCAAACTGGCCTGCGGTTTCCGGGCCTACGTCGAGGATCATGTCGTCTTCAGTCACGTCGGAGATGTTCCGGATGGTGGCTGTGGCGTTTTCCGCAAATTCGCTGGCAACCACTACGTCGACCGGCAGCGGGATGTTAACCCGGGAGGCGATGTCTCTGGCTGTATCCAGCAGTTCGTGTTCGCACAGGGATTTGCCAACGGGGTGGCCGGCTGCGGCCAGGAAGGTGTTGGCGATGCCGCCACCTACGATGATCTGGTCACACACTTTTTCGAGGGCGTTGAGCACGTCGAGTTTGGTGGAGACTTTGGCACCACCAACAATAGCTACAACCGGTTTGGCCGGGTTATCCAGGGCTTTGCCCAGGGCTTCCAGTTCCGCAGCCAGCAGTGGGCCTGCGCAGGCTTCCGGTGCAAAGCGGGCTACGCCGTGGGTAGATGCCTGGGCACGGTGGGCGGTACCGAAGGCGTCCATCACGTAGATGTCGCACAGGGCAGCGTATTGCTTTGCCAGGGTTTCATCGTCTTTCTTTTCGCCTTTGTTGAAGCGAACATTCTCGAACAGCACAACTTCGCCGTCGGCCACGTCAACGCCACCGAGGTAATCTTTAATCAGGCGCACTTCCTGGCCCAGCACTCCGGTGAGGTAATCAGCAACCGGCTTCATGGAGGATGCTTCGTCGTACACGCCTTCTTCCGGGCGGCCCAGATGGGACATCAGCATAACTTTGGCACCGGCATCTCTGGCTGCCTTGATGGTCGGCAGGGACGCGCGAATGCGGGCATCGCTGGAAATCACGCCGTTTTTTACCGGCACGTTGAGGTCTTCGCGGATCAGAACCCGCTTGCCAGCGAGGTTCAGGTCGGTCATTTTTTTGATGGCCATAACACTAATATCCTTAACGTTTAAATCATGAAGATGGAGGCAGGCTTTCTGGCCAGGCCTCTTTTCACTCTTGAACCTCTGCGGTTTTCCCCAGCCAGCTCTGGCTTACATCCAGCATCCGGTTGGCAAATCCCCATTCGTTATCAAACCAGACCAGCAGTTTTACCATGTTCCCCCGGGTTACCCGGGTCTGGCCACCGTCCACAACACCGGAATGGGCATCGTGATTGAAGTCGGAACTGGCCAGCAGTTCATCGGTGTAGCCAAGAATGCCTTTCAGAGGGCCGTTTGCGGCTTCTTTCAGCACCCGGTTTACGGCGGCCACATCGGTGGTTTCTCTCACGTTGAACACCATATCGATGGCGGACACGTTCATGGTGGGCACGCGCAAAGCCACGGAGCTGAAGCGGCCTTCCATGTGCGGAAGAAGTCGCTCAACACCCCGCGCCAACCCTGTATCTACCGGGACTATGTTGTGGAGCGCACTGCGGGTGAGGCGCAGGTCCTGCTGATGGTAGGCGTCTATGACTGGCTGGTCATTCATGGCGGCGTGAATGGTGGTGGTACTGCCCTGCTCCACACCAAAGGCTTTATCGAGCACGCAGATCACCGGCACCAGGCAGTTGGTGGTGCAGGAACCTGCAGCCACTATGCGGTCGTCTTCTGTGATTTCTGCCTCGTTGATGCCGTATACCACCGTGCGATCCACATCCGATTCAGCAGGCTGGGAAAACAGCAGTCGTTTTGCCCCCGCCTGAAGGTGTCGCTCAGCCGTGGCCCGGTCGGAATAGGAGCCTGAGCACTCCAGTACCAGATCAATGTCCAGTTCATTCCACGGCAATTCAGCCGGGTCTGAATGGCTGAGTACACGAATGGGATCACCGTTAATGATCAGATCCTGCCCCTGCACTGCAATGCTTCCGGAGAACCGGCCATGGGTGGAGTCGTAGCGGGTCAGGTGTGCAATCGTGTCTATATCAGAAAGCTCGTTAATCGCGACCACCTGGAGGTGATCGCGAAAACCGTTTTCGTACAGAGCACGCAACACGCACTGGCCAATCCGGCCATACCCGTTGATCGCAATGCGAAAGGGCGCAGGTGCTGTCATCAGGCGTCCAGCAGTTCCGCTGCCACTTCAAGGATGTTATCTACGGTAAAGCCGAACTCTTTGAACAGTTCGCCGGCAGGAGCAGATTCACCAAAGGTGGTCATGCCCACAACGCGACCATCCAGGCCCACGTACTTGTACCAGTAATCTGCAATCGAGGCTTCGACGGCAATACGGTTGGTAACTTCCAGTGGCAGCACCTGCTGCTTGTACTCGGCGCTCTGGGCATCGAATACATCAGTAGACGGCATGGATACAACGCGAACTTTCTTGCCCTGCTCCCGCAGTTTGGCAGCGCTGTCCTGTGCCAGGCCTATTTCCGAGCCGGTGGCAATCAGGATGAGATCCGGAGTGCCTTCGCTATCGCTCAGCACGTAGGCGCCTTTAGCCACATCCGCCAGCTGTTGCGCGTCACGGGCCTGGGCAGGCAGGTTCTGACGGGAGAAGATCATGGCCGTGGGGCCGTCTTTGCGCTCCAGAGCGCTTTTCCAGGCAACGGCGGATTCTACGGCGTCGGCCGGGCGCCAGGTGCTCATGTTCGGCGTGGTGCGCAGGCTGGCCAGCTGCTCAACCGGCTGGTGAGTCGGGCCGTCTTCACCCAGACCAATAGAGTCGTGAGTGAACACATAGATGGAACGCTGCTTCATCAGTGCGGCCATGCGCACGGCGTTACGGCAGTATTCCATAAAGATCAGGAAGGTCGCGCCGTAAGGTACAAAACCACCGTGCAGGGCGATGCCGTTCATGATGGCCGCCATGCCGAACTCACGCACACCGTAATAGATGTAGTTGCCGCTGGCATCGTTTTTACTCACGCCTTTGCAGCCGCTCCAGATAGTGAGGTTGGAACCGGCCAGGTCGGCAGAGCCGCCAAGCAGTTCCGGCAGCAACGGGCCGTAGGCATTCAGGGTGTTCTGGGAAGCCTTACGGCTGGCGATGGTTTCGCTGTTGTCCTGACATTCCTGAATGTAAGCCTGAGCTTTTTCAGAGAAGTCTGCAGGCAGATCACCAGCCATGCGGCGCTTCAGTTCAGCAGCCAGTTCCGGCTCGGCTTTTTCGTATGCTGCAAAGGTTTCGTTCCAGGCGCTTTCGGCGCTGGCGCCTTTATCTTTGGCATTCCAGGCATCGTAGATGTCGGCAGGAATCTCAAACGGGCCGTAAGTCCAGCCCAGGGCTTCACGGGTCAGTGCAATTTCATCATCACCCAGCGGGGCGCCGTGGCAATCTTCTTTACCCTGTTTATTGGGTGAACCGAAGCCGATGATGGTTTTGCAGCAGATCAGTGTGGGCTGTTCGGTGTTGGCACGGCCAGCCTCAACAGCGGCACGGATGGCGTCGGCGTCATGGCCGTCAACGTTGGGGATTACCTGCCAGCCATAGGATTCAAAGCGCTGAGGTGTGTTGTCGGTAAACCAGCCTTCGACTTCGCCATCAATGGAGATGCCGTTGTCGTCGTAGAACATGATCAGCTTGCCCAGGCCCAGAGTGCCCGCCAGTGAACATACTTCGTGAGAGATGCCTTCCATAAGGCAGCCATCGCCCAGGAATGCGTAGGTGTAGTGATCAACAACCTCATGGCCGGAGCGGTTGAACTGCGCCGCCAGGGTTTTCTCTGCCAGTGCGAAGCCCACTGCGTTGGCAATGCCCTGCCCCAGCGGGCCGGTGGTGGTTTCTACACCCGGGGTGTAACCGTATTCCGGGTGGCCCGGTGTTTTAGAGTGCAGTTGGCGGAAGTTCTTGAGGTCGTCAATGGAAACGTCGTAGCCGCTCAGGTGCAACAGCGAGTACTGCAGCATGGAACCGTGGCCGTTGGATAGTACAAAACGGTCGCGGTTGGCCCACTGTGGATTAGCAGGGTTGTGGCTCAGGTAATCGTTCCACAGTACCTCGGCGATATCAGCCATGCCCATGGGCGCACCCGGGTGGCCGGATTTGGCTTTCTGAACCGCATCCATGCTCAGCGCGCGAATGGCGTTGGCGAGATCTTTACGAGAGGGCATTAACGTTTCTCCAATGTTTTTCAGGGAAAGTGGGGAGCTTTTAATGGGGCGATAAAAAGCTGCTCAAAAATAAGGCGCGTATTTTCGCCGATTAGGGTGTGCCGGGGCAAATCATGATGAGACTTCTGTGTAAATATCCCGGCGCGGATTCCCGAAGAGGTTGATTTCAAAGAACGATAATTCTATATCAAAATATTTTGATATGGCTATTGATTGATCACCAAAACCCACTTACACTCCGCAACCATGACAAGTTTGAATGCACACGCTAACCAAATATCCTCCGTGGACGTCCTTGCCCCTATCTTCAAGGCAAGCGGTGATCCCCTGCGCCTGGAGATTTTGCGTGTGCTGCGGCGCGATACCTTTGGTGTGCTGGAGCTCAGCCAGCTGTTCGATATGCGCCAGTCGGGTATGAGCCACCACCTGAAGGTAATGCACAAGGCAGGGCTGGTAGAGCCGCAGCGCGAAGGCAATTCGATTTTTTACCGCCGCCCGCTGCACCTGGATAACGACAAGCCGACAGATCTGACTATCCGCCAGATTTTTGAAGCCGTAGACCACGCACCTTTACCCGCGCACCTGCAGGAAAAAATTGAATCTATCCGCAACCAGCGTGCAGATCAGTCGCAGGCATTTTTCTCCCGGCATTCAGACCAGTTCCGGGAGCAGCAGGAACTGATCGCTGCGTTTGATCTCTACGCGGTGCCAGTGGCCGACATGATCCGGAAGCGGACACGCAAACACCAGTGGCAGACGGCTCTGGAAATCGGGCCGGGTGAAGGCGGTTTTCTGCCTGTGTTATCCGAGCTTAGCGAGCATGTTGTCGCACTGGATAACAGCCGGGACATGCTGGCCAAGGCAACCCGGACCTGCATTGACCAGCGCCTCAACAATGTCGATCTGATAGAAGGTATAACCGACACGCTGCTGGCCCGCGGGGATGCATTTGATCTGGTAGTGGCCAATATGGTGCTGCACCACGTACCCAGTCCTGCAGATATTTTTCTGGATGCAGCGGCGTTGATGAATAACGGCGGTTGCCTGGTGATCAGCGACCTGTGCAGCCACGATCAGAACTGGGCAAAAGATAACTGCGGCGACCTCTGGCTTGGTTTCGAGCCGGAAGAGCTAACTGCCTGGGCAGTAGCAGCGGGCCTCAAATCTGGTGAGCAACTATTTATCGGGTTGCGTAACGGTTTCCAGATCCAGGTCAGAGAATTCTGGAAAACCCAATTGCCATTGAGATGATGGAACCCTGAGACAGCAACGCCTCCAGGGGAATATCCAAAAACTTTGATATTGTTGTAAGTAGTACTACTTACACGCCAACCCACAAGATTTCGAAACGCTCACAGAGGAGCAACCTATGTCCGACTACAACATTTTCACCTCCGAATCGGTCTCCGAGGGCCATCCGGACAAACTGGCCGACCAGATCTCCGACGCAGTTCTGGATTCCATCCTCATGGAAGACCCGCACGCCCGCGTGGCTTGCGAAACCATGGTAAAAACCGGTGTAGCCATTGTTGGTGGTGAAATCACCACCAGCGCATGGGTAGATCTGGAAGACCTGGTTCGCGGTGTAATCAAGGACATTGGCTATACCTCTTCAGACGTCGGCTTCGACGGCGACACCTGCGGCATTATCAATATCATCGGCAAACAGTCCGTGGATATTGCCCAGGGCGTTGACCGCCAGAAACCGGAAGATCAGGGTGCCGGCGACCAGGGCCTGATGTTCGGCTACGCCAGCAACGAAACCGAAGTGCTGATGCCTGCACCGATCACCTTCGCCCACCGTCTGGTGGAGCGCCAGGCAGAAGCCCGCAAAAACGGTGTACTGCCGTGGCTGCGGCCGGATGCGAAAAGCCAGGTAACCTGCCGCTATGAAAACGGCAAGGTTGTAGGCATCGATGCGGTTGTGCTCTCAACCCAGCACGACCCCGATGTCAGCCAGGCTGATCTGAAAGAAGCCATTATGGAACTGGTTGTGAAAAACGTGCTGCCTGCAGAGCTTCTGCACAAGGGCACTCAGTTCCACATCAACCCCACGGGCAAGTTTGTTATCGGTGGCCCGGTTGGTGACTGCGGCCTTACTGGCCGCAAGATCATCGTCGACACTTACGGCGGCATGGCCCGCCACGGTGGCGGTGCGTTCTCGGGCAAAGACCCCTCGAAGGTTGACCGCTCTGCTGCCTACGCTGGCCGTTACGTGGCCAAGAATATCGTCGCCGCCGGCCTGGCCGACAAGTGCGAGATTCAGGTTTCCTATGCCATCGGCGTGGCGCAACCCACATCTATTTCCGTAAACACCTTCGGTACCGGAAAAATTGGCGACGACAAGATCATCGAACTGGTCCGCCAGCACTTTGACCTGCGCCCTTACGCAATTACCAACATGCTCGACCTGCTGCACCCTATGTACCGGGCGACAGCGGCCTACGGCCACTTCGGTCGTGAGCCACATGAGATGACCGTAGGCGGTAAAACTTTCACGGCTTTCCCGTGGGAAAAAACCGACCGCGCAGCAGCTCTGAAAGACGCTGCAGGTATCTGAACAATTTTCAGGCGTATGGATAAACCTTATGCGCCCAAAGCTTGAACAAGGAGATGGGGGCAGCTTCCGTGGAATGTCGAAGGCCAAGGGCGGCCGAAGACAAGTGCACATGGATGTGCTCGTAGCGGTTCCACGGAAGCTGCCCCCATCTCCGAATACTTCAGATTTCAGAGGCCACAGAAATAAACTCTCTGGCCAAAACAGAACTAATCGGAGAACACCAATGAGTAACTTCAACGACTATAAAGTCCGCGATATTTCCCTGGCAGACTGGGGCCGCAAAGAAATCAAGATTGCCGAAGGCGAAATGCCCGCCCTGATGGCTCTGCGTGAAAAGTACAAAGCTGAGCAGCCGCTGAAAGGCGCCAACATCATGGGCTGCATCCACATGACTATCCAGACAGCTGTACTGATCGAAACACTGATCGAGCTGGGAGCGGATGTGCGCTGGTCATCCTGCAACATCTTCTCTACCCAGGACCAGGCCGCTGCTGCCATCGCGGCCCAGAACATTCCTGTGTTTGCATGGAAAGGTGAGACCGACGAAGAATACGACTGGTGCCTTGAACGCACTATCGGTGCCGACGTAGAAGGCTGGGAACCCAACATGATTCTGGATGACGGCGGCGATCTGACAGCCCTGCTCCATGAAAAATATCCGGAAATCCTGGCCAACTGCCACGGTGTGACTGAAGAAACCACCACCGGCGTACACCGCCTGCAGGAAATGCTGCGCGAAGGCACCCTGAAGGTACCGGCCATCAACGTAAACGATGCGGTTACCAAGTCGAAGAACGACAACAAGTACGGATGTCGTCACAGCCTTAACGACGCGATCAAGCGCGGTACCGATCACCTGCTGGCTGGCAAGAAAGCACTGGTAATTGGCTATGGTGATGTAGGTAAAGGTTCTGCCGCCTCCCTGCGCCAGGAAGGTATGATTGTAAAGGTCACAGAAGCCGACCCCATTTGTGCCATGCAGGCCTGTATGGACGGTTACGAAGTGGTTTCTCCGTACATCAACGGTATCAATACAGGTACTGAAGCCTGCATCGACAAAGCTCTGCTGCAGACCACTGACCTGATCGTCACCACTACCGGCAACATGAACGTGTGCGACGCGCACATGCTCAAGGCCCTGAAATCCGGCGCAGTTGTCTGCAATATCGGCCACTTCGATAATGAAATCGATACCGCCTATATGCGCAAAAACTGGGAATGGGACGAAGTGAAGCCTCAGGTTCACGTTATCTATCGCGACAAGGCGGTTAACGATCACCTGATTCTGCTTTCCGAAGGCCGTCTGGTGAACCTGGGCAACGCCACTGGTCACCCTTCACGGATCATGGACGGCTCTTTTGCCAACCAGGTTCTGGCTCAGATGTACCTGTTCGAGCGCAAGTTCGCAGATCTGCCGGAAGAAGCCCGTGCCAAAGGTGTTTATGTGCAGGTTCTGCCCAAGCACCTGGATGAAGAAGTGGCCCGTGCCATGGTTGAGGGATTCAGCGGTGTGATCACCAGAATGACCCCGGAACAGGCACAATACATTGGCGTACCGGTCGAAGGCCCGTACAAGCCGGAAAGCTACAAATACTGATCAGGTAAGACCATGCAATCCCAGAAACAGTTCAAGCGCCGTTTCAGCTTTGAGTTCTTTCCGCCCAAGACCGACCAGGGCAAGGAAAAACTCCAGTTGGTGCGTGATCAGCTTGCCGGGGTGAATCCGGATTTTTTCTCGGTCACCTTCGGTGCGGGCGGTTCCACCCGGGACCGCACCATTGAAACCGTGCTCAACCTGCACCAACAGGGCATTTCTACTGCTCCACACCTCTCCTGCGTCGGTGGTACGCGGGAAGAGATATCGGAGCTGCTGGATCTGTATAAAGAGAATGGTATCAGCCGGATTGTCGCCCTTCGGGGTGACATGCCTTCCGGTATGGGTGCCTCTGGCGAAATGCGTTATGCCAACGAGCTGGTTGAATTCATCCGCGAGCACAGTGGCGACCATTTCAACCTGGAAGTAGCGGCCTACCCGGAGTTTCATCCCCAGGCCCGCAATGCCGAAGAAGATCTGAAAAACTTCGCCCGCAAGGTAGAAGCCGGCGCCAACAGCGCCATTACCCAGTACTTCTTCAACCCGGAAAGCTACTTCTACTTCATTGACCGGCTGGAAAAAATGGGGGTCACCATTCCGGTGGTGCCGGGCATCATGCCTATCGTCAACTTCTCCAGCCTGGTGCGCTTCTCTGATATGTGTGGTGCAGAAATTCCCCGCTGGATTCGCAAGCAGCTCGAAGCCTACGGCGATGATAAAGAAAGCATCCTCAAGTTCGGTGAAGAAGTAATCACGCAGATGTGTGAAAAGCTTCTGGACGCCGGCGCCCCGGGACTGCACTTTTACACTCTGAACCAGGCTGAGCCCAGCATCAGTATCTGGAAAAACCTTGGAATCAGTGAACGCGAAAAAATCGCATTCTGATTACATCTCAGAGGAACCGACACCTTGCCGGGTTATGCCACAAGGCCATAACCCGGCCTCCTGATTTCCCATCACCCGCTACACGATTTATGCCCCGCATTTGATATTGGGTGCGCTCCTGAGTAATAGTCTAAAGTGTACGTGGTGCAGTTCCACTAACGCTCCCCGGAGGTCACAGTCATCAGCAGTGAATCTTCCGGCCTGCCTTACCGGGCAAACGGGGCATCATAAAAAAAGAGAAGGAGAAAGCATGAGCACGAAATGGCTGAAAACACTGGGCACTGGCCTGGCACTTACCGTCGCCGTCAGCACGGTTAGCGCTGAAACCCTGCGAGTAGCTACAGACCCAAGCTTCGTTCCGTTCGAAATGCTGGACCAGGAAACCGGTGAGATGATCGGTTTCGACATGGAAATAATCGCTGAAGTCGCTCAGCGCGCCGGCTTTGAATACAACGTAAACACCATGGATTTCAACGGCATCATCCCGGCCCTGCAAACAGGCAACGTGGATATCGCCATTGCCGGTATTACCATTACCGACGAGCGTGAAAAAATCGTTGATTTCTCTGACCCCTACTACGATTCCGGCCTGAGGATTCTGGTTCGTCAGGACAACAATGAAGTAACAGAAATATCCGATCTTGAAGGCCTGAAGATCGGCTCAAAAATCGGCAGTACCAGTTACGACTTCCTGAAGAAAAACCTGGAGAAGAACGACGGCGTAACGCCCTATCCAGGCAGCTCTGACATGTATATGGCTCTGATGTCCCGTGCAGTCGACGCAGTATTCTACGACGCCCCGAACGTTGGCTATTTCGCCCGTACCAAGGGGGAAGGTAAAGTCAAAACCGTTGGCACACTTTACGAAGGCCAGCAGTATGGCATCGCTCTGAAAAGTGGCAGCGAGTGGGTTGACGAGGTGAATGAAGCTCTCGCCTCCATGAAAGAAGACGGAACCTACAAAACCATCTACGAAAAGTGGTTTGGCCCGATGCCGGAAGGCAAGTAACAGCCGAAGGGCCCCCAGGGCCCGTTCCTCTTGTTGCGCCGGGGTG
>Ga0209345_10005081_pt1 | contig 12390 bp, 14 predicted proteins | sample Cruoilmetagenom7_FD_187294 | JGI IMG/M metagenome (GOLD analysis project Ga0209345, IMG submission 187294) | Oil polluted marine microbial communities from Coal Oil Point, Santa Barbara, California, USA - Sample 7 (SPAdes) (version 2) | ecosystem: Environmental > Aquatic > Marine > Oil seeps ...
ATTGGAAAACTAATATTCATGCAGGCGCAAGAATGGAGCCATTAGAACTCACAGAAGAGTTAAAAACACTAGCAATAAAAGCAGCAAAAATTACAAAAACCGAAATTGCCGGTGTTGATATCGTTGAAAGCGAAAAAGGTTTATTAGTTTTGGAAGTAAATTCCATTCCGGGGTTTACTGCCTTACAAAAAGTAACGGACGTCAACCTTGCTGCAGAAATTGTATCGTATTTCCTAAAAAATGCATGTATCTAACCTATATGTAATAAATAGGAAAAAAAATTGATTTTAAAAAATAAATAAAATTTATAATTCTTCAATTAAACCTATTAGCGCAGCAATGATAACAAGAACGCAAGCGATAATACCTGATCCAAATATTACCAGCAAGATTGCAAGGATAAATAAAACTAACCAATGAAATGGAAGAGGATTATCAGGTTTCATAGCAACTAAAAAAGTTAGAGCGACGATAACTATTCCAATTATGAAATTTAGAACTGCATCTAATGCAAGTACGGGATCAATAAACCCATAACTTCCTAATCCAGCAATAGCTAGGATTAAAGTTGCTAAACCTACTAAAGCACCAAGAATCGTCAACAATTTCATGATCTGTTCATTTTTGTAGTGTCTAGTCATTTTACATCATTTTTTAAAGTTGTAATTTTTTTATAAAGAAATTAATCTATAAAAGCATTTAATATTTTCATTTCAGAAATATCAATTACGTTAATTTAAGGTAGATTTTTGATATTTATTCGTTATCTTATTAGATTCAAAACTGCCGTGATAATATACAGATATTTTTTTATTTTAAATAAAAAGCTATTTGAAAAAACTATGTGATTAAGGATAAAATACTACAATATAAAAACAATTTAGCTTTAGCCCAGAAATTGGTTAAAAATCAGTACGCTGATCGTAATTACTATGAAGAAATGATTAGTAGACTTGAGAGAATGTTAAAATTCTATGAAAATTTAAAAATGTGGAAAGAAACTTCAGAAAATTAAGAAGTATATCTTTTTGTTATTTTTTACCGAATTTAACTAAGTATCAAATAAATTCAAGCCAAAATCTTTTTTTAAAATTTCAAATATTTTTTGCATAGGTAAACCTATAACATTTGAGGGAGAACCTCGAATTTCCTTGATAAATAAACTTGCCCTATCTCTAATGGAATATGCGCCTGCCCTACCTTTCCATTCCTCGGTATTAATGTAATTCCGAATCTCATTATCAGAAAGATCTAAAAAAGTAACAATAGTACAATCGTAATCAACCACGACTTTTGGGTCGTTTAACTCCGTTATTGCCACGCTTGTAATTAGGTTATGAGAGCGATTAGTTAAAGATTTCAATATTTGAAATGCTTGAGCTTTATTTTTCGCTTTTCCTATGATTTTACCCTTAAATTCCACAATTGTATCAGCAGCAATTATTATCGCTTCCATATTTCTATTTTTTAACAAATCTTTAGCTTTTAACGCCTTGGCTTTAGCTATTTCTTTAACTAATTCAATTGGATTTGAAAATAATTCTTTGTAATAGCCTTCGTCTATATCTGTAATTATAGTTTCAAACGGAATGTTTAAACGCTTGAAAGTTTTTTTTCGATCTATCGACTTTGATGCGAGTATAATTTTTTTCATTTTTTCTGATGTAGATAACCTTAATTAAAGAATAAAACCCCTATATTTAATATTAGAAATTAATTTATTAAATTTGAAATAATTATGGTAGAATTTTTTTATTGGTTTTTCTTAATTTCAATTTCTTATTTTCTCGTATTATTTAGTTATATGCATTTTTCATATAAAAAGGAAGTTTTTAACAATTTTTTTGGGTTTGGCGCCTTGTTTTTGACTTTTACTATTATTATTATTATAGAATTACTAATGTTTCAAGACATAACGCTTTATTCTGACACAATACCAATCTTTTCCCTTGCGTTAGGGCTCCCTGTACTTATAATTGGCGCGATTGTTTTTATATCGACGGGTATTTTGTTTTTGTTTAAGCTTTTTTTCAAAAACAAAGATTTATCAAAATTTTGGAATTCGTTGGAGGAAAAAACAAGTAAGAGAAGTAAACTTAGGGGAGATACATACAGAAAAATCCCTCATGTTTTAATTTTTGTAGGTTTGTTTGTGGTATGGTATTTAGGCGTTGCTTTTGTGAGAAACCTTTCTGGTTCGATTAGTGGGATGATCCCGGATGATAATAATATGTTTAGCTTGTTCTTAAAATTAATGAGCGAGCCAAATAGTATTAGAGGGGTTTTATTTTCTTTAGGTTGGTTTTATTACCTAATATTTTTCTTTTTCTATGGTTTTTGCTTTATTATTTTAGCAAATGAATTAACACGAAAAGTTAGATCCTTTGCTTTTCCCTTTAACTTTCTCAGCAATATTTTACTCAGTGAAGAAGAGAAAAAGGGTTATGGTACCTATCTCTATTTTGCAATCGGTCAGATGGTTGCTGCCTTACTTACTCCACCTATGGTTTTTTTAACGATTTTAGGAATAAGTTCTATTGCAGATTTAGCAACGAGTCAAGTGGGAATCCGATTCGGGAAAAATAAAATTAGATGGAATAAAGAAAAATCTTGGCAAGGTTCAATAGCCGGAATAATCGTATGTTTTATAATATGCTTCCTTTTTGTCGGATTGTATTGGGCGTTTATTTTTACTTTTACATTCTTACTTTTTGATATTTTCACTAATAAACCAATTGATATATCCGATAATTTATTAATCCCTATTGGAAGTAGCCTTATCTATTTGTTTATTAGGTTTTTTTTTAATTTCGATTATTACACAATTATTTTAATATGGATTTAGTTAGAATAAATATATAAACTTAAATTTCTCAAATACAATAATTTTAATACAATTAAAAGAATGGGATCTAAATTATGGCGCTAACTCCTTTAGATGTTCTTAATGGGTTATTAGGGTTATCATTTGTAATTATATCAATTATTTTAGGTTTAATTATTGCTTTCAAGTATTTTAAGAATAAAGATAAGAATTTTATTCTAATAGGATTTGCTTGGGTTTTTATCACATCAGGTTGGTACGGTACTAGTTTTTCTTTTCTTTTCGCTTTAATTTTAGGTGGTGAAGGTCTTCCATTTGAAGCAATAATGTTATTAAATTTCATTCCCTTACCTATTGGTTTGCTATTATGGTTAACAGTTTTTACAAATTTTATGTATAAAAAAAAACAAAAACTAGTATTAATTAGTATTAGTGTTATCACATTTATTTTCTATATAATGTTTTTTTATTTTTTATTTACTAACCCTATACTAGTTGGAGAAAAGATTTCACCTGTAGATACTAAAGGAAATAATTGGGTTCTGTTATTGTATTTAGTATTATTTATTTTAATTTTTTTAATAACAGGGGTAAAGTTCTCTTTAAAAACGATTACGATTGATAACCCAGAAACAAAATTAAAGGGAAAATTACTTTTAATTGCCTTTATATCCTTTTCAATAGGGAGTGTTTTAGATAGTATGGTACCTTCTACAGCGTTAACACTAATAATTTTCAGATTAATTTTGATATCAAGCGCTATTGAATTTTATGGAGGTTTTATATTACCAAAATGGATTAAGAAGTTCTTGTTAAAGCAGAGTTGAATTATTCACAGACAAAATTTTTTAATTTAAAAAAAAAGGTTCTAATATTGCCAAAAGTAATACAAGATATCTGGATTCTCAATAGTAATGGCATAGTCTTATTTAATAGAGTCTTTCACGAACAAGTAGAAGCCCAGTTATTTGGAGCTCTAATGAGTGCGTTGAATTCATTTGCTCAGCAATTATCGGATGATGGGCTTAAGAATTTTGAATTAAGTAATAAACGGTTTACATTAATTAAAAAGAAGGGATTTTTATTTATTGCAAACTCTTCCAACAAGTTTAAAGAAAAAAAAGTAATTCAGGAATTAGGAGAAATATCACAAAAATTTAACAATCAATATACCGATGATTTTTTTAAAGAATGGGATAATGATGTTAGTATTTTTTCCGATTTTAAAAAAGAGATAGAAGATGCATTAGAAGATCCTATAAAGAAATTTTGGAATGGTTTTTGATTTCTTTTTATTCGCAATAAGTAAAAATATTTAAATTATTCGACTTTAATGATTAAAAATGTATTATTTACCAACCTCTTTGATTTTTATTGGTTATTCAATTATAACTTTCATCTATGTATTTAAGAACCGAAGAGAGAAGATACAAAAGCATTTGTTTTTTAACGAACTATTAGTAGTTCTACTGCTGTTAATGGCAGGAATTCTATTTCCGTTTATGATACAATTTCATTCCCCTCAATTAGCAGATAGCACGTTGAATTTTTTGTGGATTTTTACTTCTACATTATTTTTAATTGAAATGGGAGTTTGGAGCGTGTTTTTGATTTATAATGCAATTATTTCAAAAAGAAACCCTGAAATTATGGCAGAGAGAGATTATAGTATTTATTCTAAAGAAGTGAATGATAGGTGGGTTAACGATTTTAAGAGCGAATTCGGGAGAAAATTTTTACATTTATTAACAACATTAATAATATTTTTCTTTTGGACGTTAGGAACCATTCTTGATAATATAGGTTTTTTAAGTCAATTAAATTTAGATCAATATAGTTTTTCTTATTGGTTAATAATCACAGCAGGATATGGGTTTGTAATTATGTTCCAAATTGCTGATCTATCTCGATTAAATAAATTTTATCTTTTGCCTGAGTGGGCTAAGCGTTGGCTGTTAGCAATGAGACCAAGCGAACTTGATACTTTTTTAGCATCAACTCCTTTAGTTCTATCTTTTATACCCTTCATTTTTGCACCATTTCCTATTTTAGCATCTGTTGCGTTAATTACAACGGGAGCTGACGCAGTAGCATGTTTAATTGGTAAAAAATATGGGACGCATAGGCTTAAAAAAAATTCAAATAAAACAATAGAAGGCTTTATCGCTGGAGGTATTACTACGTTTTTAATTGTCTTAATAGTTATGAATATATACCACTTCTGGATGCCTGTAAATTTTATAAAAATCTTAATGATGTCTTTAGTATCAGTAATTTTGTTTTTATTAGTAGACTTTTATATAGAGCATATATCCGATAATATATTAAATCCTATATTGACAGGGTTAGGTATGTGGTTAATCTTTTTATTATAGCTAATCTTTTAAGCTTACCCACCAAAATAGAGATACAAAAAAGAAATATCATCTCCATCTTTTAAAACTGTTTTTAAGAAATTTTCGTCCCTATAACTTCTACCATTTATGATTATTGAAAGAAAAGAACTAAACTCGTCCCTTTTTTTTTTATCCCAGAGTAGTTCGTAGAATTTTACGCCAAAATGTTCTTTAAAAAATTCTAATAATTCTTTAATTGTTAATTCGTTCTCAAAATTAATAATTTGGTTCGTGCCCTTAGTAATTTCGTTAAAAGGAGATTCAAATCTAAATTTTAAAGAAATCAAATTTTTTTCCTATAATTTCATAATCTCTTTAGAAGACTAAATAAGTTTGAATATAAAATATTGTTGGTAATTTTATATAAAAAATTATTATTTAATTATGTATAATCGACAAATATAATCGAATTTAATCGAATTTTGATGTCGTATAACAAAAATATCAATTTGTTAAAGTTTTAACAATAAAATTATAATACTAAAAAATTAACATGTTAAGTGAATGTTTAAAGGTTTAAAATTATGGCTCAAGTTATTTTTATTTCCAAAAAAACAGTTCGAGACGCGTGGCTTTCAGCTGTAGCTCAAGTTTTATATAATGGTGACGATATTAAAACAGAATACGATAAACAAGAAGATCCTCCATCTAGAGATGCTACTGGATTAATAGAAATAAAAGATCCTGTAAGTAGTCCGATTATGCGTAAAGATAAAGTAATGAAAATTAGATCAAAGTATGGAAACTCTTTTGAAGTATATGGTTGCATGGCAGATACCTATTTAATCGGATCAATCCAAAGTGGCTACATTGAAGAAATTATGGAGGGCGTAAACGATCATTATATCTGGGATTCTGGCGTGAGCTTTCCGTATTCCTATCACGATCGACTATTCAATTATTCTCCCTATTCCCTTGAGGATTCTATCCATGTTAATTACGATTTAGAATTGGTCGATAATAACTTTGTCAAAAAACACCAAAAACTATTGAAGTCAGAAAAAGTCCAGACATCTGGCGAATCTACTATTTGGAAAATGAAGAACCTTGTTGAATTTGATTTAAATAAAAAAATATCAGAGCAAGTTGGAATTCAAAAAATACCAATTGGAGTAATTAAATTTCCAAAAATAGATCAAATCAAATATATAATTAAAAAATTGAAAGAAAAACCTTATTCACGCAGAGCTCAAGCAATCACATGGCGTCCGCTTGTTGATCCCTTTCATATCGACCCTCCCTGCCTTCAGAGAATTTATATGCGAGTTAAAGATGACAAATTAATAATGCAAACAACTTGGAGAAGCAGAGATTTATTTAGAGCGTGGGAAGCAAATGTAAATGGAATGATTCGAATTCAGAAATATGTTGCTGAACAGCTCGGCGTAGAAACTGGTCATTACTTGGATTTTAGCAATTCTCTGCATATTTATGGAAATACGATTTCTGAAGTTAAGGACATGTTTGAGCGTATGAAAAATAGAGGAGAACTATTTCCCGATGAAGTAATTGAATTAATGGAAGAAAATAGTAGCTAACTTTCAAAAATTTTAGGAAAAATTTTCCTTGTATTGTCTAATATTTGGTTTTCTAGCTCAATTACGGGAATTTCTTTTAATTTTGATATAATGCTTAAAACATCTCTTATCATAGCCGGTGTACCAACTTTTCCTGTGTATTTAACTGGACCATCGCTTTCTAGAAGTAAATGTTCTTTATCCACATTTAAAACCGTTTTTCTTACTGGTGGAGAATAACTAAGAGCAGGTGTAATAGAAAAGTAATAACCTCTATCAATTCCTTCTTTTAAAAAAACTTCTGGCCCTGAATACCAATGAATATTGACATTAGGAATCTTATATGAAGGAAGGGTATCAAAAATAATTTTTTCAGCACCCTTTGTATGTAGATTAACTGGTAATTCCAACTCTTGAGCCATTAACAGCATTTTTTCAAATATTTTCTTTTGAAGAGGGTACAACTCTTTTTCCTTAACAAAGTGATGGTCTAAACCAATTTCTCCAATTGCACAAATTTTTTCTTTTTTGGTTCTGATTAAGGTTATGATTGATTCTAACTGATTTTCTATGTTTATATTCATTTTCACCTCCTCGGGATGAACTCCTAAAGCAGCATAAATCTCTTTATATTGACCAGCAATTTCTAAGACTCTCCTTTGGCTTATAGAACTCAATGCTACAGCAATGATCTTTTCAACTCCGACATTTTTACCTTCATTAATAACTTTGTCAAAATTCAAATAGAGATTTGCGTGGCAGTGAACATCAATTAGAATTTTTAATCACCTTTAAATAATTAAAATAAGGATAAGAAATAAAATTATTTTACATTCGGTTAATTTCAGCCCTTAAATGAACAATTTTCTTTACTAAAGCGTATTTTCCTCTAGGGAATTCTTGAGTATCTAAATAACGCATTAATTGTTCTAATTCTTTTGTTAAGTACTTTTTAATATCTTCTTTCGTTACATTTCCTAAAATCTTAGGTAGCGGCTCAAATTGCTCGACTCTCTTTATTCTTAAGTTCGATATTGTTTTTGCTAACTGGGCTTGAAAACCTTTTGATTCGGAAGGATCGGCGCCAGCAAGCATATCTAATGAGACTTGTAAACCATTAATAAAGGATTCTAAATCTCTAATGTCTATGACGTCCTGCTTTTTTTCGTTCATATAAATTTCTATAATCTAAATAATTCCACTTCTTATATCCTATATGGAATATTTTTTATATAAATTTCTTCATGTGTTATCTTAAAATTAAAATTAATACTAATATAGCAAAAATTACTATCAATAATCATTAATTATCATAATAATAATTCTATTTAATATTTACGGTAAAATCGACGGTGTTATCTATCCAAATTCTTCATATAATAATTGAGTTAAGGATTTTAGCACTATATCTCTTAAATTTTCATCATATAGTCTAATTTTATCAGAAAATTCAATTTGAATGGTTTGACTATTTTTAAAATGACTTGCACCATATTTCGTCGTGATATAACCACCTGTCAAAACAAACTCTCTTCTTAAATGATGACCGGGGGCTATGGCTATATTTAAATTATTATACTTCTTTACTATTTTTCCCCTAAGATTTTTACCCCAATCCCTTTTAGGGATCGAATTAGGATACAACGATTTTAAATTTTTTGTTCCTAAAATTAATTCAACATCTCGAAATCCTTTTGGTCGTTTATCTTTTTCAAATCCATGAATATCTATTAACAATGAACTATTGAAAGTCTCTAAATTGTATAAAATTAATTCTTTTATCTTATTATGGTAAAAATGATATATTTTCTTAGCCAATTCTGATTCTTGATTAAAAGCTTCAGATGAATTTCTATTAAAATCTATTTTTACTCTATGGATTTTTGATATGATATAGGATGGTGATTTAAATTTAAAGATATTTTTAATCTTTTCAATTAACTCTCGTGCTAATTTTATTGTATCTTTATCTATTCCATGGATCCCGTTAGTTCTCCGAGGGATATGGTCACATTTAGTTGTACCGCCGTGAGGGACGGAAATAATTAATGGAATTGATCCCCTATTATATTCAATGTAATCTTTAATATCAACCATATCCCGTTTTTCCTTAAACCATAAAAGTCATAGTAGAAAAAGAAAATAATAAAGAAATAGTTTTTTATTAGAAATAAAAAGATTTGCTTAGGTTATCGTAAGAGCGCGTAGTATAATAAATACAACAAGCCACAATCCAAAACAAATAATACCAAAAATATAATAACCCCGAATGTTTTTATCTTTCACAAAAATCCAGTTGCAAAAGATCCAAGAAATTAAACTTCCGAGAGTACCTATTATGATGTCTGTTGTAATATTTTGCCAACTATCGAGCCGTCCCTCAAATTTCCATCCCAATCCAATGAATAAGAAATTCTCTAAAACTTCCCATAAAATTATACATGCGAAACTAAGAATAAATACTAAGAGTAGCGAGAAAATAGGTGTTTTATCATGTTTTTTGGGGATAGTATAGAACAACGAAAAGAAAAGGAACAACCCTATACCAAAACAAATGTGGCCTATTGAATAGAAATCTAACCAAGCAATACCTACCATAGATTGGTCCGTAGCAAATAAATCTACAAATAACATATTATATCACTTTTTTTTTGAATTTCTTTTTTTTTATTTAAACTATAATTTTAATTTAGGATATATTTTAAATATATCAATTAATGTAATATTGTTTTGTGATATTTTTGAACGAAAAAGTAGCATTTGTTGTTTTTTATCAAAAACAAAATATCTATAGCTTTAACGCGTTAGTGGGTGCTATTGAAACTGAACGCGGGTTAGATGATGTTAAAATTTATTTTATTCGTGGATATGAAAACCTTATTAACGAGTTAGAAAAAATAATTCAAAACCATCAAAAAGTTGTTGTAGGAATATCTTTTTTTACAACTCAATTATGGGAGATTCGTGATTTAATTGAAATATTGCGGAAAAAATATAACCAACGAGCTTTATTGATCGCTGGTGGCCCTCATCCGACAGGTGATCCAAAAGGAACTCTTGAAATGGGATTTGATTTAATCGTGAAGGGTGAAGGCGAGGAAACTATAATAGAAATTCTTAAAAAAATTAAGAATGATGAAAACATTAATGATATTAGTGGAATTGCTTATCTTGGTGCAGGTAATAGTTTTATACTAACTGAAAAAAGACAATGGATCAATTTGGATAAATATCCTCCTTTACCTGTTAAAAATGTAAAGTTTGGAGCAATTGAAATAACTAGGGGTTGTCCTTATGTTTGTTATTTTTGTCAAACACCCTATATTTTGGGAACTCTTCCAAGACATAGAAGTATTAACTCAATTTGTAAATCAGTTCAATTTATGAAAAGTTTTAATAAAACAGATATAAGATTTATTACTCCAAATGCTTTTTCTTACGGTTCATCAGATGGAAAAACGCTTAATCTTCCCCAATTAGAAGAATTATTAAGTCAAATAAGGGAAATAATCAAACCGAAAGGGAGGATTTTCTTAGGATCGTTTCCATCTGAAGTTAGGCCTGAACACGTGACCACTGAGACTTTAGAATTGGTTTTAAAATACGCTGCTAATGATAACATAACAATTGGAGCCCAATCGGGAAGTCAGAAAATTTTAGACTTATGTAATAGAGGCCACTCTGTTAAAGCGGTTTATAAGGCTGTTGAATTAACAATAGAAAGCGGCTTATTAGCGAATGTAGACTTTATTTTTAGCTTGCCTAACGAGACAGAGGAAGACATAAACCTCACAATTAAATTGATGAAGGAATTATCTGTTATGGGGGCTAATATACATACACATACTTTTATGCCTTTACCTCTTACAGTTTTTGTAAATGAGAAAGTTAAAAAGGTCGATGATAAAATTAGAGAAGTAATTTCGGAACTAACTTCAAAAGGATTGGCTGATGGAAATTGGAAAAAACAAGAAGGAATGGCAATAAAAATATCTAAATATTTAAAAACGAACATGGACTGAACGAATTGTTTTAATGAATGTTACAGATCAAAGGCAAATTCAGTAATACCTTCTTCAATCTTTTTTATTTTTAATGTATAGCCACAAGTATTAATAATATGGAGCATTGATTTATTTTCTAATAAAATTGAGCCGCCAAATGTTCTATAATTGAGCTCTTTAGCAATTTGTACTAGGTAATTTAAAAAGAATTTAGTAATTCCTAAATTTCTCCAATCTTTATGAACAACAAACGCAATTTCTCCGAAAGAGGCTTGGAACGTTTTAAAGAATGCCCCTATCGCAATAATATTATCTTTTCCTTTATCGTTAAATTCCCCTACTAATATCATATTTGTAGTATAATCGATGTTAACTAAGGGTTGAATTTTCTTGTGACGAAAATCTTTCATGGGAGAAAAGAATCTAAAATACCTATCTTCATCGTCTAACGAATAATGAAGTTCTTGGATCATTCTTTCGTCAGTTGGTTTTACTGGACGAATTTTGATGGTTTTTCCATTCCTTAGCTCCAATTTAGTTTGGTATTTTTCGGGATAAATACTTATTCTACCATCAATAGAAACTGGTAAGGTTTGATCAGAGTAGACATAATTCCATTTTTTTGCGTGTTCTAATAGTTCTTCTCGAAAATCTGGATGAGCGATGTTTATCATTTCCAGAACTCTTTCTCGTATACTTTTTCCATAAAGATAAGCCAACCCCCACTCAGTTGCAATATAATGTACATCCCCTCTAGTTACTACTACTCCCGTACCATGTTGAAGGAATGGAACGATTCGCGAGACTATAGTTCCATCATTCAGGGTGGCCGTAGAAGGTAGAACCATAATTGGTTTCCCATTCTTAGATCGAGCAGCCCCCCTTACAAAATCAACTTGCCCCCCAATTCCACTATAAAATTGATGTCCAATTGAATCTGAATTTATTTGTCCTGTTAAATCAACAGAAAGCGCCGCGTTAATCGCAATTTGCTTCTTATTCTGGCTAATTATAAACGGATCATTTGTATAATCGCATGGATGAAATTCTACCATTGGATTATCGTCCACAAAGTCGTATAATCGTCTTGTGCCCATAACAAAAGAGCAGATTATTTTATCCTTATGTATCGACTTTTTTTTACAGGTAACAACTCCATTTTCAACAAGATCTACTATTCCATCTGAGAAGACTTCACTGTGTATTCCCAAATCTTTCTTATCTGCTAATTCGATAGTAACCGCATTTGGAATTTCACCAATGCCCATTTGAATAGTGGATTCATCTTCTATTAGGGATGCTACAAATTTTGCTATTTTAGTAGAAACAGCATCAGGTTCTCCGTAACTGAACTCGATAACATCGTGATTAGAAATAATAAACGCGTCTATATCGTCCATATGGATAAAAGAGTCACCTAATGTGCGGGGCATGTTGGGGTTAATTTCTGCTACTACATATTCTGAATTTTCGGCTATAGGTTTAACAATATCCACATTAATACCGTAACTACAAAAACCATATCTATCTGGTGGGCTTACTTGAATGAGTGCCGTATCTAAATGCATTTTACCTAGTTTAAATAACCAGGGAATTTCAGATAAAAGAATTGGAGTATAATCCGCTTGACCATCCCTAATGTATTTGCG
>Ga0209345_10005082_pt1 | contig 12389 bp, 8 predicted proteins | sample Cruoilmetagenom7_FD_187294 | JGI IMG/M metagenome (GOLD analysis project Ga0209345, IMG submission 187294) | Oil polluted marine microbial communities from Coal Oil Point, Santa Barbara, California, USA - Sample 7 (SPAdes) (version 2) | ecosystem: Environmental > Aquatic > Marine > Oil seeps ...
AAGCGGCGATTCAACGAATTATCCACCACAACCGATGGTTTGCCACCATACTTGCTTGGGCGGCGTTTATAGCCGATCTGGGCCTTGATACCTGCTAACCGTGCCAAACGCGCCACACGGTTCGGGCAGCAAGTCTCGCCTTGGTCACACAGATCATCGTGTAGTTTGCGATAGCCGTAAACCTCGCCGCTCTCGATCCAAGCCTCTTTGATCAGCTTTGTCTGACGTTGGTCTTCAACAGCCCTTTTGCTGAGAGGGTTCTTTAGCCAAGCATAGAAACCACTGGGGGGAACTAACAGAACACGGCACATGGCACGGATGGAAAACTGCGGTCGGTGTGCCTCGATAAACGCATACTTCATTTGGCATCTCTGGCGAAGTATACGGTGGCCTTTTTTAAGATGTCACGTTCCTCCGTGACCCGAGTCAACTCCCGTTTTAATCGCCTAATCTCGGCGGATTGGTCGTCTTTGTCAGTTGCTTCAGATGACTTGGAATACTTCTTTACCCACGAATACAGCGAATGTGTGCTGACACCCAGTCTCTGAGAAACTTCCTTAACTGGATACCCCCGCACCGTAATCTGATGCACCGCATCCTGTTTGAAATCATCACTAAATCTTGCATTGCCCATGGTGGCCTCCTTGCCTCATTTTTAGGGAAGAAGGTGTCTACAAATCTAGGGGCTATTTCCTGACCAGACCAAGATTATCGAAAATGTTCGCTTGCAAACCTGTGCCAAACAAAGTCGATACTCGGGATTATTAGCCGTACTATCTGCTCGTTGCGAATTCAATCGCCAACAAACAAGAATCGCATTTCACCCGCATCCCCTTCTACCAAGATCACACCACCCACCTCGTCAGGAATTGGGTTGGCGCTATCCCAGCCAAAGAACATACCCTCCGAAGTTGCTGTCGTATTAGCTCCGGTTACATCTACGGGTAAGTCGTTTAGAAGTGCGACCAATTCACCGCCGGAAAAGGTATTTCCGGCAATTGTCATGCCAGTAATTTGAATTGTGTCAGGTGGGGCAGTTACTGGTGTACCGGAAGCCGTTGCCGTGAAGTCATTTAGTGTTAACAAATCTACTTCACCTGCCGCAAAATTGATCGAAATATTGCTTATCCCATTTGTGAGAACAAATGACCCTGTCGAGCCGTTGACGAAGCCGGTGGCATCACCGGTATATGTAGCAGTTCCGCTGACAGGAATGTGGGCGGCGTCTGTTATTATCCCCGCAAATCCTAATGTCGTATATTTTACGTCGTTTTGAGTGTAAGTGAACTCGACGGGCATAACATACTCGTAAGTTCCATTATACGCGCTGCTCTCGTCTAATAGTTGCCCCTCCTGACCGTCGGAAGCTATCAGGCCGCTCATTCCGTCTGGATCGGTTAACGTGTAACTGTTATCAGTATCAGTATACGTCAAGGCACCGTTAGGGTTATGATCCAACGAACCAACTGCCCGCGCTATTTCAAGTTGGCTATTGTCGCTGTTATTTCCACGAATGCCAACGCCGCCAAGAGTACTTGTTGCATTCTCAGTGCTATCAAGTGGTTTATAATAACCGGCCGGCGGTGCCACCCAAGGGTCAACGGTAGTACCCGACGGACCGCCGCAACCTCCGGAAAGTGTCAAAACGAGTGCCGTCATAATTGCGGTCAGTCGTAAATATTGAGCAGAAAATATGGACACAAATCACCTCAAGCTTACAGGAATAAGAAATCATCCACTGTGAATGAGGCTGCGTCAATACCGTAAATGGTAACGCTTGTACCTTCCGCGCTAAATTGTGCGCCTTGTTCTGTGTTCGACACAAAATCTAAGACATTCGAAGAATTCACCGTCGAGAAGCCATCAAGTTGAATGTGGTCGACACCAATCCGGTAATCTACGCCGCTTGCATCCACCGAGTATCCGTTTGTTACATCATACATAACATCAGCCGCATTAAACGCCGCAATTTCGTCCGCGCCTTCGTTGGTAGCGAAAACAAAGACATCAGCACCCCTACCACCCATCATGATGTCATCACCAGCACCGCCAATGATAACGTCAGATCCACCAAAGACGCTTGAGCCGGTATCACCCTGAATTATATCGTCGCCACTGCCCCCAGCAATAGTATCGCTATCAATGCCACCGACAATATAGTCACTTCCGTCGCCTGCACTGATATCATTCGTACCTGTCAAAACCAGCACATCGTCGTCACCGGATCCGGTCAGTATCTGGTCATTCCCAGATGCATCAAACACAGTGTCATTGCCGGATCCGGCTTCAATATAGTCGTCACCAAACCCGGAATCGATATTATCGTCGCCACCGTATGCTAGAATTTCGTCGTTCCCAAATCCACCAGTCAGCATATCGTCGGAATTCATTCCAACTATGTGCATGGAATTTTCACCGGGTGCTGACTTTTCAAATACGAGTTTGACTACTTCAAAATCTTTTTGGAAAGAAATATTCACCACACTCCCGTCTTCACCGATAACCTCGGGCGCAAAAAATTCGACTTCAGCACTCGAACGCCAGTCATTTGGATCACCAGTGGTATATAATTTTTCGGCCCAAACGTAGGAGTAGTCTACGCCAAAACCACTAAGATCAATGTTCATGTCAAGATATGTGTTCACGTCGTCAAAATCATTTGGCGACAAAAACACTACAGCCTCGGAATCACTGTCAAAGGCCCAGACATCTATTTGGCCATCTAAAAGTCGATCAACTGGAATGTCCAAAGCTTGTTTGCCGACAAGATTATCACTAAGCATCCTAAAGATTTGGCCTCCAAAGTTAATCCTGAGATTGCCTTCGTCCTCGTATAGACTCGTTTTATTGTTCTGTTGAACCGCCCATACAGAAGCAAAGTCGATACCGTATTTTACTGCTTCTGAAACAAATTCAATCATTGCTGACGCTTGTGGAAGCCCATAATCATGTTGAGAGTCCGTATCTCCGTCCTTGCTACTGCCAACGTTCCACTCCGAAACAAAAATGTCTGCGACAACGCCGCTAGCCGACCACTGATCTAATGCCGCAAACCTTGTGAGATTTCGGGATTCAATGCTATCCTGTGTCCACATGTAATCATGATAAATTAGTATATCTATCGCTTCCAAATCAGCTTGTATGCCAAAGGCATTGATAATGTCTGAATTGTCCGAAGCAGTTTTACCGACCTGAACACCAATAGCTAAATCATGCGTAGCCGCTGCTTCAATCGCCGATAGAAATGCGCTCGCCATATCCCCATAGGCTGCTGCAGTCAAAATTGGATTGCCATCTTGTTGACCAACATAATATTCATTGCCAATTTCAATTATGGCATTTTCAGCGTTCCCAAATTCTCCACTAGTGAGGCGTTGAATAAAAAGAGTAACATCAGCCACTCCTTGCGCGACGTCACTTACATATTTTTTGGTCGGTATCACGATTGACGGAGTGATGCCGTGTACTTCACTGTATTCTAAAAACTCGCTTAGTGTGTCGTAGGTTCCATTTCTACTAATTGGAACGGAATCTGGATTTGTTAAATCAAAGTCGTTTTCTGCGATTCCACCTCCCGGATACCGAAGCAGGGTTGCTCCCATATCTTGGATTTTTGTGCCATAGGTACCACTAATGGAGTCACGCCCAAGTAAAAAGTTGGCACCGAATAACCCTGCTTTTATCGGCTCAGAGACTACCATAGCATCCGATAGATACACAATTTTGGAAAGAGCTGACTTTTCCATGTTTCCTCCTTTGTTTAGGATGAAACAACCATCGCGAAATCCGCGTCCGGCTTTTTCACCATCCCAACAAAGGATCGCAAATCCAAATGTATCCCCGATGTTAACTCAGTGTAAATTTGTCATAGAATATTTTAAAATGTGTGGTTGCACATCTAGATGTGTTGTGAGCGATGCCCCACTCCCGCCTTGCGCGTGAGATCGAAAACTGCATGATGACTTGTGTGATCAAGGCGAGACCTTGCTGCCCCAATCGTGTGGCACGTCTGGCCAGGCCAGCGGGTATCAAGGCCCAGATCGGCTATAGACGCCGTCCTGGCAAGTGCGGCGGGAAACCATCGGTTGTAGTGGATGACACGCTGAACCGTCGCTTTGATGTCGATGTACCGGACAGGTGCTGGGTGACTGACATCACCTATATAAAAACCTACGAGGAATTCTTGTATCTGGCTGTTGTTCTCGACCTTTACTCCCGCCGCGTAGTTGGCTGGGCTACGCATAGCCGTCAATATACAGACCTTGTTCTATAAGCTTTACTGATGGCGGTCTGGCGTTGGAAACCGACAGACAAGGTGCTAATCAACTCGGACAAAGGCTCACAATTCACCAGCACTGAATGGGCATCGTTTCTAAAACACCACAATCTGGAGCATAGTACGAGCCACCGTGGGAACTGTCATGATAGTGCTGTGGCCGAAAGTTTCTTCAACCTGCTGAAACGAGAGCGCACCCGGCGACGGACATACATGGCTAGAGAGGACACAAGGCGCGATGTGTTCGACTACATCTAAATGTTCTACAATCCAAAACGCAAACACGCTAGAAACGCGATGCTGTCGCCCGTCGAGTTCGAAAGACTGCAGAAAGTGAAACAAGAAGGCGTCTAGAAAGCTAGGGGCTATTCACCCATAATGGCCTCCTTGCCGTTTCTAGAGAAGAAGATATCTTGCAATTCTTGGGGCAATTCAGCTTTAACCTCGTCGAGCGGACATAACCTAACCTCGAAATTCTAGCCTAACAAATCGAACACGCTCGTCAATCCGAGCCGCAGAAATCAGACAGTCGGGCGGGCCTGAATCTAGTGAGTACCGCCACACAGTTGCCCACCAGATCCAAGCTATCTTCTAATATTTCTGGTCTTCTTCCCACCTGCAAAACAAGCAGTCCATTCAATGGAACCAATAACGAGCTTGCCTAACCACTAATTAAGTTAACCATTCTACGTGCAATACGTGTGTTGGGTTTGTGCAGTTTTGTCAAAAAGATGCAGCAGCAAAATTGTAGTCAGGCCATAAACCTCATTCTTAGAAGCCAGTTTCATGCAATTTGTCTGACATCAGCACTTGCGGGACTGAGCGAAACTAGCTTAGCTCTCTTGCTGATGCCAAAAAGGTTTTAAGAAACTGGAAGCGGGTCGCAGCCTTCTCAAACCACACTCATTTTGGAAAGTTTGGCACCATTGGGGATTGCACCGAAAATGTAGATGGGCAGACTTGACACATATGGACGTCAATCTAACCTCAAGGTCTCACCGAACGCGGGAGAAAACTGGGGGTGCAGCTTAGCCTGTTTGTGTGTGGTCATGTTCGATTGCAAAACCAGCTCGAAGGGATGTAGCAAATTTTTTTAGGTGCGGTTCGCCGTTTTTTACGCCACAATGCATGAGCACGGATTTAAAGATGAGGCGAAAATTTGCACATTTATAAATATTTTTTCGAACCGTTGGCTGAATTTCGATTGTGGTTACCTCCCACCTTAATAGCTCTGGTACTGATAATTATAGCCCGGTTTGATTTTCTAACTTTTCACACTTTGGCCGAGCTATTTGCGGTCTTGATTGCGTTTTCCATGTTCGCATTCGTTTGGGCGACGCGTCAATTTAGAAAAGATGGTTTCCTTATTGTTTTAGCCTGCGGTTACTTTTGGATTGGCTCACTCGATCTAGTTCATCTTCTTGTGTTCGAAGGGATGGGCTTATTTATTGAAGGCGATACAAACCTGTCGGTGCAACTTTGGATTGCAACCCGCTTCTTGGAGGCGTTTGTATTGCTGATTGCACCAATCATAGCGATAAAAAGCAGAAGCGAATATTTTCTGTTTGCTCTTTTTGGAATTGTTTCTATTGGACTAGTAGCCTCAATATTTTCTGGACATTTTCCAACTGTATTTGTCGAAGGCAAGGGCCTTACGGATTTCAAGGTATACAGTGAATATCTGATTGTGTTGATTTTGGGGTTCGCATTTTTTGTTTTGAACCGACGTCAGAGCAATATTTCATCGAACGAAAAATCCCTAATTTCTGCGTCGATTGTATTAACGATATGTGCAGAGTTAGCACTCACCTTGTATGTAAATGTCGACGAAATTCCAATGGTAGTAGGCCATATTTTCAAATTATTCTCTTACTGGCTAATTTTTCAAGCGACGGTCATTTACAGTCTAAAGATTCCATTTTCCGAATTGCGTGACCTTCAAGTTTATAATCGCAGCCTCTTTGAGAATTCAGTGACAGGCATGACGCTTTGCGAAATGGATGGCACATTTGTTGATGTTAATCCGGCTTTTGCCAATATCACGGGCTATAGCGTCGATGAATTACTTTCTGGAATGACTTATTGGGAACTTACACCAGAAAGTTTTTATCAAACAGAAACGTCTATTATGGAAGAATTTGCACTTACTGGAAGTCTCGGCCCTTTTCAGAAAGATTATCTACGTAAAGATGGAAGTGTGGTTCCTGTCAGGGTTCTGGGGAACCTTATTGTTCACCACGGCAAGAAGTACAATTTAGCTTCCGTGGAAGATATTTCCGAACAAATAAATGCCGAGGCGGAGAGGCTTGAGCTAGAGTTCCAGAAAATGGCGTTAGACGAACACGCCATCGTCAGCATTACCAACGTGAAAGGCGACATCACTTACGTCAATGACAAGTTTTGCGAAATCAGCGGCTACTCACGTAATGAGTTACTAGGCCAAAATCACCGAATATTACAATCAAACGAACATTCAGCAGAATATTATAAGGATCTGTGGAGAACCATCGCGAATGGAACACCATGGCATGGCATATTAAGGAACATCAGAAGGGATGGTGGGTATTATTGGGCGGAGGCAACCATTGTGCCCTTCCTAAACAAAGAGGGGAAACCGATTAAATATGTATGTATTCGCACCGATATTACAAAACAAAAGGCTGCAGAAGACGCGAAACGTCGCTTCGAAACTACGATCGATCTCACTCAAGATGAAATCTTTATAGCATCCATTTATACTCTGGAAATATTCTTCGCCAACAGAGCTGCATCAGAACTTGTTGGGTATAGCGTAGAAGAATTACGTAAGATGACTCCGGTCGACTTTATCCCGAATCTCACGTTAACACAACTTCGTGAAAAAGTACGCCCGTTGCTGGATCGAGTGGCTAAATCTGTAGTTTTCCGAACCTTACAAGAACATAAAAACGGCACACTCACACCAGTAGAAATCAGATTGCAGTGTATTAGCCCGTACGGCGAGGAGCCACATCTTCTTTTTGTCTTGAGAGATATCACCGAAATTAAAGAGGCTGAGTTGCAGATTGCGCAGTTCCGTTCAACGCTTGATAGCATTCAAGACCCCGTCTATATGTTTTGGCCTGATACGCTCGAGTATTTCTATGTCAATCAGGCCGCAGTGGATTTCAGTGGTATAAGCGCGGAGCAATACCTTGGACATACACCATTGGAAATATTTGCCGGCTTTGAGACGCAGGAATTTCATACACGATATGAAGGTCTATATTCGGGAAAATTGAAGTCTCAAACTTATGAAACCCACCATATGAACTATCGCGGGGAACGGGTGCCAGTAGAAGTGTTAGCGCAGATGATTCAGACAAAAGGGAAAAAGGCGCATATTGTAGAAATCACCCGAGATATCAGTGAACGCAAAGAGATCGACAAAGCAAAGTCCGAATTCATTTCCACTGTCAGTCACGAATTGCGAACTCCGCTAACATCAATCAAGGGTTCGCTTGGCCTGATAAAAGCCGGTTTATTTGGGGAATTATCCGACAAGCTCGCGTCTCTAATCGATATCGCCCATACGAACAGTGAACGACTTACACTGCTGATAGACGACATCCTAACGGTAGAAAAGTTGGATGCCGGAATGACGAAACTAAATATAAAGCAGATAAATCTCAATTGGTTGATTGAGGAATCCCTTGAAGCAAATGCGGGATATGGGGAGCAATACGGGGTAACAATTGTTTGCTCACATGAAAATCTCTCTCTTGAGGTGAACGTCGACAGGGATCGCATTATGCAGGTTATGGCTAATCTAATATCCAATGCGGTGAAGTTTTCAGCACGCGGTGGACAAGTAACGGTTGTGGGTTCGCGCCACAAAGGCTGCATCAGAATTTCTGTGAAGGATAACGGTGCAGGAATTCCAAAAGAGGCATGGCCGACTATCTTTGATCGCTTTACACAGGCCGATTCATCGGATCAACGTGCCAAAGGCGGTACCGGTCTGGGCTTAAACATTACTAAGACAATCGTCGAAGGGCATGGCGGTACTGTTAGCTTTATTAGCGAAATGGGTAAAGGCACAACTTTCTACGTTGATCTTCCTGAAGTGAAGGCGGAGTAAGAACAGCAGTACTTCAAGTGGACAGGCTTGCAGCGGCTGAGGTGGAGAAAACCCCAAACATAAAGGGTGTTTATACTTTTACTTTTGCGAATTTATGCCTGAGTGCAACTGGAAGACATAGGTCACAGCCTGTGACTTAATGTTCGCAAAATGACACAAAATTGGTGCAAATTCGCCTTTTTTTCGCCTTTATTTTTCGCGAGGGTAGAAAAGTTCAATAGTAGTTACTTCATTAAATATTTCAATATTCAGTCTTGGTTTATGAGGTTTACAATGAAAATTTTGGCAGTTGATGATGATCTTATTATGCTTGAAATTCTATCGGGTGTAATTGAAGTAGCCGGTTACCAAAATGTTACATTGGCTTCTTCGGCAAAAGACGCGCTCGAACACATTAATAGATTATCATCTCCGTATGATTGTTTACTGCTGGACATTCAAATGCCTGAGATGGACGGCATTCAGCTTTGCGAAAAAATACGGGCAATAGCTGGTTATGAAGAGACGCCAATTATAATGGTCACGGCCATGTCTGAGACAAGGTATATCGACGCAGCGTTTGTTGCCGGAGCGACCGATTATGTAACGAAGCCATTCGACGTGTTGGAGCTTAGCACACGCATCAAAATGTCTGAGCGGCTTATCGAAAGTAGAAAAGAAATAAAAGCTAAGGCGGCCCAGGTTGCTCGGACTCAAAATGAACTCAATGCAAAGTACAGAAACGAGTATGCGCACCCTTTTAACGAAAGCGACATACAAGGCCTAGTCGAGCATGACGGCTTCGAACAAAGGTTGTCCAGACTTAGCAAAAGAGAGCTTCTCGCATCATCCGTGTATGCAATAAAAGTCACATCGGCGAATGAAATATTCAACCAGTTATTAGCTTCGGACCTGAAGCACCTGATTCAAGAGCTTACCACGGCAATAATTAAGTGCTTGGCGACAAATGAAAGCTTTGTAGCTTACCGAGGCAACGGGATATTTGTGTGTATCGGAAATAGAGCAAATAGGAATTCAGGCATAAACCTCGAAAATAATTTGCACAGTCTCGTCAATGATATAGCAATCTCGGAACCCCTTAAAGGAAACCGGAATGTTCGCGTTTCGATTGGCAAATCGAAACACCGAACATTATCGCCTGCACAACCTATAACAATGATCGCGGAAGCGATAGAGGGGGCCGAAAGGCAACGTCACCGTGCGGTAGCTTGAATTGCATCCAATATTTTCAGGGTGAAAACATGTATCCAACCCCTCGAACGGTTTTGATGTAGTGAGTCTGGGTCGCGTCTGTGCTTGGGGTTATTTTCCGACGAAGACGACTAACTAGACCGTCGACGGCTCTATCATAGCACACCCAGTCCTGCCCTTTGGTTACATTCATTAATTGTTCTCGAGACAATACTCGGTTTGGCCTTTGAACAAATGCTTTCAAGAAATCGAATTCAGTGGTGGTTAGTTCTATTTCTTTACCGTTTGGTGCTAACACACGACGGGAGTCAAGTTGTATTTTCCATCCATCAAAACTCACCTCATTTGCCTTTTCAGCAGGTTGTGCTGCTTCGGCACCAAGTCGAAACATGTTAGAACTAGTACGCCTTAAAACAGACGAAATACGGGCCGACAGTTCGCGCGGACTATACGGTTTTGTGACATAGTCGTCGGCCCCAAGCTCTAAGCTAACTATTCGATCGACTTCGTCTGTTTTACCGGACAGGATAATAATCCCCACATCTGATGTTTCTCGTATTTTTCTTGCGATGTTTAGACCATTTCCATCAGGAAGGTTAAGGTCGAGCAAAAACAAACTAATTTCGTGTTGCTTTACGGTTTTCCAAAAGTCCTGTTCACTTGCTGCACTTAACACATCGAAGCCATCTCGCGACAATGAAGTTTCAAGCAACTCCAAAATGAGTGGTTCATCGTCAAGAACCATAATTTTTGCTTTCATTGTTTCGTCCCCTACATGATCTGGGTGAAAGGTACTTTATTTGCCTGTAGCCGTACACACTGCTGATCGTTTATCGGTCCAGCCGCCCACTTTCGTATCAGCTTGATGAAGCGAATGTCGTATCGCACATGCTAGAACTCAGTCGCTTGAACAACATTCGAATTTGTCCCCGAAGTAAGTGTAGACCAGCATTTGCTGCCCATATCTACGCCGGAAATCATCTCAACCATGAGTTTAGCACAAAACCTCACAACAATAACACATTGTTTGCAAGTATCTCAATTACTCAATTGCTTGTCGCGACTGCAATGCGAAGTATTTGTTAAGAGTTGAGGATGAAAATGAAATCTGTGCCCATGATTGCAATGCCGTCAGATAGAGACAATCTAATTAATTTGCCCTCCACAAATACAGGACCAATTGATCACGAAAGTGCCAGCACTAACGTGAATCTAGTTTTTCGAACAATGAGCCGTTTTTCCAAAAACGAAGATGGCATCGCGACGGTGTGGTCTCTTTTTTGGCTGGTGTTGTGCCTCGCGATTTCTGGAATTGCAGTCGACACAACGAACGCCTGGAAAACTCAACAAATACTTCAGTCAACAGCTGATGTAGCTGCACATGCTGGAGCGTTGGAGCTCGGTACGGTCGGAAACGATTCAATTATTGAGGTGGTTAGAGAGGCGTCAAATCACTATGCGTCGCTAAACGTAAACTCTGGTCGCTATGGAGACATTCTTGTCGACGATGATATTCAAGTCGGATACTGGGATAACGATGCTAAAACCTTTACCGAAATGGACGCCGGTTCCATTCAAACTCCGAATGCGGTTCGCGCTACCACCCGCCGTGACGGTGTCGCAAGTGCGAGTGTCGGCACTTTTTTCTTACGCTTCGTCGGCTTCAACGAATTCACGATTTCAACTTCGGCCGTAGTTCAGCGTTTTGTACCGCAGTGCGAAGGTGACGGCATCTTTGCAAATGGGGAAAACAATTCTTCCGCGCAACAAACCTTTATTGATAGATTTTGCATGCATGGCGAGAAGGGCATCACGTTCGCGCAGCGGAATACATTCGAAGAAGGCACGATTGCGAGCACCCCAAATCTGGACAATTGCGGACCGTCATTTAAAAGTTGCACCGACGCACACAACCCTGGAATTGAAGATGCTCTCAGGGCGGCATCTAATCCAAACGGCAAAGTGGCAAAAATTGAGACTTACATTGCAGAGCTCCAAAATCGACATTCTGATTACCAACCTAAATATATCGACCAAAACCTGCCGATTATTTATCTAACTGCTAACGATTTTGATGCTTCGACAATTCAAGCTCGGCGGATATATGTAGTGAGCTGCAATTCCGGTCAAAACCTTAATTTGAGTGCCCCGTCAGGCGGAAATGAAAATGGCAACGGTAAAGGTAAAGAAAAAGGCAACAGTAACGGGAACGGTGGTGGAAATAGCGGTCACGATGAAGATGATGGACCATTGGTTAAGTCGGAGTTTGTATTAGTTGGACTTGGCTGCGACTTTGTTTTTGACTCAAGTATTAGCTACGAAGACGCGACCTTCGCGACAACGGCAACGGGCAACCAGACATTCTCAGGTTCGGCAGGTGTTATTCTGGGTAAGAACGATGGTTGTACACAAGGCGGCGAAGTGGTCGCGATTACTACCGGTTCTGTTCATTTCTCGGCAAAACTAGAAGCCTATGATGTCGAATTCATTATCCGAGATGATCTACACCTCGCTTCAAATGGAAATGCTGAAAGTGTGCATTCTGGCAGTAATTTCTATGTTGGCGGAGATGTACGTATAACCTCTCAACATACATTTGCCGGATGCAATGGTAAAACGATACCACCGTTTGATACCAAATATTCTTGGCGGCTCGTCGCATGACTATTTTGGGTGGTATAACTAATGACCTGCTCTGACCTGCTCCCCTAAAACTCCTCCAGTTTGATGTAGAGTCCGCCCAACAAAAGGACGGACAAAATGAAGAAGCGATTCACAGACGAACAGATCATTGCGATGATCAAAGAACAGGAAGCTGGCGAG
>Ga0209345_10005083_pt1 | contig 12389 bp, 12 predicted proteins | sample Cruoilmetagenom7_FD_187294 | JGI IMG/M metagenome (GOLD analysis project Ga0209345, IMG submission 187294) | Oil polluted marine microbial communities from Coal Oil Point, Santa Barbara, California, USA - Sample 7 (SPAdes) (version 2) | ecosystem: Environmental > Aquatic > Marine > Oil seeps ...
CTGCCGCAATACCGCTCGGCCGGTGCCGACGAGGCCATCATCGGCCTTGCCGTCACCGCCAGGATATTCTCGATGGTCTCGGCAACATTGATCGCCGGCACCGGCATCGCCGCCCTCTACTTCCTTGGGGACAGGATCCAGTCCCATTATGTCCAGCCGCTTTTTGTCGGCGCCTTCATTCTGCCGATGATCGCCCTCGGCGACGTTCTCGACGGCACGGCACGGGCGAATGGCTGGCCCGTCAACGCGCTGAGCCCGACCTACATCGTCCGCCCCCTGCTCATTCTTGCCTTTGTCGCCGGAGCCATCTGGCTTGGACGCATGGCCGACGCCAACACGGCCATCGTTGCGGCCCTTGCAGCGACCTATTTCACCACGCTGGCCCAGTTTGTTCTCATCACCACACGGCTGAGAAAGCGGTTTCCGGCGGAACACGTCGAGGTCCACTTCAAGACCTGGCTGATGGTCGCCTTTCCGATTTTCCTGATCGAGGGCTTCTACTTCATGCTGACCAATGCCGACGTCATTATCGTCGGCATCTACCTGCCGCCTGAAAAGGTCGCCGTCTATTTCGCCGCCGCCAAGACCATGGCGCTGGTGCATTTTGTCTATTTCGCCGTCAAGGCTGCAGCCGCCCCGCGCTTTTCCTCGCTGGTTTCCGGCAAGGATCGCGTCGCCCTGGCTTCCTTTGCCAGGCAGACGGTGCAGTGGACCTTCTGGCCGTCGCTGATCGTCGGCGGCCTCGTCATCGCCGCCGGCCCGTTCCTGCTGTCGCTGTTTGGGCCCAGCTTCCAGGAAGGGCACCTGATCATGGTCATCCTGTTTGCGGGCATCATCGCCAAGGCAATGATCGGCCCCGGCGAGGTGCTTCTGACCATGGCCGGTGAACTCAAGATCTGCGCCACCATCTATGCCTGCGCCCTGGTTGCAAATCTCGGTCTCAATGTGCTGCTGATCCCATTGTGGGGGCTGCATGGCGCCGCAACCGCCACGGCCGGGGCGATGGTAATCGAGGCCGCTCTTCTGCATCTGGTCATTCGCCGTCGGCTCGGCATCAAGATGTTCATCGCATCCACCGCATTGCCTGCGCGTGATGCCTCTTCAGGGGAGGCCGGATAAGTCATGGCTTCAAGTCCCATCATCCAGGATGAAGTCGCGAGCCAGGCCAACGCGCTTATCGGCGAATTTGCCGACGTGGAAACCGGGCGTCCGCTGCCTGAACGCGAAGTTGCCGTCGGCCGTCCGGGACGCCATCTGGCCATCTACCCCGCACGTGCAGGATATGAACTGCAGGAAGAACTCGACTTCCTCACCAACCGTGCGCTCGAGCCCAATATATTCTTTGCCGCCCGCTTCCTCGCACCGGCCATGCCGCGGCTCGAAGACCGTGTGATCCGCCTGATGCTGATGCGCGATGAAACCGAATCCCATTCGCGCATGCGCATGCTGTTGCCCTATTCGATCGAGAAGCCGGGCTTTTCGGTCGGCCCGTCGATCATCCGCGCCTGGGCCAATCCGTTCGGCCCGCTGGGAACGCCGCTTCTCGATCGCGAGGATGCCGCCGAAACCCTCGACAACATGCTCGAAGCCCTCATTCAGCCCGACTTGGGACTGCCCGGCATCCTCGTCCTGCCCGACATGCGGCTCGACGGACCCGTCGCAGGGCTTCTGCGCGCCGTCGCAATGGCCCGCAACCTCTCGGTCGTTGTCACCGATCAGGTCCAGCGCCCGTTCCTAGAGAGCAACCTCGACGCCGATGAGTATCTTGCCAAATCCGTCTCTTCCCATCATCGCCGCGAGATGCGCCGGCAATGGCGCAGATTGTCCGAACATGGCGAACTGAGCTACATGGTGGCCCGCCAGCCCGAAGAAATCCGCTATCACCTCGAGGAATTCCTGACGCTCGAGGACACCGGCTGGAAGGGCCGCCGGAAATCGTCAATGGTGTCCGATCGCTACCGTGCGGCCTTTGCCCGCGAAGCCATCAACAGCCTTGCCGAGACAGACAGCGTGCGCATTCACTCCCTGGCGCTCGACGGCGAGGCCATCGCCTCGATGATCGTGTTCGTCTCGTCAGGCGAAGCCTGGACCTGGAAAACGGCGTTCAACGAGGACTGGGCCCGCTATTCGCCAGGCAAGCTTCTGGTCGACAGGCTGACCGAATGGCATCTTGACGACCTCAACATCCGCCGCACGGATTCCTGCGCTGTCCCGGATCATCCGATCATGAGCCGCATGTGGTCGGAGCGTGAGAACATGGGAACCATGGTCATTGGCCTGGACCCCAGGCATGACCGCGACGTCCGCCAGGTGGCAACCCAGCTCCACATCTACCGCAACACCCGCAACATCGCCCGGCTGCTGCGCGAAAAAATCCGCGGCATGGCCAAGCGCTAGCAGGGCCTCAGGCAGGCTGCCCGCCAGCTATGTATCCGCCGCGGCCTCCGCAATGGCCTGGTCTCTCAGGATTCGCCGGATCACCTTGCCCGTTGTGGTCAGCGGCAGGCTGTCGACAAATTCGATCTCCCGCGGATACTCATGCGCCGACAGCCGCGTCTTGACCCACTCGCGCACGGATTCCGTCAGCTCCGCATCCGGCTCTATCCCCGGCGCGACCACGATATAGGCCTTGACGATTTCGGTGCGCATCCGGTCCGGCTTGCCGACGACCGCGGCAAGCGCCACCGCCGGATGGCCGGTCAGGCAATCCTCGATTTCGCCCGGCCCGATCCTGTATCCCGCAGAGGTGATGACATCGTCATCCCGTCCGAAGAAGGAGAAATAGCCTTCCGCATCGCGCACGCCCTGGTCTCCGGTAAGCATCCAATCGCCAATGAACTTGGCTTTCGTTGCCGCCTCGTTGCGCCAGTATTCCAGGAACATCACCGGGTCTGGCCGCCTGACCGCGATCTGCCCCGAAGTGCCATCCGGCACCACGTTGCCCTGATCATCAATCACCGCCACTTCGTGCCCCGGCACCGGCTTGCCGATCGCCCCGCCCCGGCTGGCCCCAAGCATCGCACTGGACGACAGCACCAGGTTGCACTCGGTCTGGCCGTAGAACTCGTTGATGGTCAGGCCGAGAACCTTCTGCGCCCACTCATAGGTCTCACGCCCCAGCGCCTCGCCGCCCGATCCCACCGTGCGCAAATTGAGCCGGTGCCGCGACAGCGGGTCTGAAACCGTGCGCATGATTCTGAGCGCCGTCGGCGGAATGAAGGCATTGCGGACATTCATCTCCGCCATGATCCGGTAGGCCAGTTCCGGATCGAATTTCTGCGCCTGCGACGACACCACCGGCACACCGAGCAGCAATCCCGGCAGCAGCACGTTGAGCAGGCCGCCGGCCCAGGCCCAGTCGGCAGGTGTCCAGAACTTGTCACCCGGCTGCGGCATGAACTCATGATGGGTCTGCACCCCGGGAATGTGGCCGATCAACACCCGGTGGCCATGCAGCGCGCCCTTGGGCGGACCGGTGGTCCCCGAGGTGAAGATCATCAGCGCCGGATCATCAGCCCGCGTCCTGACGGCCACCGGAGCATCGGAATGACCGTTTTCGAGACCGTTGAAGCTGACCGTATCGCCCATGTCATTTTCACCGCCGGCAACGACAATGGCCTCAAGCTCTCCCAGCCGCTCGCGAATTGACGAAACCTTTTCGCTCCCGCCCGGTGTCGTCACCAGCACCTTCGCCCCCGAGGCGGAAAGCCGGTGTTCAACGGCCTCAACCCCGAACAGCAGCGCCAGCGGCACGGCGATGGCGCCCAGCTTGTAAATCGCCACATGCGCGATCGCGGTCTCGAACCCCTGCGGCAGCATCAACGCCACCCGGTCGCCGCGCTCAACACCCAGCGATGCAAGGCCGCGGGCGAACGCGTTCGAGCGCCGGGACAGCTGTTCATAGCTCATCCGGTCCGGCTCGGCATCGGGATGGAAATGTTCGAGACACACCCGGTCCGGCTCGCGCGCCGCCCAGTCGTCCGACACCGCACTGCCGATGTTGAAAAACTCCGGCACATCCCATGAGAACCGGGTTGAAACGTCTTCGAGGGTTTTCCCCACCGGCAGCAACATGATTGCAAATCCCTACACAAAGCCTTTGGCCCGCCACAGCGATCCTGCCGGGCAATTACGACACTGTATCTGTGCAATCCCTATCAGGCGCGGGGCCGGGATTGAAGAGGTTCGGCATTTTTGCCGCAGACCTGCCTCTGCATCAACGACAGCAACGCCCCGGAGGCAAGACCGCCCCCACCGGCCCACGGTAGCGTGGATCAGGATTGATGTTGGTCAACACGAAAAAACGGGATCTCGCTATGCTTCCACATCATCGCCAAACTCGAGCTCCAGTCTTCTCGATATCCGGAGATCGGGCGCTTGGATGCCGGGCACGCTGCACATTGAATCGGAGAGAACAAATGATCGAGTTCATGAGTGAAAGCAGTGGCAACACACTTGGCATTCATGCCAGCGGAAAATTGACCAGGACGGACTATGAGACCATTCTCATTCCGAAACTGGCCGAACTGTTCAAAGCCCACGGTCAGCTCAATATCGTCTTCTACATGGACGAGACATTTCAAGGCTGGGATCTCGAAGCCGCCTGGGACGACGCCTCTTACGGTCTCATGCATCGCGCTGATTTCGGAAAACTGGCCGTGGTCGGCGGCCCTGCCTGGGTCGACCGCAGCATCAGGCTGATCGGATTTCTGATCAAGGGCGAGATCAGGGTCTTCGGTTCAGACCAGCTGGCGCAAGCCTGGCAATGGATCAGGACCTGAACTCCCGGTCAAACGCCGCAAAGCCCCCAAACAACCAACCAACCAAAGGAGTCCCAACCGATGCGTGAGAGCAAGGATATTTCGGAAACGGCACAGAGAGTTCAAGCTGTCGAAACGCGACTGGCCGAAAAGCTCCGGACAACATTTGGCGTGAAGGCCCCGGCGCCCGAGGTGTCGGAAAAAGCCGACGCGATCCGTGGCAAGTCGGGTGAGCTGACGAAGAAGCTGACCGAAAGTAAAGGCGCGGCATGGGCCGGGGTCAAGGATGAGATAAACCGCGATCTTCACGCCCTTGAAGGCGATTTTGACCATTGGGTTCAATATCTTGACAAGCACTACAAGGAATAGGCAACAGCCCTCGAAGCACTGGTTTTGCGGTTTTCCAACGACGGCCGGCAACCGCACCAAGACCCCACAACATTGGTTTTGGTGATTTGGGATACCCGGCTGCCGGGAAATCGCTCCTCGTGTCAGCCTGAAGCCGGTTCGCAGCCAAGCTGTAACTCAGGTATCTCCAAGGGCTTCCTATCGGTTGCATTTGCTTAGACATAAAAAGAGCGACGACCGGAGAGGCTCAGATAAAATTAGTGACAGCATTTTCAACGAAATTTTTGTGGAGCTGTGTAACTCTCTGCAAGAGTCCCCTGTCTACCAATCCCTTGCAGCACATCTTGAATTTCTTCTCGCCAAGTCACCGCGACTAATCCCCTGTAATTTTCGGACCGCTCCCTTCGCAAATGCTCTCAGCCCAAAAACCCAGGGTGCAAGTGCAAGTATCTGCAACAAAAGACATCGCTTCAGTTTTGGACATGCCTTTAAGGGACTCCAACGGTCTCCAGACATAACCCCGCTTGGTCAGTTGCCAAGCTCCACATTTGGCGAATTCAATCTGCAAATCTGGATTTTCGTATAAATACTTGAGGACAGAGTAGGTTCGCCTCACACAAAGAGGATCAGCTCTGCATACTGTGTGAACAGCTTCTTTCGCGGCACCGAAAAGATCACTCGCTGTTACGGCGTTGCTAGGAGTCGGCTGGACAACAATGGCTATCGCAAGAGCGGTTGCCTTTTTCATAGCTATTCCTCCTCTGGAGAAAGCTTCGCTTATATCTACCGCAGCAACAAGGACAAATCTGCAATACAGAAAATTGCGCTGAGAAGGGTATTACAACGCAATCGGCACGTCCTAGCTCAACCTGTGCGACCACAGATACCGGACGGTTTCCCGATGCAATTCAAGGGGAGAAGCTGTCGCCCCCAGTGACGCTTGAGAAACAGCCTTCCGCGCCGCGCCCAGCACCAGCTTTTCATAAACCTTGTGAGTTCGCCCCATTTGGGAGCGGCATCCGCCTCAGTCCTTCCGAGGGGATGAGTGAAGGTGGACCGGCCAAGCACAACCCGAAGCTCAGCCGGGAAATCCCGCCTGTATCCGATCCCGGCCCTAGTTCTTCTGAGATATTTCAGGTCCACGGAAAGTCTCACTCTGTCCTCCGAACTGTACGGATAACTGTACTCCGCAAGCGCACAAGACCTTGAATACATTGATTTTTTGGAGAAAACCGAGAAGCAATGGTGCCCCCTTCCGGACTCGAACCGGAACTCCTTGCGGAACCGCATTTTGAGTGCGGCGCGTCTACCAATTCCGCCAAAGGGGCGTCCTGCCGGGCGAACCGGTGCGGACGGCGGGACTATAGTCGGCGATTTTCTCCGGTCAAACGCTTTTTCAACATCTGTGCCACATAGAATGATATTGGCCGCGGCAACGCCATTGCGCGGTTTACCCTGCACTGCTTTCACCCTAGAAGGCTGGCATTGCTGCTTGGATAGAAGGTCTCCCATGCTTCGCAGACTTTATGACTGGACCATGTCGCTGGCGGCCACCCGTCATGCCGAGAAGGCGCTTTTCGGAATCTCCTTTGCCGAAAGTTCGTTCTTTCCGATCCCCCCGGATGTCCTGCTGATACCGATGACGCTGGCCAAGCCGCGCAGCTGGATCCGGTTTGCCCTGATCTGCACCATCGCCTCGGTTGTCGGCGCGTTTGTCGGCTACGCCATCGGCATGTTTCTCTATGAAAGCATCGGCGTCTGGATCCTCGAAACCTACGGTGCGGCGGACAAGTTCGAAAAGATTTCCGAATGGTACAACACCTGGGGCGGCTGGGGCGTGCTGTTTGCCGCCATTACCCCGTTTCCCTACAAGGTGCTGACCATCTTCTCGGGCGTGACCGGGCTCAATCTGGTGGTCTTCGCCGCCGTCAGCGTCATCGGCCGCGCCTTCCGCTTCTTCCTGGTGACCTGGCTGCTGTCAAAATTCGGCGAGCCGATCCGGCTGTTCATCGAGAAATATCTCGGCCTTCTTTTCACCCTCTTTATGGTCCTCCTTCTGGGCGGATTTTATGCAATCAAATATGTGTTCTGACCATGCCAGCTTCTGACCTGACCGCTTCCTCAGCCAGCCACTCGCGGACCCTGACCGCACTGTTTCTCGCCGTTGCAATGGCGGCGGTCGTCGGTTCCGCACTGGGCTTCGAGCATATCGGCGGCTATATCCCCTGCGCACTTTGCCTCGAACAGCGGATCCCCTACTACATTGGCGCACCGCTGATGCTCGTCGCGGCGATCCTCTCCAAAGCCGGCGGCCCGTCCTGGGCCGTGCGCGGATTGCTCGCCATCGGCGGCTTGCTGATGCTCTATGGTCTCGCGCTTGGTATCTATCATTCCGGCGTCGAATGGCACTGGTGGGAAGGCCCCGCCTCCTGCGCGACATCAGCCGATGCCGTGACCACGGATGCCGGGTCGCTGCTCGGTGATCTCAGCTCGAAAAAGCCGCCATCGTGCGATGCGGCAGCCCTGCGCGTGCTCGGCTTGTCATTCGCCGGCTGGAATGTGCTGGCAAGTGCCGCCCTGGCGGCCATCGCCTTCCGCGGCGCGCGCTAGGCGTTGAATAACTGCAGCCGTCACGGCTGCAGTTCGACATCCCAGTAGAGATAGTCCATCCAGCTTTCATGCAGGAAGTTTGGCGGAAACATCCGGCCGTTGTTGTGCAGATCCTGCACCTGTGGGCGATAGGGCGTTTGCCGCGGAATCATCCCCGCCTGTTTGGGCATCATGCCGCCCTTCTTCAGGTTGCAGGGCGAACAGGCGGCCACCACGTTTTCCCATGTCGTCTGCCCGCCGCAACGGCGCGGAATCACATGGTCGAATGTCAGCTCGTTGGGAGATCCGCAATACTGGCATTCAAACCTGTCCCTGAGGAAGACATTGAACCGCGTGAACGCCGGAAACCGCGATGGCTTGATATAGGTCTTGAGGCAGACAACGCTGGGAAGCCGCATCGAAAATGTCGGGGACGACACCGCCTGGTCATACTCCGCGACGATCTGGACGCGATCGAGGAACACGGCCTTGACAGCATCCTGCCAGGACCACAGCGACAACGGATAATAACTCAACGGCCTGTAATCAGCGTTCAGCACGAGCGCCGGCAAGGACTGCGGGGATACAAAAATCGTCAAGCGACTCTCCCGGGCGATTCACCATCTGCAAGCAACATATTAGGCTGGACATGTCAGGATTGTGAAGCACCAGATTTTCAATTCAATTTATCACTTTCCGCAGCGCCTGTCAGCCTTTTACAGGGGTCGCGTCCCGCCGCATCACCGACGCATAATAGGCCCACAGCAGCCTTGCGGCCACGCCCCGCCAGGGACTCCAGTCCTCAGCCAGAACAGACAGGTCCCTTGCTTTTGGCCGTCCGTCCAAGCCCAAGGCATGGGCTGCAGCACTCTGCAACGCCACGTCGCCGGAGGGAAACACGTCCGGATGGCCGGCGCAGAACAGCAGGTAGACCTCCGCGGTCCATGGCCCCACGCCCTTGATGGCGGTCATGGCCCGGATTGCCGCCCGTCCTTCGAGATTGCACAGATGCTCAAGGTCAAGTTCACCACCCAGCACCGCCGCTCCCACCCGGACAAGCGTCTCCGCCTTGGCGCGCGATAACCCGGCCTGGCGCAACGCCTCGGGACTGAGAGCAAGAATCGCCTCCGGGCTGATTTCACCGGCAGCAAGTTCGAGCTTGCTCCAAAGCGCATTCGCACTTGCCTTGGAGACCATCTGCGACACGATGATCTCGGCCACCGCGGCATAGCCAGGCGGTCTTCGCCGCAGCGGCACCGGCCCGGCCAGTTCGATCGCCCGGGCCAGCCGCGCGTCAGCGCAACCAAGGGCCAGCAACCCCTCGGCAATGTCATCTGTGCTGTCGATACGGCGCATGCCTGGTTTCCTGCGCTTGATTTCGGCCCGGGAAAAGGGCTCGGGTATGAAGCCGGTGACGAGCCGGGCGAAAAATGACATGAAACACCATGCCAAACGACAACACCACTGCCCAACCGCATTTCAGCGCACCGATTGTCCGGTTTGCCCCCAGTCCGAACGGCCTGCTTCATGTCGGCCACGCCCGGTCCGCCATGCTCAACTGGCGCTTCGCCAATACCCATGACGGCACCTTCCTGCTGCGCATCGAAGACATCGACACCACAAGGGCCCGCCCGGAATTCGAAACCGCGATCTTCCAAGACCTCGGCTGGCTTGGGCTGGACTGGCCGAAACCGGTTCGCCGCCAGTCCGATCATTTTGCCGAGTACCAGGCCGCGCTGTCCGGGTTGCGCAAGCTCGGCCTGCTCTATCCGGCATTCTTGAGCCGCGCCGAAATTTCGGCCAGCGTGTCCGAAATCGAGAGCAACGGCCGGAACTGGCCGCGCGATCCAGACGGCGCACCGCATTACCCGGGAAACGACCGCACGCTCTCGCAGGCCGAGCGCGACCGGAGAATTGCCTCTGGCGACCCCCATGCCTGGCGGCTCGACATGAAGGCGGCACTCGATGGCCTCGGAACGGACCTCTCCTGGGCTGAATTCGGATCAGGGCCGAACGGCGAGAGCGGAACCATTGCCGCCGATCCCGGAGCCTGGGGCGACGTCATCCTGGCGCGGCGCGATGTCCCGGCGAGCTATCATCTCTCGGTCACAGTCGATGACGCAATCCAGGCCATCACCGATGTGATCCGCGGCGAGGACCTGTTTGCGTCCACATCCGTCCACCGGCTGCTTCAGCATTTGCTGGGACTGCCGGCACCCCGCTATCACCATCATTCGCTTGTGCGCGATTCCGAAGGACGCAAACTCTCGAAAAGCGACGGAGCCACCTCCATCGCCTCGCTGCGGCACCAGGGCGAAACGCCCGGTGACATCCTCGCTCTCGCGGGATTGACCCAATCCGGTTAACGGGCCCGGCTAACACCCCGGGCCGGCCCGACCGCTTCACGTCTCGTGCGAAATCGAGGTTTCCTTCTTCATCTCCGCGGCGGCACGCGCCTTGAGAATGGCGGCGTTGAATTCAGCACCCAGGATGAAGATCGCGGCGATGATGTAGAGAAACACCAGGGCAATCATGATCGATGCCAGACCGGCATAGGTCGAGACATAGGTGGCGAATTCCTTGAGATAGCTGGCAAACATGAACGCGCCCGCCATCCAGGCGACAAGCGTGACGCCAATTCCCGGGAGCACCTCTACCAACCGCCTCCGGCCGGACGGCAACCACAGGTGCGAAGCCACCAGCCCGATGATCAGCACCGTGGCCGCGATCAGAATACGCCAGTTGTCGACCGCCGAGATCAGTGTCTCCATCCATGGCAGGAACTGGCGCGCCAGCTTCAACGCCAATGGTGCCAGAACCAGCAGGAAGCTGATCGCCATGATCACCAGCACCGCGATGACAACGAAAAGCAGGCTTTGCGCGCGGGTGAAAATCCACGACCGTGTTTCCGTCACCCGGTAGGCGCGGTTGAGCGAAACCCTGAGCGCTTCCACCCCGTTGGTGGAAAAGAACGCCGCCGCGAGCACCGACAGCGTCAGCAGGCCGCCGCGCTCCACGGTCAGCACGTTGATCACCTCCCGCGAGATCGGCTTGGCGATCGATTCCGGCCAGGTATCAAAGATCAGGTGCGAGGCCGTTTCCGCATAGGCGTCAGCGCCGAGAAAGCTCGCCAGCGCCGTGCCGAAAATCATGAACGGGAACAGCGCCATCAGGATCGACAATGCAACATGACTGGCCATTGCCCAGCCGTCATCATTGTTGAAATGGGTAACCGCATCGAGGATGACTGCGCGCATGCGTCGCAATGTGTGCTCCTTGCTTTGCTGACCTTCAAACCAAACCGGCATTGTCAGCCTTGGCTGATTATGGGATTTGAAATGCTTCGGGAACAGGGCAGATAACGCAATGAGCGGCAATAACCAACAAAAGACCATTCTGGTCACCGGCTGCTCGAGCGGAATAGGTGCTTATTGTGCCCGCGCCCTCAAGGCCGAGGGCTGGCATGTGATCGCCTCCGCCCGAACCGAAGAAGACCTCGCGGCACTTGCGAACGACGGCATCGAGGCCTATCGCCTCGATTACGCCGAACCCGACAGCATCGCCGGTTTTTTCAGCGCGGCAATGGCAGCCACCGGCGGACGCTGCGATGCGCTGTTCAACAATGGCGGATACGGTCAGGTCGGCGCGGTCGAGGACCTCCCGGTCGATGCGCTGCGGGCCCAGTTCGAGGCCAATTTTTTCGGCTGGCATGATCTGACCCGGCGGCTGATCCCGGTAATGCGGGCCCAGGGCCATGGCCGTATCGTTCAGTGCTCCTCGATCCTCGGCCTGGTTCCAATGCGGTTCCGCGGTGCCTACAATGCCTCGAAGCACGCGCTTGAAGGCCTCTCCGTCACCATGGCGATGGAGCTTGAGGGCACCGGCATTCATGTCAGCCTGATCGAACCCGGCGCAATCGTCAGCCGGTTCCGCGCCAATGCCCTGAAACAGTTCCACCGCAACATCGACATCGCAAATTCCGTCCACCGCAACGATTACCAGGCCCAGCTGCAGCGTCTCGAAAAGCAGGAACAATCAAACAGCGGCAAGCTCGGACCTGACGCGGTTCACAAGGTGCTGCGCCATGCTCTCACATCCCTCCGCCCGCGTTATCATTACACGGTGACGCGAGAGGCAAGACTGGGAGCCATTGCCCGGAGAATCCTTCCCGCAAGGCTGTTCTACCCGTGGCTCGCACGGCAGGATTGAGGATCCGGTTCCGATGGACTTGCCTGCGAAAGATCCTATGTTCCCATTCACCCACCGTCACAAGGAAATAACCCGATGTCGTCCGTAACCTATGTCTTGTCCATCGTTGTCATGCTGGCCGTGGCAGCCGTGCTGGTGCGCGGTCTCGTCAATTTGGCACGCGGCGGTTCGGGCAATCTGTCCAACAAGCTGATGCAGATGCGCGTCTTGCTGCAATTTGTCGCGGTGGTGCTGATCGTCGCCACGCTCTGGCTCACCGGCGGCGGCCGCTGACCTCGACGGCTTAGGCACAAAGTCTTCCAGCTCTCCGTTTCAGCCCGCACTTCGTTTCAGCCCGCCCTTCGTTTCAGCCCGCCCTCCGTTTCAGAAAGCCTCTCCCATGGTCAAAATCAACAAGATCTACACCCGAACCGGCGATGACGGCACGACAGGCCTGGTGTCAGGGGCGCGGCGGCCGAAACATGACCTTCGTATCGAAGCCTA